>Ga0184625_10000467_pt1 | contig 15268 bp, 19 predicted proteins | sample PLM3_30_b1_FD_133151 | JGI IMG/M metagenome (GOLD analysis project Ga0184625, IMG submission 133151) | Groundwater sediment microbial communities from an aquifer in East River, Colorado, USA - PLM3_30_b1 | ecosystem: Environmental > Terrestrial > Soil > Riparian zone | place: USA: East River... | reverse complement strand
TCGTTGCGGCGCCGCCCCGAGTCGCGCTGGCGCCGCCAGCCCAGCGACCTGCCACCGTTGACTCGGCTGCAGCGCGAACTGCTGGCCGCCGCGATCAGGGCGGTCCGCCCTGGTGGCGTCGTCGGGTACGTGACCTGCTCGCCGCACCCGGTGGAGACGCGAGTGACGGTCTCGGAGACTATTCGCAGGATGGGCTGCACAGTGGAGTTGCTGGATGCTCGGACCGTGCTGCCGGCCGATCTGCCGGATCTTGGAGACGGTCCGACCGTGCAGCTCTGGCCGCACCGTCACGGCACCGACGCCATGTTCCTTGCCCTGCTTCGCCCGGGGTCCGAGATCCGATAGTGACGAAGCGGCAACCTTCGCCGATCCTGGGCGCATGGGAGGCATCCGAACCAGCGCGCTGCGTCGGACGGCCACCGTCGCAGTAGCCGCGGCGCTGGCTATGTCGGCGCCGCTGATTGGCGCAGCTCCCGCCGGTGCGCGCGCCGAAGATCCGCCCAACGTGATCGGGCTGTCGATCAGCGATTCGCGTTCCGAGCTACAGAATTGGAACAAGGCCGTCGTCATCGCGTACGTACCGCCGCTCGAGAGCCTCCCCGCGGGTGTCGATCCCTCCAGTGTGGTGGTTGCCCGCTCCGAGTGGGTTAACCAGGTCATCACGACAGCCGCCCTCCGACCACAGTTCCGGCTGACCTTGGGCTCGGTTATCCCCGACCTCTCCGGTCTCACCCGCGACCAGGCCGCCGACGCGATTGAGACGCGGGGACTGAAGTTCAGCGTGAGTTCCGACCCTGGCCAGCCAGATGCCGTCGTGGCGTCGCAGGACCCCCGGCCGCAGAGCATCGTCGAGTTCGGGCTGGGCGTCACCGTTGCGCTGTCCGCAGTGGACGAGGGCGGCATGTCCACCACCACGGTGGTGCTCATCGCCGCCGGGTCCGGCCTCGGGCTCGGTCTGCTGATCCTGATCGGCGTGCTGACGGCGCGGCGGGTCGGTCGCCAGCGCCGCACCCCGACGGCGCCGGAGAACATCGAGGTGCGGGCCTACCACGGCCAAGTGGTCGGCCCTGGGCTCACCGAGCCGGGGCCAGGTGCGGCCCTCGCCGGAGGCGATCAACGCGGCACCTTCGCGGTGCGGCTGGAGCCGCACTACGACCCGGGCACCTTCACTCTCGAGGAGGGGCGCACATGAGCCAGATCACGGTTCGAGCGGTTCTCTTCGGCGATGGGGATCCCGCTGGTGCGATCTCGCGCACGCCGGGCTGGCGGGGTGTCGTCGACCGGATCGGCGGCGCCGTCGGCGGGGTCTCGGCCGGGGGCCGCCAGATCGTCGAGCGTGAGATGACCTCGGCGCTGGCGGGGTTGCTCGGCCTCGATGTCGGCGACGTCCTCGTCGGTGGGTGGCGCAGGCACCGAGCGCTCGCCGCGGCGGCTCACGCCACCCGAGTCAACCCGACCGCGACCGAGGTCGTTCAGCTCGCCACCCACCGGATAACCACGGCGCACCGGCCCTATGTGGACATCATCGTCAACGGCGGGAAGGTGGCTACGATCCATTTCGACCTTGGCCTCACCGTCGACGTGGACGGCCTGGTAGGCACGGTCCGCCAGGCCAGGCTCGTCGCCATCCAGGGTGGGCGCTGCACGATCACGGCCGGGCTCGCCTGCGAGGGCCTGGAGATCGCCTCCCGGCAGGCCGTCGTCGACCCCGCTCTGACCGTCCGCCTCGGGCAGGGAATCGCTCTCCTGGATGAGGAGCGCAAGCCTTCCATCGCGTAGCACCCCGCTTATCGGCCGGTGCGTTGCAAGCGTGCCGTGTGGTCAACGAATGCGGTGGAAGCAGGACTTTCCGCGCTGCAAACGGCGATCTTTCGATCTCGGAGGCGGTGAAGATCGTCGTTGTCCGTACAAAGGTGCAAGTCAGCTTCACGATTGTGCGGAACAGTGTGGCGTTGACCGCGAGGTGATCTTGTCGGTGTATGACGAAGGTTGCTCGGGTTCGTACACTGGCCCGGTGACCGGACCGTCGCTCATCGTCGCCCCCAGCCTCCTCGCCGCCGACTTCGCTCGCCTCGCCGACGCGGCGCAGGCCGTGGCCTATGACGCCGACTGGCTGCACGTGGACGTCATGGACTACCACTTTGTCCCGAACCTCACGATCGGGCTGCCGGTGGTGGAGAGCCTCCGGCGGGCCTCGGACCTGCCCCTCGACTGTCATCTGATGATCGAGAACCCGGATCGGTGGGCGATCGGGTACGCCGAAATGGGGGCCTACAACGTCACGTTCCACGCCGAAGCGGCCGCCGATCCGGTGGGCCTGGCCAAGGACCTGCGCGCCGCCGGTTCTAGGGCCGGGCTCGCCATCGACCGGGATACGCCCGTCGAGCCGTACCTGGAGCTTCTGCCGCACCTCGACCTGCTGCTGATCATGACGATCAAGGCCGGCTTCGGCGGGCAGGAGTTCCAGCCTGAGCTGCTGGACAAGGTACGTACGGCGCGCCGCCACGCCGCGGCCGGACACCTGGAGTTGCGGATCGAGGTGGACGGCGGAATCTCCGAGGAGACGATCGTGGAGGCGTCGGCGGCGGGTGCGGACGCGTTCGTCGCGGGCACCTCTGTCTACGGTTCCCAAGACCCGGCGGAGGCGGTACGCCGGCTGCGCCGCCGCGCTGCGCAGGTGCGGGTCGGCACGCTGGACCCCGGAGGGGGCGAAGGGTGAACCCGCCTGCCGAGACCCTGTCCGACGAGCGCATTCTCGTCGTCGATGACGACGTGGACATCGCGGGCTTCATCAAGATCGAGCTCGAGATGGCGGGGTTCGAGGTGGTGGTCGCACACGACGGTGAGACTGCCCTCGATCTGGTCACCAGGTGCGAGCCCGACCTGATCATCCTCGACCTGATGATGCCCATCCTCGACGGTGTGGAGCTGACCCGACGCCTGCGCGCGGACGCGATGACATCGGCTCTGCCGATCATCATGCTCACCGCCAAGGGCCAGACCGTGGACAAGGTTCTCGGGCTGACCGCGGGGGCGGACGACTACGTCGTCAAGCCCTTCGACACGCTCGAACTGGTCGCCCGAGTGCGCGGGACCCTGCGCAGAAATCAGGAGTTCCGGGAGGTCTCGCCGCTGACCGGACTGCCGGGGAACAACCGGATCCTGCGCGAAATCGGCGATCGCCTACGGGCCAAGGAGGACTTCGCTGTCTGCTACTGCGATATCGACGGGTTCAAGGCGGTCAACGACGCGTACGGCTTCGCCCGCGGCGACGAGTTCATCGCGACGCTCGCCCGCAAGCTGCTTCAGGCCGTCGGTGCGATCGGCCCACCCTCAGCCTTCCTGGGCCACGTCGGCGGGGACGACTTCGTGGTGATCTGCAGCCCGGACCAGATCAGGCCGCTGACCGAAACGGCGGTCACCGAGTTCGAGGCCGCCGCGGACCGGCTCTACGACGAGGAGGACCGCGCCCGGGGGTACGTCAGCGTGAAGAGCCGTCGCGACGGCGTGCTCGACGTTGGGCTCGTCACCGTATCGATCGGCGTGGCCCTGTCGAGCCGGCGCCACTACACCGGCCCGCGCGAGCTGATCGCCGTCGCGAGCGAGATGAAGACCGTGGCGAAGACGCAGCCCGGCTCGTTCGTCGCGGTGGACCGGCGCAGCGGGGGGTGAACGCGACCGGTGTGACCTACGTCGCTTCGCGGCCGATGGGCGCGCCTGTGCGGAGCGGACGGTGGCGTGGCACACTCAATTCATACCCACCAGCGCGCTGGCGGGACTCGGTGAAAGTCCGAACCGGCGGTGACCTGAGCCGACAGGCCCAGGAAGCCCGCGACCCGGTGGCAGCCAGCTACCGGTGGATCCGGTGAGTTTCGGCGAAGCTTGCGAGCCGACACCACAAATCCGGAGCCGACGGTCATAGTCCGGATGGGAGACAGCGCGCGGTCGTCGCGGGTGACGTGCGTGCTGTGCCGGCGCAACAGTCCCCGCACCTCCGCCTCGCCCTACCTCGCCCGCGCGCTTGTCGGCGGCGCCCGCTGTCGACAAGGCTGCGGAGGAGGACGGCATGGCGAGCCCGGCCGACAGCACCGCATCGAACGCTGCCCGCGACCGAGCTACGTTGATCGCTGCCCGCGAAGATGCAGCGATGCTGCGCGCCGTCGCCCTGGCCGCCCGAGGACTCGGCACGACCAGTCCCAACCCCGTTGTCGGTTGCGTCATCCTCGATGAGTCCGGCGAGATCGTCGGCGAAGGCTTTCACGCGTACGCGGGCGGCCCGCACGCCGAGGTGCGGGCCCTCGCCGCGGCGGGGGATCGAGCCCAGGGCGGCACCGCCGTGATCACCCTGGAGCCCTGCAACCACACTGGACGCACCGGCCCGTGTAGCCAGGCGCTGATCTCGGCCGGCGTCGTCCGGGTGGTGGCCGGCGTCGCCGATCCCAACCCGGTCGCCAAGGGTGGTGCCGAGACGCTGCGGTCAGCCGGCGTCGACGTCGAGATGGGCGTACGGGCAGCCGAGGTGCACGCCGGCAACATCGCTTGGCTGACGGCGACCCGCCGAGCCGCCGCCGGTGACCCACGACCCTTCGTTATCTGGAAGTTCGCGTCCACCATGGACGGCCGCTCCGCCGCGCTCGACGGTACGAGCCAGTGGATCACTTCGCCGGACGCTCGCGCCGATGTCCAGGAGCTGCGCTCCACTGTGGATGCCATCATCGTCGGGGTGGGCACGGTGCTGGCCGACGACCCGCACCTCACGGCCCGAACAGGGGCCGGCGCGCTGGCGAACCGGCAACCCATTCGTGTCATCGTGGACTCGGCCGGGCGTACTCCGGATGACGCGCGGGTTCGCGATGGCGCCGCGCGGACCTGGGTTGCCACCGCGGCCGAGGTCGGCTCTGGTACGGACGGTCGGGTGGACCTGCGCAAGCTCGGCGCCGGGATGTTCGAGCGCGGGTGCCGGCGCGTACTGCTGGAAGGCGGACCGACCCTCGCCGGTGCGTTCCTGCGGGAAGGGCTGGTCGACGAGGTCGTGGGCTACCTCGCCCCGAAGCTGCTCGGCGCCGGGCCAGCGGCGCTGGGCACCGCCGGGATCGTGACGATCGCCGAGGCCATCGACCTGGAGCTTATCGACGTACGCCAGGTCGGACCCGACCTGCGGATCACCGCATTGCCGAAGGGGCGCTGATGTTCACCGGGATCGTGGAGGAGCTGGGCGAGGTCGTCCAGCTGGACTGGCACGGCGAGGGGGCGGTCCTTGGCGTCCGCGGACGCGCCGTCACCGGCGATGTCGGGCACGGCGACTCGATCGCGGTCAACGGCGTGTGCCTGACGGTCGTCGCGGTCGACGGGGACGTGTTCACCGCCGACGTGATGAAGGAGACGTTCGACCGTACCGCGCTCGGCTCGGTCGCGGTGGGGGAGCGCGTCAACCTGGAGCGTGCGGTGACGGCATCGACCCGGCTCGGCGGGCACATCGTGCAGGGCCATGTCGACGGCGTCGGGACGGTGGTCTCCCGGGTGCGCGGAGAGCGCTGGGACGACGTGCGGATCGCGCTGCCGCCGGGGCTGCACCGCTACCTGGTGGAGAAGGGCTCGATCTGCGTTGACGGCATCTCGCTGACCGTGGTCTCGGTCGAGCCGGAGTCGTTCACGGTGAGCTTGATCCCGACGACGCTGGCGATGACTACGTTGGGGCACAAGGACATCGGGGCGCTGGTGAATCTGGAGGTCGATGTGATCGCCAAGTATGTGGAGAAACTCGTGGCGGGGAGTTCGCGATGACGGATGTCAGCACCACGCAGTTCAGCACGATCGAGGAGGCGGTCAAGGAGATCGCCGCCGGACGCGCCGTCGTGGTCGTAGACGACGAGGATCGGGAGAACGAGGGCGATCTCATCTTCGCCGCACAGATGTCGACGCCACAGCTGTTGGCGTTCATGGTGCGAAACACATCGGGCTTCATCTGCGCGCCATTGACCGAGGATGACGCCGACCGGCTTGAGCTGCCGCCGATGTATATCACGAACCAGGATCGGCGCGGCACGGCGTACACAGTCACGGTCGACGCGCGGGAAGGGGTGTCCACCGGCATCTCGGCGGCCGAGCGGGCGCACACGATCCGTCTCCTCGCCGACCCCACGACCTCGCCGGCGGACCTGTCCCGGCCCGGCCACGTCGTCCCGCTCCGGGCGCGGCCGGGCGGCGTCCTGCGACGGCCGGGCCACACCGAGGCCGCGGTGGACCTGGCCCGGCTGGCCGGGCTGCGGCCGGCGGGCGTGCTCTGTGAGCTGGTTAACGACGACGGCACGATGATGCGCCTGCCCGACCTGCGACGCTTCGCCGACGAGCATGGCCTGGCGCTCATCACCATCGCGGACCTCATCACCTACCGCCGCGCCCACGAACGTCAGGTGGAGAAGCTAGCGGAGGCGCGACTCCCGGTGGAGTACGGCGTCTTCCGGGCGGTCGGGTACCGGGCGCTGAGCGATGGCGCCGACCACATCGCGCTCGTCTACGGCGACATCGGCGACGGGCAGGACGTGCTGGTACGGGTCCACTCCGAGTGCCTCACCGGTGACGTGTTCGGGTCGCTGCGCTGCGACTGCGGGCCACAGCTGCAGGCCGCGCTTCAGCGCGTCGCCGAGGAGGGGCGGGGGGTCGTGCTCTACGTGCGCGGGCACGAGGGCCGCGGCATCGGGCTGATGCACAAGCTGCAGGCCTACCAGCTGCAGGACCAGGGGCGTGACACGGTCGACGCCAACCTTGAGCTCGGCCTGCCGGCGGACGCCCGCGACTATGGCACCGGGGCGCAGATCCTCGCCGACCTCGGTATCAAGACGATGCGCCTGCTGACCAACAACCCGGCCAAGCGGGCCGGGCTCGAGGGATACGGGCTGTCGGTCACCGGACGCGAGTCCATGCCCGTGCGGCCCCACCCGGAGAACGTGCGATACCTGCGCACGAAACGCGATCGGATGGGTCATCTGCTCGACGACCTCGATCAGGTGGCAGAGGGTCTGGCGTGATAGGGCGTCGGCGTGATGGGGCGGCTGGCGTGATTGGGCGGCTGGCGTGATTGGGCGGCTGGCGTGATGGCGGGCTTCGGCGAGCCTGATCTGCCGACCGTAGAGGCGGCCGGACTGACGGTGGGCATCGTCGCGACCCGCTGGCACGCCGGCCTGGTTGACCACATGGTGGACCGCGCCGAGGCGGCAGCGAAGGCATGCGGTGTGGCCGATGTCGTCCTGGTGCGGGTGGCGGGGTCGGTCGAGTTGCCGGTGGTGGCGCAGGCCCTGGCGCGGCGGCTCGACGCGGTGGTGGCGCTCGGCGTCGTCATCCGGGGGGAGACGGCCCCCTTCGACTACGTCTGCCGGTCGGTCACCGACGGGCTGACCAGGGTGGCGCTGGACGAGTCGACACCGGTCGCGCACGGCGTCCTGACGGTCGACACCCTCGAGCAGGCCCGCCAGCGGGCGGGCTTCCCCGATTCGCCCGAGGACAAAGGCTGGTCGGCCACCGTGGCCGCCCTCGACGCCGCCCTGGCCATCCGCTCCCTGCCATAAACTCTTGATCGGCGGGTGCGAGTAGGTAAACCTGTGGGTAGGGATGCGCGTCTGTCATGCATGGCACCCAGCTTGGCGTCGGACGTGTGGGGCGGGAGGGCCGTGGCGTTCATGCCCGCTGGCGACCTCACCGCCTCGGCGTGGACTGCGGACGAGGCGGTGACGCGACTATTCGCGTCGCAATATCGCCCCCTCGTTCGCCTCGCGGCGCTGTTGCTGCACGACTCGAGCGCGGCCGAGGAGATCGCTCAGGACGCGTTCGTGGCACTGCATGAACGATGGGGGCGGCTGCGGGAGCCGGAGAAGGCCGTGGCATATCTGCGGCAAACTGTGGTCAACCGGGCTCGCTCGGCGCTGCGTCATCGCTTCGTCGTCGATCGCTTCCTCCGCCGGCAGTCCGAGCCGATGAGCGTACCCAGCGCTGAGTCGGGTGCGCTCGTCAACGAGACAAACGCCGAAGTGCTTGCCGCTGTGCGAAGGCTGCCCGCTCGGCAGCAGGAGGCCCTGGTCCTGCGGTACTACGCCGACCTGTCCGAGGCGCAGACCGCTGAGGTCATGGGCGTCAGCCAGGGTGCCGTGAAGAGTCACACCGCGCGGGCCCTGGCGGCCCTGCGTCGCACGATGGAGCCGCTCTCATGACCCCCGAAGACGTTCTACGCCAAGCCTTCGAGGCGCAGGCCGACCGGGTCGAGTTCGCGCCGGACGCGCTGGGATCCATCCGGACCCGGGTGGGCCGCCGCACCCACCAAAGGAGGTTCCTGACGATGAGCCTCGCGTCGCTCGCCACCGCAGCCGCGGCGACAGCGACCGCGGTTGTCGTAGGTCTCGCCAGTTGCGTCCCCCCCGACACCGACACCGCACCACTGCAGCCCGGCGCACCCTCCGGTCCGGTCGTACCCACCAGCCCGTCGGTGCCGCCTCACTCCGGCGTGATCGCGAGGCTGCCCATCTACTACATCGGTGTCGACCGAGGCAGACCCGTACTATTCCGCGAATTCCACAGCCAGACCCTGTCCGAGGAGTCGCTGACCACCCGGATGGTGGAGGCGGTAGGGATCATGCTCGACGGCGATGCACTCGACCCCAACTACGCCAGCTCGTGGCCGGCCAGCGCCTCGGTGCGAAGCGTCGAACTCGACGGCAAGGTCGCGGTCGTAGACCTCGCCGGTGCCGCGGTCAACGGCGCTGACCCCGCTACGGCGCGGGCGGCCGTGCAGCAACTCGTCTGGACCGTCACGGCTGTAGCGGCGGACCGGGGCACGCAGCTGGACGGCGTGCGCCTGCTGCTGGACGGGAAGCCAGTCACCACGCTATGGGGCAATGTCAACGTCTCCGGCACACTGACGAGAGCGTCCGCGATCGAAACACTCGCCCAGCTGTGGCTCATCTCACCGCAGGAGGGCGACACTGTCCCCGGCACCTTCGACGTGCACCTCGATGGCGCGGTGTGGGAGGCCACGGCGGTGTTGCGTATTCGCAACGCGGCTGGGGCGGTGGTCGACGAGAAGACGGTGACGCTGGACATTGGCGCGCCGTCACGAGGTGAGGCTTTCGTAACGGTCACGCTCGCACCTGGGCGCTACACCATCGAGGCGTTCTCTCGTTCCGCGAAGGACGGCAGCATCGTGGGTCTAGACAACCATGCCATCACGGTCAGCTAAGGCTCATGGACGTGATCGGCGGCGGTCGTCGTCGCCCGCTGGCGGGGTGCTGAGCCGGCCACGAGGGCATCGCGGATCTCCATGAGCAGGATCACCTCTTCGCTCGGCGCCTTCGGCTCCGGCTCGACGCCACGCTTGCGCCGCTCGGCCAGCTTGTTCGTCGGGAGTACGACGAGGAAGTAAAGGACCGCTGCGGTGATCGTGAACGTGATCATCGCGTTGACGAACGCGGCCCAGGTGAAGGGCTGTCCGCCGATCGTCCATACGCCGGCCACCCCGGACCCGCCGCTGCCGAAGACTTTGATCAGTGGATCGATGAAGGAGCCGGTGAACGACGCCACGAGTCCGGTGAACGCGGCTCCAATCACGATGCCGACCGCGAGGTCGATCACGTTGCCACGCATGATGAAGTCCTTGAAGCCCTGCAAGGTCTTGAGCATCGTGCCTCCTGGTCGCTCGGTCTCCTGGGCAAGGATAGATCCCACCATGTGCCACGACGGCCCGCCCATGGTGGCCGGGTTTCGTGTGCCCTGCCACAATGCGTAGCTGTGAAGACCTTTGAGGAGCTCTGGGATGAACTGGCCGCCAAGGCGGCGCAGCGCACTCCCGGCTCCGGCACGGTGGCGCTGCTCTCGCTGGGCGTGCACGCCGTGGGCAAGAAGGTGGTCGAAGAGTCGGCCGAGGCGTGGATGGCTGCGGAGTACGAGGATGACGAGCGCGCGGCCGAGGAGATCGCTCAGTTGATCTACTACGCGCAGGTGCTGATGCTGGCCAAGGGGCTGGATCTCAAGGACGTGTACCGACATCTGTGACGGACCTAACCCGTACACCGTCGTTCACCGTCTCCGCGTCCCTCCGTCTTGTCCAGGAGCACAACATGCTACGTGTCGCCATACCCAACAAGGGCGGACTCGCCCCCGCCGCCGCACAGATGCTGCGCGAAGCCGGCTATCGCCAGCGCACCGACGACAAGGACCTCACCTGCCTCGACGCCGACAACGACGTCGAGTTCTTCTACCTGCGCCCGCGTGACATCGCCACGTACGTGGCCTCCGGTGACCTCGACCTCGGCATCACCGGTCGGGATCTGCTCGTCGACGCGAACGCCGACGTAGACGAGGTGCTCGACCTGGACTTCGGCGCCGCCGCCTTCCGCTTCGCCGCGAAGCCAGGCACGTACGCCTCCGTGGCCGACCTCGCCGACGTGCGCATCGCCACGTCATATCCGGGCGTGGTCGCACGTTTCCTCGATACGCATGGCATCAAGGCCGACGTGATACGCCTCGATGGTGCCGTGGAGAACGCGGTCGGACTCGGCCTGGCCGACGTCATCGCGGACGTCGTGGATACCGGCGGGACGCTACGCAAGGCCGGCCTGGAACCGGTCGGCGAGGTCGTTCTGACATCCACGGCCGTCTTGGTACGGCGCCGCGCCGCGCCCGGCAACGGCCCGGTCACCCAGCTGGTACGGCGGCTGAGCGGTGTCCTGGTCGCTCGCCGCTACGTCATGCTCGCCTATGACGTGCAGGTCGCCGAGCTGGAGGGTGCCGTCGCCTTGACCCCAGGGATCGAGTCGCCGACCATTTCGCCGCTGCATCGGGAGGGGTGGGTGGCGGTGCAGGCGATGGTCCTCCGCGCCGAGGTCCACAAGATCATGGATGAGCTGTACGAGCGCGGGGCGCGGGCCATTCTGGTCACCGACATCCACGCCTGCCGCTTGTAACGCCGGGGTTGGATTCGCGGCGGCCGGCGACTCGGGTAGCTTTCCGGCGTGAACACTCGGCGGCGCGTATGGCGGTCATGGCCGTGGACCATCGCGCTCGCCACGGTCCTCGGTGGGCTGGCCCTGCTCGGCCTGGCCGGGCTCGGACTCAATGCCTCAACCCTGGGGTCGCTCATCTCCCTGCTGGTGACCGTGGGAGCGGGGGCCGGGCTGCTGCGAGTGCTCGCCACTGGCGTGCGCGCGACACCGACCGGCTTGATCATCCGCGAGCTCACCCGTACCACGAGAGTCCCGTGGACGCAGGTGCGGGGGGTGGATTCGCGGCCGACGGAGCGCCCTCGAGTCTTCGCCCCGGTCCTGCTGCTGGCGCCTGAGCGGGCCGTCAAGGGTGGCCGTCGCGGGCGGGCGGCCGAGCAGATCCTGCAGGTCAGAGTGCTCGGGTCCTACCGCGAGGCGGTCGCCCAGCGGCGGGCCGACGAACTGGCCGAGGCCCGCGCCGAGTCCACGGACCGCGCCCGCCGGCCATGATCAGAGCGGTGTAGCGGTCGTGTGGACAGCCACGTCGTCACTCTGATCATGGGTCGTGGCAGACTCGCAGGCGTGCCGAGCGCCGAGAGTGTCACGATCCGTCCGCGAAAGATCCGCCGGGTCTGCTGGGTGCTGGCACCGGTAGTCCTTGTGTGTTTCGTGGTGCTGGGCATCGCGCTTCGTGGCGAGACCGGGCAGGGCGCGGGCGTGTTCCAGCCCAGCGACCAGATCGCCATGATCGGCCTCGGTGTGCTGGCCGCCGCGGCGGTCCTGCTCTTCACCCGGCCGAAGGTGACTGCGGATCAGCATCACATCAAGATCCAGAACGTGATCGGTGGGTATGACCTGCCTTGGGAGGTCGTCCGGGCGGTTCGCTTCGAGCGCGGCAACCCGTGGGTCACGCTCGAGCTTGAGGACGACGACGTGGTCGCGGTGATGGCGGTGCAGGCGGCCGACAAGGAGTACGCCGTGGCCGGCGCCCGAGCCCTGCGAAACCTCCTCGCCGCTGCCCACTTCCCTGGTCGATCATGATGTGGGCGTCACCAACCAGCGCCGATCATGACCTCCAGGTCATGATCGGCGCTGATTCGCGACGGCGAGAACGTGATCACGGGGATCTTGGGGTGCCCGAATTGGGCCGCCTTGCCGCCGGTCTGCTAATCTAGGCGAGTCGACCGCACCACGCTTTCGGCGTGGTGTCCCGAAGTGGAGCACCCGCTCCCACGCGAGCCGCCGTGAGGTAGCCGGGTCCGGTCCGCGCCAGCCGGGTCAGCCCGACGGGCGCCAGTGCGTAGCCGTGATGCTGCGTACCGACCGGTCGAGCGGGCCCTGGCATTCGCCGGGGCTTTTGCTTTGGGCGAGCCAGCCAACCGGCGGTGGGGGCGACAGGAGACCGGCCTCGCAGCGGCGGGACCGGTGAAGTCGGACACGAGGAGGCCCCATCAGCGTCGAGCCACGCGTTAACGATCAAATCCGCGCTCGTGAGGTACGGCTGGTCGGTCCGGAGGGTGAGCAGGTGGGCATCGTCCCATTGGAGCGCGCTCTTCAGTTGGCCGCCGACGTGGACCTGGATCTGGTCGAGGTGGCGCCGATGGCGCGCCCGCCCGTATGCAAGCTCATGGACTTCGGCAAGTTCAAGTACGAGAGCGCACTCAAGGCCCGGGAAGCGCGGCGCAACCAGCAGCAGACCGTCATCAAGGAGATGAAGCTTCGCCCGAAGATTGACTCGCATGACTATGAGACCAAGAAGGGTCACGTTGTGCGGTTCCTCAAAGCGGGCGACAAGGTAAAGGTCACGATCATGTTCCGCGGTCGCGAGCAGAGCCGCCCCGAGCTGGGATTCCGGCTCCTGCGTCGGCTCGAGGAAGAGATCCAGGAACTGGGGTACGTCGAGGCCGCACCCAAGCAGGACGGCCGAAATATGATCATGGTTATCGCTCCGCACCGGGCAACCAAGCCCGCGCGCGGCGGACAGAAGCCCCGCGAGGGCGAACCGGACGACATTGGTCCGGACGCCGGCGCGGAGCCCGACGCGGGCACGGGTACGGGCGAGTAGTAGGGGAGAACCTTAAATGCCGAAGACGAAGACCCACACCGGCATGGGCAAGCGGGTCAAGGTGACCGCCAGCGGCAAGCTCGTCGTTCAGCAGGCGGGCCTGCGCCACCGGCTGGAGAGCAAGACCTCCCGGCGGACCCGCCGTCTCGCTGGGACGGTCGAAGTGTCCAAAGCGGACCGCAAGCGAGTCAAGAGACTGCTGGGCCGCTGACGCGCGGCGCGCATGACTACTGAGGAGTGACAACGTGGCACGCGTCAAGCGGGCGGTCAACGCCCATAAGAAGCGCCGTACCATCCTTGAGGGCGCCAGCGGCTACCGCGGGCAGCGTTCGCGCCTGTACCGCAAGGCCAAGGAGCAGATGCTGCACTCGATGCAGTACGCCTACCGTGACCGCCGCGACAAGAAGGGCGACTTCCGCCAGCTGTGGATCACGCGGATCAACGCGGCGGCTCGGGCCAACGGCATGACCTACAACCGGCTGATCCAGGGCCTGCGCCTGGCCGGCATCGAGGTGGACCGCAAGATCCTCGCTGACCTGGCGGTCAACGACGCGACGACCTTCGCCAGTCTGGTTGAGGCGGCACGCGCAGCCCTGCCGGCGACTGAAGCCGCTGCCTGAGCCGGCGCCCTGCCGTCGTGCGGCTTTCCCGACCCGGGAGCGATCCCTACACCCAACGGTCGCCCCGGGTCGTTGCCGCTCGCCGTCTGTTGCGCCGCCGCCACCGCGACGAGACTGGCCTGTTCCTAGCCGAGGGGCCTCAGGCGGTGCGAGAGGCCTTGCGCGGCAACGCGGTGGAGGAACTCTTCGGCACGATCGAGGGGTACGGGCGAGCGAGCGACATCGTCGACGCGGCCCACGGCGCTGACGTCCCGGTCTGGCCGGTCACCGATCAGGGGCTGGCCTCGCTGACGGAGACGGTGACCCCGCAAGGGCTCGTCGCGGTGTGCCGGCACCGGCATCATTCTGACCTCGCCCACAGTCTCGCCGGGCAGCCGAGGCTGGTGGTCGTTCTCGCCGGGATCTCCGATCCCGGCAACGCAGGTACGGTGTTGCGTACCGCTGACGCGGCCGGGGCCACCGTGGTCGTCTTCCCGGAGGGAAGCGTCGATCCGTACAACGGCAAGTGCGTCCGCGCCAGCGCCGGCAGCCTGTTCCACGTCGACCTCGTCCGGGGCGGGTCGGCCGAAACGGCGGTCACGGCCCTGCGCGCCGCGGGCATGGCGGTACTCGCGGCGGAGGCACACGGCGACATCGATCTGGACGACTACGCTGACGATGGTGGGCTTGATGCCCGTACCGCCTGGCTGTTCGGCTCCGAGGCGCACGGCCTGGCGCCCGAGCTGGCTGCCCTCGCCGACGCCCGGTTGATGGTGCCTATCCACGGTCGCGCCGAGAGCCTAAACCTCGCTGCGGCCGCGGCGGTGTGCCTGTACGCTTCCGCCCGAGCACATCGTCGCCCAGGAGCCCCCCCGTGATGCGCGCGAAGTCGTTTACCAAGCCCGCCGGTGGCGGGCTGGAGGGCTGACGGGGCCTCAGGCACGGACACCGGTGGGTGGCGACGAAGCCGCGCATCCGTAAACTCGTGTGGTTGCCGGCGGCCGGAGGACAGACGATGACGTACCGCAACGATCCCTACGACCCTAAGCAGGTTGCCCTGCTCGACCAGGCAACGCTCGACGACGCCGTGGCGCAGGCCGAGAAGGCCTTCGCCGACGCCACAGATGTCGATGCGTTGACCGCGGTCAAGCACCAGCACCTCGGTGACCGCGCCGCGGTGTCGCTCGCTCGCCGCGAGATCGGTGCCCTGCCGCCGAAGGCGAAGTCCGACGCGGGCAAGCGGGTCAACGAGGCCCGCGCGAGGATCCAGTCGGCCTTCGAGGCCAGCCTGGTCGATCTGAAAGCCGACCGAGCTCGCAAGGCCCTCGTGGAGGAGTCGGTCGACGCCACGCTGCCGTGGGACCGGCATCCGCGTGGGGCCCGGCACCCGCTCACAACGCTGATGGACCGCATCGGAGACCTGTTCATCGGGATGGGCTACGAGATCGCCGAGGGCCCTGAGCTCGAGTTGGAGTGGGCCAACTTCGATGCGCTCAACATCGCGCCCGACCACCCGGCACGAACCATGATGGACACCTTCTACGTGGCGTCAGCACGAGCGGGTACGGGAGAGAGCGGACTCGTCCTACGTACCCATACCTCGCCGGTGCAGGCGCGCACGATGCTCACCCGGAAGC
>Ga0184625_10000466_pt1 | contig 15270 bp, 7 predicted proteins | sample PLM3_30_b1_FD_133151 | JGI IMG/M metagenome (GOLD analysis project Ga0184625, IMG submission 133151) | Groundwater sediment microbial communities from an aquifer in East River, Colorado, USA - PLM3_30_b1 | ecosystem: Environmental > Terrestrial > Soil > Riparian zone | place: USA: East River... | reverse complement strand
CTGCAATGCCTTTCTATCCACCTCCACTTTAAAAGGTATCCTCCTTTTTTCCCAGGAAAGGGCGATGGTAACCCCCTCATCTGTTTCATCAGCAAATTCATACTTGAGCCATTCAACGGATTTATCAAGCATTTCATTCCTGACCTTTACACGGAGGGCATCCTGAGTGGAATCATAATAAAAACTTCCCCAGGAAGTGTAAATTTTTGAAAAGATAAGTGTGTTCTCTTCTTCTCCCAGTGCAATGAAAAATCCATAGGTGCCGGCATCAAGATTCTTGCCTTCTATTTTCACGGGTAGGGAAAATGACAGGGTGGTGTTTTCATTCGCTCCTGCCCGCCAGGGCGCTGCTTTGCTGGTTCCATGGCCCTGGTCAACAAATCCGTAATGGGCTACTGGTGTATTCCAGATTTTTCCCTCGCGGCCTTTCAGACCGGGCCTGCTGTAACGGATTTCTATCTTTACTATTCCAACTTGTTCTGAAATGGAGGCTTTTTTATTTCCACCATCGGGTTCAAGTGTGAGGGGCATCACCTGGCTGAAGGAAGTGAAAATCACGGATGAAAAAATGGCGAACATTAAAAGGAGTTTCATGGCTCAGTTATTTAAAGGTGTTTTCAAGAAAAATGTTGAAGTCTCCAAATCTAATTTCAAATGGAGGCCAAGCTCAACCGGTTGTAAAAAAAGCAGTTTTTGACATGCTGACACGAGGAAATATCGGCTAGATATTCTTTAACATGAGGGTAATCTGTAATGGAGTAAATTAAGGATATGAAATTGATCATTACCATTTGTTTCATCCTTTATGCCTGTATATCCCAGGCGCAATGGGAAGTGAATCTTGGAGCAGGAGCTGGGTTGCCCATCACCGGCTACAGTAAGGTGATAAAAACCGGCTGGTTGCTGGAGGCCGAGGGAAAATACAGGCTTAAGAAAAATTTCGCACTTGGGATCAACACACAGTTCACCCGATTGCAAAAAGATAAAAACCCGAATGATGCCTTTCTACAAGCTCGAATGACCATTGCACCCTTATTATTTATCGCAGAGTATGGAGAATTTGTAAAGGGGAAGATTCAGCCTTATTTGACCGGTGGTTTAGGGATCAGTTTTTTCAGTATTAATTACGAAGATTCACTCGTGCAATGGACTTCGCAAGGGACTTCTATTTCCAACGTGAGCTTTACGATGATGCCACAGATCGGATTCCGCATGGCGGTATCCAAGAAGGTGTATCCTTTTCTTGAATCCGGTTTGATCCTGCTGATGGACGGCCCCCCGATAGGCTTCCCCAAGGGCGAAAAGGTGACAGGCTATGGTTTCATAACTGCCGGCGTTCACTACAAATTCATTTAATAGGTATTTCGTGTAAACCTGGGCTAATCCGATATCAACTTCAATCACTGCATTACATCAAGCATACCCTCACTTTCATCAAACAAATTATTTTCCGACTGCAGGTTTTGTTCTTTTTGTATCGACAAAGAACGCCAGGTGGCTTCTACAGTTTAGTCATTAAAAACTTCAGTTGTATGCAACTCAAATCATTTAAAGCGATCTTCTTATTCGCTCTTTCAACCCTGCTCTTCTCCTTCTCCGCAAATTGGGGAGGCGACAGCTTCCAGATCTACCTCAATAAAAAACTGGTGCTAAAAGAATACGTGCACAATGCTACGGGTACAAAATCCCTTCAAATGGACAGGGCCTCGTACGATGATCAGGTGGAGATCTATTACAGTCATTGCGGGCAGGTAGGAAAGAACCGCTCCATCGTCATTAAGGATGAAAACAACAAGCTGGTCAAGGAATTACATTTTGCCGACTACAATGGAAATAATTCAGGGATGAGCTTTAAGATAAGCGACTTCGTTAATTGGGACAAGAGAAATGGAATTGACCAATTGAATATTTATTATTCATCAAAGGAACTATCTCCCAGCCGCCTCCTGGCTAGTTTCGTATTGGGTACCGAAAGCAAGGCAAAACCCTAGAATAGGAAGGACCGTTAATTGGGTATTGAGCATTGATATTTCACATGCTCAATACTCAATTTTCAATGCTGAATATTTTCCCACTCAAGCACCTCCTATCTTTCCAAACTAATTCTAATAGCATTGCATACTTCACCAAAGCTATTAGGTTTTACTATGAAATCACTAGCTCCAAGATCCAGCGTTTCCTCCTTGTCCACTCTTGCAGATGAAGTAGAATAGATCACTACAGGAATGTTGGATAGTTGAGCCGTTGATTTGATTTCCTTCAGGAATTGTTTGCCATTCATTTTCGGCATATTCAAATCCAGAAAAATGAGATCTGGAAGCCTGGAAGGCGCCCTTTTCAGCGTTTCAAGGGCCTCCAATCCGTTGGTAGCAGTTAGTAACCTGATAGAATCATCAACCTCAGACAAGGCTTCAGCAAATACATGTTGGTCGTCCGCATCATCGTCAATGAGGAATAATAATTCTATTTTGGGCATGCAAAAAGGTATGGGGAATTACAAATATGCAAATGATTCATAAGAGGCAAACCGCAAATCTACCTACTTTTATCCCCGATCTCTATCTCAGGGAAATTTCAAAGACTACAGGCTAAAGAAAAATATGAAGGCACAGGCATTGGCCTTGCGCTCAGTAAGAAAATAGTTGACCATCATGAGGGGGAGATCTATGCTGAAAGCCAGGAAGGAAGGGGTTCATCCTTTCATGTTATCCTCCCGGGACATAGAAGGTGAGAATCATTGATTTTTCTTTATTCCTTTAATCCTTCAATCCTAGCCATCCTAGTGTTAAGTTTGGTACACATTTTAGGTAATTAATAAGGCATTATTGGTTCTTGCCGGGCATTGGCCCGCCAATGACTGTCTTGCCACCCTTAATTTTTAAACTGTCTTCAATCCCTACTGATTGAAAAAGTCAATAGCTGTTTCAATATTTCCCCAATTTGTAGAAATGAATCCACATTTCTGCAAGGTTTTTCTTTTGACCAAACCCAACAATTCTTACTCTTAAAAAAAGTTTATGAGCAAAAAAAGCACCCCAAACGGCTCTGCCCTAAGAGAAGTAAATCCGCCCAGGAAAGAGAAGATTACAGGCAGAAATAAGTCGGCCCCCAAGAAAAACGAGGCTGGACAGCCATCCAATGGGAATGGACATTCCCCGGATACCACCGATTTACTCGACAACCGGGAGCTACTCCGGATACTCACCGAAGTAAAAAACGGAAATTTCAGTGTGCGAATGCCTATTGACCAGGTTGGCGTGAGTGGGAAGATATGCGACACGCTGAATGAAATTATTTCCATCAACGAAAAGCTCATGCATGAACTTACCCGGGCAGGTAACACCATTGGCAAACAAGGAAAACTTACCCATCGGGTTGAGCTTCCATATGCCAAAGGTGCCTGGAACGCCGGAGTAGAATCAATCAACGGATTGATATCAGACCTTGTTCATCCAACCATTGAAATAGCACACGTAATTAGTTCTGTAGCCAAGGGAAATCTGGCGCAGGAGATGCCGTTGCAGATCGGTGACAATATTCTGCAGGGTGAATTCGCACGAATTGCCAAAGAAGTGAACGACATGGTCAAGCAGCTCAACATGTTTACCATGGAGGTGACACGTGTTGCGCGTGAGGTAGGTTCCGAAGGTAAACTGGGAGGACAGGCTAAAGTGAAAGGAGTAGCAGGGGTTTGGAAGGATCTTACGGATTCAGTAAACTCGATGGCGGGAAATCTTACCGCCCAGGTGCGAAATATTGCCGAGGTAACCACTGCCGTGGCGAAAGGGGATCTATCTAAGAAAATCACAGTGGATGTAAAAGGAGAGATCCTGGAATTGAAGAATACCATCAACACGATGGTGGACCAGTTGAATTCATTTTCATCTGAAGTAACGAGGGTGGCGCTTGAAGTGGGAACTGAAGGTAAGTTGGGCGGACAGGCTCAGGTAAAAGGAGTTGCTGGAACCTGGAAGGATTTGACCGACTCAGTAAACCAGATGGCTTCTAATCTTACCGGCCAGGTGCGAAATATTGCAGAGGTAACAACCGCTGTGGCGAAGGGTGACCTCTCCAGGAAGATCACAGTGGACGTAAAAGGAGAGATTCTTGAATTGAAGAACACCATCAATACCATGGTGGATCAATTGAACTCCTTCTCTGCCGAGGTTACCCGTGTTGCGCGCGAGGTGGGGTCCGAAGGTAAGTTGGGTGGACAGGCTAAAGTAAAAGGAGTAGCCGGTGTATGGAAAGATTTGACGGACTCTGTAAACCAGATGGGTTCCAACCTTACGGCGCAGGTGAGAAATATTGCGGAGGTAACAACGGCGGTGGCCAAAGGTGACCTTTCAAGAAAGATCACGGTGGACGTAAAGGGAGAGATCCTGGAGTTGAAGGATACGATCAATACGATGGTGGACCAACTGAATTCATTCGGTTCCGAAGTAACGCGTGTTGCGAGGGAGGTAGGATCCGAAGGTAAACTGGGAGGACAGGCAACAGTGGAAGGAGTTGGAGGTGTATGGAAAGACCTGACGGATTCTGTAAACCAGATGGCATCTAACCTAACAGCCCAGGTACGTAACATTGCCGACGTAACCACTGCCGTTGCCAACGGCGATCTATCTAAAAAAATTACGGTGGATGTTCAGGGAGAAATCCTTGAATTAAAAAATACCATCAATACGATGGTGGACCAGCTGAACTCATTCGGTTCTGAGGTTACGCGTGTTGCGAGAGAAGTAGGATCCGAAGGAAAACTTGGAGGACAGGCAACAGTAAAAGGAGTAGGAGGTGTTTGGAAGGACCTTACGGAATCTGTAAACCAGATGGCATCAAATCTTACCGGCCAGGTGCGAAATATTGCCGAAGTAACTACAGCCGTAGCGAATGGTGACCTATCCAAAAAAATCACGGTGGCAGTAGAAGGTGAAATCCTTGAATTGAAGAACACCATCAATACAATGGTGGACCAGTTGAATTCATTTGCATCGGAGGTAACCCGTGTGGCCCGTGAGGTTGGATCTGAAGGAAAGTTGGGTGGACAGGCAAAAGTAAAAGGCGTGGCCGGCGTATGGAAAGATTTAACTGACTCTGTAAACCAGATGGGATCTAACCTTACCGCGCAAGTGAGGAATATTGCGGAGGTAACTACAGCTGTGGCCAAGGGTGACCTTTCAAGAAAAATCACTGTGGATGTTGAAGGAGAAATTCTTGAATTAAAGAATACCATCAACACAATGGTGGACCAGTTGAATTCATTTGCATCGGAGGTAACCCGCGTGGCACTTGAGGTGGGAACGGAAGGTAAACTGGGGGGTCAGGCCAAGGTGCAGGGAGTTGGAGGTACCTGGAAAGACCTTACTGATTCAGTAAACCAGATGGCCTCGAATCTTACCGGCCAGGTGCGAAACATTGCAGAGGTGACAACCGCGGTTGCGAAGGGTGACCTCTCAAGAAAAATTACGGTTGATGTTCGGGGTGAGATCCTTGAATTGAAAATCACCATCAACACCATGGTGGACCAATTGAATTCATTTGGTTCAGAAGTAACGCGTGTGGCAAGAGAGGTGGGTTCAGAAGGAAAACTTGGCGGGCAGGCCGATGTACCGGGTGTTGGTGGAACCTGGAAAGATTTGACAGACTCAGTAAATAAAATGGCGTCGAACCTCACTGCACAGGTGAGAAATATTGCGGAAGTAACAACGGCGGTTGCCAATGGTGACCTGTCGAGAAAGATTGAGGTGGATGTAAAAGGGGAGATCCTCGAATTGAAGAACACCATTAATACGATGGTGGAGCAATTGAGAGCCTTTGCCTCTGAGGTTACACGTGTGGCAAGAGAAGTAGGAACAGAAGGGAAACTCGGAGGACAGGCAAATGTGCCTGGTGTGGGCGGAACATGGAAGGATTTGACAGACTCTGTAAACCAGATGGCAGGTAACCTCACAGCCCAGGTGCGTAACATCGCCGATGTGGCCATTGCGGTTGCGAACGGGGACATGTCAAGAAAAATTACGGTTGATGTGCGGGGTGAGATTCTTCAATTGAAGGAAACGCTTAACACCATGGTGGACCAATTGCGTGCATTCGCATCAGAAGTATCGCGTGTGGCTCGTGAGGTAGGTACTGATGGTAAGTTAGGTGGGCAGGCCTTTGTGCCAGGGGTTGCAGGAGCCTGGAAAGATCTGACTGACTCGGTTAACCAGATGACGGGTAACCTTACGCTCCAGGTAAGAAACATTGCCGAGGTAACCAAGGCAGTGGCTTCGGGTGACCTGTCAAAAAAAGTAACGATCGATGTAAAAGGAGAAATTTTCGATTTGAAAAATACCATCAACACCATGGTGGACCAGTTGAACTCATTTGCGTTCGAGGTAACCAGGGTGGCCAGGGAAGTGGGAACGGAAGGTAAGTTGGGAGGACAAGCAGAAGTGCAAGGTGTTGCAGGTACCTGGAAAGATTTGACTGACTCGGTGAACATGATGGCATCAAACCTCACTAACCAGGTGCGGGGTATTGCTAAAGTGGTTACTGCAGTGGCAACGGGTAATTTGAAACAAAAACTTTCTATTGTATCGAGAGGTGAAGTTGGTCAATTGACAGAAACGATCAATGAAATGATCGATACACTGGCTGTATTTGCAGACCAGGTAACTACCGTGGCCCGTGAGGTGGGAGTGGAAGGAAGATTGGGCGGACAAGCAAGCGTGCCTGGAGCATCGGGAATATGGAAAAACCTCACAGAAAACGTAAACCAGCTGGCTGAAAACCTAACCACGCAGGTGCGGGCAATTTCAGAAGTTGCCTCTGCGGTAACCAAGGGTGACTTAACACGAATGATCCGTGTTGAAGCGAAAGGTGAGGTGGAGGAATTAAAGGATACCATCAACCAGATGATTGCGAACCTGAAGGAGACTACTCTCAGGAACCAGGAACAGGACTGGCTGAAATCGAACCTTGCGAAGTTCACACAGATGTTGCAGGGACAAAAAGACCTGAAGACTGTAACACGCCGCATCCTTTCGGAATTGGCCCAGGTAGTGAATGCACAGCAGGGTATGTTCTATATTCTTGAACAGGACGAAGCCCAGATGAACCAGAAATTGAAATTATTCGCGGCTTATGCTTATAAGGATGAATTGAATATTTCGAAAGAATTCCAATTGGGAGAAGGATTGGTTGGTCAGTGCGCAGTAGAGAAAGAAAGAATTCTATTGACAAATGTTCCCAAAAATTACATAAGGATTGGATCAGGCCTTGGTGATGCATCACCTGTTAACCTGATAGTGCTTCCCGTATTATTTGAAACGGAGATCAAAGCGGTAATTGAACTGGCGTCATTTGATACATTCAGTGAAACACACCTCGACTTCTTAAGTCAGCTTACTGAAAGTATCGGAATTGTGTTGAATACTATCGAGGCCAACTCCCGTACAGAGGACCTGCTGGAGCAATCCCAATCTCTTGCGGACGAGCTAAGGAGAACAAACGAAGAATTGCAGGACAAAGCGCATCTTCTCGCAAAGCAGAAAGAAGAAGTGGAAGCAAAAAACAAGGAAGTGGAAGAGGCAAGAAGTTCACTGGAAGAAAAAGCAGAGCAATTGCAATTGACTTCGAAATACAAATCTGAATTCCTTGCGAATATGTCGCATGAATTGCGAACGCCATTGAACTCGCTCCTTATCCTTGCCCAGCAATTGTACGAAAACCACGAGGGCAATCTTTCTGAGAAGCAGATCCGATATGCAAAGACGATTCACAGTTGTGGTGATGACCTCATCCAGTTGATCAATGACATTCTTGACCTGTCTAAAATTGAATCAGGGTATATATCCACAGACTTTGTCAATGTTAGATTCAGCGAGATCAGTTCGTTTGTTGAAACAACATTCAAGCACATTTCAGAAAGCAAGAATCTCAAGTTCAGTATCGAAATGGATAAGAGCCTGCCCGATCATCTGGAAACAGATATTCAACGCCTCAACCAGATCCTCAAGAACCTGCTGTCAAATGCATTCAAGTTTACAGAAAAAGGTGAGGTTCGGTTCAGGATCTATGAGGCTGATCACAGCTGGAAATTGAGTAGTGCTGGCCTTGACAATGCAAACAGGGTTGTTGCATTTGAAATCAGAGATACAGGAATAGGCATTTCCAAGGATAAACAAAATATCATCTTTGAAGCCTTCCAGCAGGCCGAGGGTTCCACCAGCCGGAAATATGGAGGTACCGGATTGGGACTTTCTATTAGTCGCGGCCTGGCCGAACTTTTAGGAGGCTCAATTGAATTGGATAGCGAGCCTGGTCAGGGTAGTACATTTATCCTATTCATTCCAATTGACTACAATCCTACGCACATTCGCAAGGAAAAGCAAGCTTCCGTTTTGCGCGAGTATGATCTCACCCAGAATACTGACAGGTTGGATACCCAATCTGCAACGGGATCAGTGATCACCTCAAAAGTGCCTGAGCGGGATCTTGAAGGGGTAAACGAGATCATCAACGAAGCAGGTGATGACAGGAATATTATCATGAGTCATGATAAGGTTGTGCTGGTGGTGGAGGATGATCTTCGATTTGCAAAGATCATGATCGAAAAAGCGCATGAATTGGATATGAAAGCGGTGGTGGCAACCGGTTTCGCCGAAGTGCTTGACCTCATGAATAAATTCAATCCCATTGCTGTTACGCTCGATGTGAAATTACCTGATGCCAGCGGTTGGAAGATCCTCGATCTATTCAAGAGTGACATCAACTTCAGACATATTCCCGTTCACCTGATATCAGGCGAAGAAAACCGCCTGTTGGCCATGCAGCGGGGCGCAAGGAGCTTCAATTTGAAACCATTGAAAAATGAAGCGCTCTCTGTTCTGATCAAGGATATCGCGGAATTCCATGATCGCCAACCCAAACGGCTTTTGATAGTTGAAGACAATGAACTCGATTCTTCACAGATCGCAAAAATCCTGGATAATGGGGACATGCTGGATATTTCCATTGTGCCAACCGGGTCTGAGGCATTGGAACTGATGAGGAATAACATGTATGACTGCATCATTGTGGATTACATGCTGCCGGATATTCCGGGGCTCGAGTTTGTAACGGAAATTAGTGCCATCAACAAATTGCAGATGACGCCGATCCTTATTTATTCGGCAAAGGATTTTTCTCCGAAAGAAAAGACTCAGCTAAAACAGTATGCCAACAGGATACTGCTGAAGGATGTGAATTCCCTTGAATTGCTGCTGGAAGAAACAGTAATGCATCTTCATCTCAATCACAGTGATCTTCAGCCGGAGAAGAGAAAAATCATAGAGAATCTCAGGTCCAGAGAGGATATATTGGCTGGAAAGAACATCCTGATTGTCGACGATGACGTAAGAAACCTGTTTGCTTTAACCACCGCCTTTGAGCGGCATAATATCAAAGCCATCACAGCAGAAAGCGGGCAGGAGGCCATCAATATCCTGGCAGATAATAGCCAGGTAGATATGGTGCTGATGGATATTATGATGCCAGAGATGGATGGATATGAAACAACGCAGAAGATTCGGCGGGAACATAAGAACAGTAACTTGCCCATCATAGCCGTAACAGCAAAAGCAATGAAGGGAGATAGGGAAAAATGTTTAGAAGCAGGCGCATCAGATTACATTACAAAACCCGTTAAGATTGATCAGTTGATGTCTCTGATGAGAGTATGGTTGTATAAGTAGGGTTGCTGGCTTGCCCGCCCTAGCTTTAGCGAAGGTGGGTTGCTGGATACCGGTTGCTGGATACTGGCTACATATTCAATTTGGAATTTCATATTTGGATTTTATTTGTTTTTTGGTATTTGTATTTTGGATTTTAATTCCTGGCAATGGAATTCTTTAGTGAGAAAATAATAGTCAATAACAAACCTGAGATCAAACTCCTCCTGGTGGATGATCGGGAAGATAATTTATTCTCGATTGAAGCCATCTTGCAGAGGGATGGGTATACTTTGCGGAAGGCAAATTCTGGCAAGGCCGCATTGAAAGCCCTGTTGAAGGAACAGGACTTTACGCTCATCCTTATGGACGTGCAAATGCCAGACCTCAATGGATTTGAAACTGCCACGCTCATCTATGAGCGGGAAAAATTGAGGCATATTCCCATCATATTTATCACTGCGCATGACCATAGCGACGAGAATATTTTCAAGGGGTACCAAATGGGTGGCGTTGATTACATTTATAAACCAGTAAACCCCGAGCTTCTCCGGGCGAAGGTGGGAGTTTTTGTGGAGTTGTATAAGAAGACGCACCAGCTGATGGCACAGGAGCAGCGATTGAAATCGGTGAACCTGAATTTGCAAAAAGAAATCCAGGAGAGAATTCTTTCGGAACAAAAGGTGAACTTGCTGAATCAGCAATTGATGGAAAACATTCTGCAGCTGAAGGCAACAAATGAAGAACTCGACCGCTTTGCCTATGTTGCTTCTCACGACTTGCAGGAACCCCTAAGAAAGATCATGATCTTTGGCGATAGGCTCGCCAATAAATACAATGAAGTGCTGGATGATGACGCCAAGGAATATCTTGAGAGAATGCGAAAGGCTTCTGAGCGGATGCAATTGCTCATTAATAATATCCTCGATTTCTCCAAATTCTCGGCAGCTTCTCAATCATTTGAGCAAACGAGCCTGAATCGGCTGATAGAAGATGTTCTATCCGACCTGGAGATTGAGATCGAACGGAAAAAGGCCATTATTACTGTTGATGAATTGCCTTCACTTTGCGTGATTCCCGGGCAGTTCAGGCAACTCATCCAGAACCTATTGAGCAATTCCCTGAAATTTAGCAAGCGGGACGTAATTCCCCAGATCAATTTGACTTCAGAAACTGTAAAAGGGGAGGAATTGGCGGGCAACCCAGGTATTAATGTAAATGATGACTATTGCAGGATTCATGTGGAGGACAATGGAATTGGCTTTGATGAAGAATATGCAGAAAGAATATTTGTCATCTTCCAGCGATTACACAGCAACCATCTCTTTGAAGGAACTGGAATCGGTTTGTCCATCTGTAAGAAAATAGTGGAAAAGCATAACGGCCTGATTTCGGCCACCAGCACTCTTGACAAAGGATCGATTTTTTCAATAGTACTGCCCTTTGTGCAACCGGCCGCCATTGGATCTACTCAATCCAATGGGGTATCAACCCTTGCGCCCTACATATTGAAGGAGCGGAATTAGAATTCCTGTCCTTTGGCCTTTTGTCAATTTTTAACCCGCATGGAGTTTCTTCCTTTTTACCTTCGTAGCAAATCGATTTTTTGAGGCACTTAAGAGTTCTTAATAAATACTTCTGGAAATACCGACACCGGCTGGCGCTGGGAATATTGTTCGTGGTCTGTTCAAATTATTTTGCCATTCTCGCACCCCAGGTAACGGGTTATGTATTTGATGTACTCAAGAACTTCCTTGGGACCGGGCAGCCAGCAACCCAGCCCAAAGATTATGACTGGTTGGTAAACCTCATTCTCGGATGGATCGGGAGCGAAAACCGAAGCTATGGGAGTGTGGTTGCTTTCTGTTGCATAACGATTCTAACGCTGGCACTCATCAGTGGTTTCTTCCTGTTCCTGATGCGGCAAACCATCATTGTGATGAGCCGACATATTGAGTACGATCAAAAAAATGAAGTTTTCCAACATTATCTGCAACTGGACACTAATTTTTACAAGACACATAGTACGGGAGATCTCATGAGCAGGATGGCCGAAGACGTGAGCAGGGTAAGAATGTACACCGGGCCCGCTATCATGTATTTCATCAACCTGGTTGCCCGTATTTCCCTTTGTGTATATTATATGTTTCATAAGGATCCTGTACTCACGCTTTATGTGTTGTCACCCTTGCCCATCCTTGCAATCATCATTTATTACGTAAACACCATCATTCATAAAAGAAGTGAGCACATTCAATCCTTATTGGCTTCACTTACTACCAATGCGCAGGAATCCTATTCTGGCATAAGGGTGATCAAATCTTTTGTTCAGGAGAAAGCGATGTTAGGTTTCTTTACCCGCAATAGTGATGAATACAAGAAAAATGCAATTGGGCTGGCCAAGGTAGAAGCACTCTATTTTCCGGCAATGGCGCTACTGATAGGCCTCAGCACCTTACTCACGATCATGATAGGAGGCATATACGCCGTGAACGGGAAGGAAGGCATGACCGCAACTATAGTTGAATTTGTGATGTACATAAACCTTTTGAGTTTCCCGGTAAGTGCAATTGGCTGGACGGCGAGTATGATACAAAGAGCATCTGCTTCCCAAAAGAGATTAAATGAATTTCTGCTTACCGAACCAGTAATTAAGAATCCTGAGCATCCCATCGTCAGGAACCTGGAGGGAAATATTGACTTTCATCAAGTGGACTTTGTTTATCCCAACACGGGCATAAAGGCACTGGCTGATTTTTCAATGCAGGTGAAGAAGGGTCAAAAGTTGGCCATCGTTGGGCGAACGGGTAGCGGCAAAACAACCATCGCCCAGTTACTACTGCGATTTTATGATCCCACGAAGGGGAGCATTACCATCGACGGAATTGATGTACGATCCATGAATCTCCAATTCCTCCGCAAGCAGGTAAGTTACGTGCCTCAGGATATTTTTCTATTTAGTGATTCCGTTAGCTCGAACATTGGTTTTGGCGAGGATATTTCTTTAAATGGTAAGGTGGAGGAGGCTGCAAGGTATGCCAGCGTGGAAAGGGAAATTGAAGGTTTTGCTCATCAATATGACACGGTGATCGGGGAAAGAGGAGTTACCCTTAGTGGGGGGCAGAAACAAAGGATTTCCATTGCCAGGGCCCTCATAAAAGACCCGAGTATCGTGATTTTCGACGATTGTTTGAGTGCCGTTGATGCCAAAACAGAGAAGGAAATTATTGGCAACTTGTACCGTTTTTTACAGGACAAAACAGCGATTATTATAACGCATAGAATATTCAGCCTGTTTGAATTTGATAAGATCATCGTTCTGGATGAGGGCCGGATCATTGAACAAGGGACGCATGCAGACCTGCTGGAAGCCAACGGGTATTATGCGTATTTATACCGGCAGCAGCAGCAGGAAAGAGCCGGAATGGGCCCTGGAACCGATGAAGAATTAATTTCATAGAATTATTTGCCGCATTTTGCCGTTTCGAAAACAATCCTATATTTGTGCCTGTCTTTTTGAAAACTTTCTCAAAAACAAGAAATTGATTAACTGCTAAAAAGAACTAACCGTGGCGTACGAAAACAATGACAAAAGAATGGATAGCATTTACAGCAAGCGCATTCGCGCTGGAAAAAGAAGAACCTACTTCTTTGATGTAAGAGCTACCCGAGGAAACGACTACTATCTCACCATTACAGAAAGCCGTAAGAAATTTAATGCCGATGGATACGACAGGCATAAGATCTTTCTGTACAAAGAGGATTTCAACAAATTTATTAAGGCCCTGGGTGAAGCCGTTGATTACGTGAAGACGGAATTAATGCCTGATTTCGATTTCGACGCCTACAACCACGACCAGGTTGAATCAGAAACCGAAGACGTAGGTGCTTCTTCTATTAGCGCAAGTGCTGATGGAAATGGTAATGGTTCTCCTGTTAGTCCGGTTGCAAGCGCAAGCCCAAGTACAAGTACAAGTACCAGCACTCCAGCCCCTGCCGACAATACGGAAGAAGTCGACAAGTGGTAATTATATTTTGAGATATTCTTAAGCCTCTGAGAGATCAGGGGCTTTTTGCATTGAGGATGTGAGATTCATATTATCGATCCCATAAATTAAATACCACCCAAGAAAAAAATTGTATATTCATTCCTAGCAAGCCTCTGATTAATCAGAGGCTTTTTTTTCTAATTGTGAAGCTGCCTCTCATAGAGATTCCCAATCCGCTCACAATGGATTTGTTCAAGGTTCCAGGATTTCTATTTGACGGAATAGACGATGGATTACAAGGATGCAACTGAATTCAGATTTTACCCGTATAAAACTTCATTGGAATTGATCCAGGTCTCTAAAAAAGTTGAATTTCCCGCGAAAACTGTTCATTGAAACTTTAACTTTAGAAGAACTTCAAAACCAAAACTTTGTTATGAAATTAAAGTCTACTCTCGGTTTATTGGTCGGGATTGCAATAGCCTACGCAGGCTTGGAGTATTCTACCAGAAATAGTGACACGATTTTGGAGCCAAAGGTAGTTGCGGCAACAGATGATGAAGAAAAGGATAACCGGCAGGAAGAGATACTGGCAAGAATGCAGCAGGAAATCCTTATGACGAAGGATCCTCAATTGGGTTTCATCCCCACGCATAGGCTCATTGAGTCACAGAAAGAAGCAGATCTCATTATGGCAGCTAATGCAAGGCTGACCAATCCGGAGGCTCTGCTAGCCTGGACAGAACGCGGTCCCAATAATATGGGCGGAAGATCAAGGGGTATACTTGTTGATAGGAATGATGCCACTGGAAATACAGTATTTATTGGTAGCGTGAGCGGAGGACTTTGGAGAACCACCAATTTCAAGGCAGGAACTCCTACATGGTCCCAGATAGCTTCTGTTTCTCCCAACCTGGCAATAACGACATTGGCCCAGGACCCCAGCAATTTTAGCATCATGTACGCTGGAACGGGAGAAGGGTATTTTAATATTGACGCGGTGCGGGGACTTGGAATTTATAAAAGTGTGAATGGAGGAGCGACCTGGAGTTTAATTCCGTCCACAACTACTGGAGGAACGAATGTTGATGATTTTAACTACCTCCAAAAAATATTGGTTTATTCTAACGGTAACATTTATGTTGCCGCGATCAGCCGGTTCTGTAATTTGGGCGGTATATTGAAGTCGACCACTGGCGGAACTTCATGGACCAGGGTCATTGGTACTTATACGGGATGTGGTAATTGTACTTGTGCATCTGACTTCCGTGGATATGACATTGAAATGTCCACGGGTGGTGATTTATATGCGTCAGTTAATGACGTGTCAACAAACGACACCACGCGCGGAAAAGTGTTCTTTTCACCCGCTGGTGTAAATGTTGGGAATGTGGGCACCTGGGTAAATGTTACGCCTCCTCCTCCTGCCCCAACAGGATCTTTCTGGCAAAGAATCGAATTAGCGTGCTCCCCAACTACTAACAATACCGTATATGCGCTTTGTCAGGGGAATACTAATGCAGTAGGCGGCATAAGAGTGAGCACTAACCAGGGAACCGCATGGACAAACATTGACAATGCCACACTCTGGT
>Ga0184625_10000465_pt1 | contig 15278 bp, 15 predicted proteins | sample PLM3_30_b1_FD_133151 | JGI IMG/M metagenome (GOLD analysis project Ga0184625, IMG submission 133151) | Groundwater sediment microbial communities from an aquifer in East River, Colorado, USA - PLM3_30_b1 | ecosystem: Environmental > Terrestrial > Soil > Riparian zone | place: USA: East River... | reverse complement strand
GTTCGCCGGCTGGCTGGAAGGCGCGGGCGAAGGCAAGAGCGCGGAGCGGGACGAGATCCTGGGCTACCACCTCGAGCAGGCGGTTCGCTACCGGCAGGAGCTGGGGCGGCCGGACGAGCAGCTGGCGGTGCGTGCTGGCGAGCGACTTGCCAGGGCTGGGCGGCGCGCGGTCGACCGCGGCGATCTCCCGGCGGCCGTGAGCCTCCTGTCGCGGGCGACGGCACTCCTTCCGGACGCGCACGGCGAGCGGCGCGAGATCCTTCCGATGCTCGGGAGCGCGCTGATCCGGACCGGGGACTTTCCGCGCGCCGAGCGCGTGCTTACGGAGGCGCTCGAGGCCGCGCAGGCGGCAGGTGACCGCCGGCTCGAGCTGCGCACCGTCATCGAGCGCGAGTTCTTCCGCGCCTTCACCGATCCTGCGGGATCGGTCGAGGAGATCGTCGTGGTCGCCGATGAGGTCATCCCACTCCTGGAAGAGCTCGGCGACGACCTCGGCCTCGCGAAGGCGTGGTGGCTGAAGAGCGAGGTGCACGTCAACGCTTGCCGTTGGGGCGAACGCGCCGCGAACCTCGAGCGGGCGCTCGAGCATGCGCGCAGAGCAGGAGACGCAAGCGAACAATCCACGCTCGCCGCGTTCCTGATGCAGGCGCTGTACTACGGGCCGACGCCGGTGGACGAGGCAATCACGCGGGGAGAGAGCCTGCTCGCGGAGCGGCCGGACGATCGCTCCCTCAAGGCCTCGATCACCGGGGCAATCGCGGGGCTCAACGCGATGCGCGGAGACTTCGACGAAGCGCGGCGGCTCCAGGCCGACGCCCGTGGTCTCTACGAGGCGTTGGGCCAGCGCTTCCGCATCGCGCTGTGGTCGCTTGCCGCGGCCGAGATCGAAGGGCTCGCAGGTGAGCCCGAGGCAGCCACCGCGATCCTGCGCTGGGCCTTTCAGGAGCTCGAGGACATGGGCTGGACAAGCGTCATGTCAACGATGGCGGCGTTCCTCGCCGACGCTCTGGTGGCTGAAACTGATGAGGCGCTGCATTACTCGCGGCTCAGCGAGGAGCTCGCCGCGGACGAGGACGTTGTCACCCAGGTGATGTGGCGTATCGCTCGCGCCCGAGCATCAGGCGACGAGGAGCTCGCGAGGCAAGCGGTCCGACTCGCCGAGCCCACTGACTACCCGGACCTGAAGGCCCGGGCGTTCTTGGCTTTGGCAGAGGTCGCGCGCGACCCTGCGGCTCGGCAACGAGCCGTTGCTGAATACGAGCGGAAAGGCAACATCGCCGCAATCGCACTCATAGGATCACCGGGACACGCGGTAACGACGGAAAGGAGTACGGATGGCTAAGCGTTTCCGAGGCGTCGCACACGTGACCGACAATCCCGATGCCGGCTTCAGGGCAGCAACGCAGAAGGCCGTCGACAAGTACAAGGAAGAGCGAGGTGCGCCAGACCCCGGTTCGCCGGTGCGGCTTAGGGTCGCGGACATGTACGTCGACGTCCAGAACCCGATTCACGGGTACATCGTCGACCTGGAGACCGACGACTAAGAGCAGGTTGTCGCGGCGTCTGCGCCCTCGTAGGATCGGCGAGACCCGCTAGGCAAGGAGGCCCATGTCACCTATTTCTGACGATCCGTACCAGGGAGAGGGGAAGACGATCGAGGAGGCGGCCGAAGATGCCGCCAAGAAGGTTCCGAAGGAGATCCAACAGGCGACGTTCGAGCTCACGATCTCCGCCCAACTTTCGGGTGAGCACAACCCGATCCACGGCTACATCGTCCAGCTGAGTCCCGGAAGTTAAACGAGCAAGGAGAGCGCATGGCAGCTGTTGCGAAAATCATCACGATCATCGGCTCGTCGCCGGAGAGCTTCGCGAAAGCGGCCGATGCGGCCGTTCAGGAGGCCTCGAAGACGGTGCGCGGCATCTCGGGCGCCCACGTCACGTCGATGAGCGCTGTCGTCGAAGGTGACCACATCAGCGAGTACCGCACGACTGTGGACATCGCTTTCGGAGTCGAGTCCGGCAGCTCCGCGGGCTAGCGGGCCAGGAGCGCCCGCGCGTAATCATCCGGATCGAACGGCCTCAGGTCTTCGATCCCTTCGCCGACGCCCACGAGCTTGACCGGCAGTCCGAGCTCGTGGGCGATCGCCAGGGCGACGCCGCCCTTCGCCGAGCCGTCTAGTTTCGTCAAGGCCACGCCGGACACGTCCACGGACTCGCCGAAGAGGCGGGCCTGCTGGAGGCCGTTCTGGCCGGTGGTCGCGTCGATGATCAGGAGCGTCTCGTGCGGCGCGCCGGCGAGGCGGCGCTCGATCACGCGCCGGACCTTCGCCAGTTCCTCCATCAGGTTCGTCTGCGTGTGCAGCCGGCCGGCGGTGTCGACGATGACGACGTCTCGGCCGCGAGCGGCTGCGGCCTCGATCGCGTCGTAGGCGACCGCCGCTGGATCACCACCGCGTTCCGAGCCGACGAAGTCGGCGCCGGCCCGTTTGGCCCAGATCTCGAGCTGTTCCTCGGCCGCCGCGCGGAAGGTGTCGGCTGCAGCGAGGATCACCTCGTGGCCGTGCTCGCGCAGGCGGCTCGCGAGCTTCCCGATCGTCGTCGTCTTTCCGGTGCCGTTGACGCCGACGACGAGGATAACGCTCGGCCGTCCGTCGATGCCTAGCCGCCCAGGCTCTCCAAGAAGCGCCGCGGCCTCTTCGGCGAGGGCCTCGCTGAGCTCGCCGAGCTCCGTGCGCGCCTCCAGCCGGCGGACGAGTTCGGCTGTCGTCGGGACGCCGACGTCGGCGGCGATGAGCGCTTCCTCCAGCCGCTCCCAGGCCTCGTCGTCCGCTGGGTCGAACGCTGCGGCCGCGAGCTGCTCGGTCATCGCGCGGCGGGTCTTGCCGAGCGAGTCGCGCAGGCGCGAGAAGAAGCCCTCGCGCTGCTCCTCGGTCTCGTCCGGTCTCTCGGTGTCGCCGAGAAACTCCCCCCAGCTTCTGGTCACCGCGGGAGGCTAGCTCCGTTTGGGGTCAGACCCCGTCACCGACGTGGAACTTCGGCGAGCGGAGTTGTCAGGCGGCGGCTTCCGCTGACTCGCCGCGGGGTAGGCGACGGGAGACGATCTGGGAGACCCCTTCCGCGCCCATCGTGACGCCGTACAGGACGTCCGCCGCCTCCATCGTCCGCTTCTGGTGCGTGACGACGATGAACTGCGCCCGGCCGGCGTAGCGCCGAAGCAGCTGGACGAAGCGCCCGATGTTCGTATCGTCGAGCGCCGCCTCCACCTCGTCGAGGAGGTAGAACGGACAGGGCCGCGCGAGGAAGAGGGCAAACAGGAACGAGATCGCCCCGAGCGCCTTCTCCCCGCCAGAGAGCAGCGACAGCCGGGTGACGCGCTTACCGGCCGGCTGCAATTCGACCTCGATCCCGGGCGCGCTCTCCTCCTCCTCGCCCTCCTCGTCGGTCAAAAGGAGGCTGCCCTTGCCGCCGGGGAACAGCGTCTGCGCGACCTCCTCGAAGTTGGCACTCACCGCGGCGAACGTCTCGGCGAATCGCCGCTCGACCGTCTCGTCAAGCTCGTCCCGCAGCTTCGCAAGCTCGTCCAGGCTCCGTTCCAGATCCTCACGCTGCGCCGTCAGGTCGGCCAGGTTCTCCTTCTCGCGCGCGTACTCCTCGGCGGCGAGCGGATTGACCCGGCCCAGCTCCTCGCGCCGCCGTCGCAATCGCTCTGCCCGCTCGAGGAGAGCGTCGCGGTCGTCGCCCTCCGCCGGCTCGACGTCCGCCGCCTCCAGCAGCCGCTCAGCTTCTCTGCGCTCTGCCTGGAGCCGAGCCAGCTCCACCTCGACCGCATTCGTTCGAGCCGACACCTCGGCGGACTCGCGGCGAATCTCCGCTTCGGCCGCCCCGAGACGACGCAGCTCCTCCGCCAGCTCTCCCGTCCGCGTTCCGCCGGCGTCGGCCCTCGCACGGAGTGCCGGCTCCGACCGTGCGACGACCCCGCCCGTCGCGGCCAGTGCCGCGTCGAGGCGCTCGGCCATCGCGATCAGCGGCCGGTGCCGCGCCTCGTCCACGACGGCCGTCGGTGCGAGATCGTCCGGGACAGCCTCGGCCTGACGCTCGAGCTCTCTGACCTCCTCCGCCAGCGCCTTGCGCCGTGCTTCCAGCTCGAGCAGGACCGCCTCGGCGGCCTCACCGGCAAGCCAGAGCTCCCTTCGCTCCGGATCGAAGCCGATGCCGTCCCGAGTCACGGCCACCCTGTCGGCGGACAGAAGCTCGTCCTCCTCGACGATCACGAACTCATCGAGCGCCGGTTCGCCGACGACGACCGTCACGCTGCCGAGCCCGCGCCTCCGAGCCTCACGAACAAGCGCCAGCGCTGAGTGCTCGTCACGAGCGACCACCGCGGCTCCGCGGCCGCGGAGCGCGGCGGCGACGGCGCGCTCGTCACCAAAGGGCACGTCCAGATCGGCCAACACGAGCCGATGGCCGGCCTCCGCGAGCGCCCGCGCCGCCGGCGGAACGACCTCGCGCTCGGAAAGCGTGTGCTCCAGCGCGCCCAGCCGCTCACGCACGAGCGCTGCCTCCTCGCGGAGCTTCCGCCGCCGCAGCTCGGCTGGGGACGGCCCCGTCGGCAGCCGAGGCCGGCGTGCGGCCTCCCGCAGCGACGCGAGCAGCGCCACCACGCTCTCCCGCCGAAGCGCAACGCGTTCCGCTGCGCTGCGCAGCCGGTAGAGCGCCGCAGTCGCCGCTTCGCGGCGCCCCGCAGCGTCCGCGAGCTCCTCCTCTGCGCGACGGCGCTCGTGCAGGAGATCATCCAGCTTGGCGTCGCTTCGGCGCCTCGCATGGTCGGCGGCGGTACGCCGTTCTTCCGCCTCCGCGATCTGACCGTCAACGGCGCCGAGATCAAAAGCCGCAATGGCTGCCTCGAGCCCGGCGATCTCACGGCCGAGCTTCTCCGCCCGCTCCGCCGCCGTCGCCTGGAGCGCGAGCGGTCGAAGCCGTTTACGCACCTCTGCTTCGACATCCCGTGCGCGCGCGACATCTTGAGCCACCCGCGCGAGCTTCAGCTCAGCGCGATGACGACGGCGCTTGAAGCGGCCCAGCCCGGCTGCGTCCTCGACGAGCGCTCGGCGCTCCTCCGGCTTCGAGGCGAGGATCTCCTCGACCTTCCCCTGCGAGATCACGGAGCCCGCGGCGCCGCCCAGCCCCACATCGGCGAGCAGCTCGACGAGATCCGTGCGCCGAACAGCCGCGCCGTTGATCAGGTACTGCCCCTCGCCGCCGCGGTGCAGCCGCCGCATGATCGAGACCTCGGCGAACGGAAGGTGGGAGAGCGCGCCGTCCTCGTTGTCGAGCACGAGCTCCACCTGGCAATGGGCGGCGGCCGGGCGGTCTCCCGAGCCGGCGAACAAGACGTCGTCGGGCTTCTCTGCCCGCAGCTCGCTCGGGCTCAGGCTCCCCGAGGCCCAGAGCAGCGCGTCGGCGACGTTCGACTTGCCCGAGCCATTCGGCCCCACGACCACGGCGACGCCCGGCTCGAGGCGAACCTCGACCGGATCAGGGAAGGACTTGAAGCCGCGGATGCGGATCGCGCGAAGGTGCACGCCGCCGGAACGCTAGTGCGAACGGCGGATGGCGCTTACTGCTAGGCCGCGCGAACCTTTTCGAGCGCCTGTTTGGCCGCCTCCTGCTCGGCGGCCTTCTTGGACGGCCCCACCCCGACACCGGCCTGGTCTCCGTCTATCACTGCGGCGGAGGTGAATTTCCGGTCGTGAGGCGGTCCCTCCACCTCGAGCACGGCGTAGCTCACCTGCTGTCCGATCGCCGCGAGCTGCTCCTGCAGCTCCGTCTTGAAGTCCACATGCGTCGTGGCCGCGTACTCGATGCGGCCCGAGAACGCGTCCACGATCGCGCTCTCGATCTTTTCGAAGCCGTGCTCGAGGAACAACGCCGCCAGCGCGGCTTCGAGCAGCGCCGCCAGAACGTTGCGGTTGCGAGCGAGCCGTTCGAGCTCTTCCTCGGGGACGACACCGGTGCCCTTGTCGAGCAATCGCTGCCCGAGGTCCAGCTCCTTCGCCACGACGGCGCAGCTCGCCCGCGAGACGACATGCGAGCGGATCTTTGCTAGCCGGCCCTCGGCGAGATCCGGATACCAGTCGTACAGCGCCCGTGCGACGGCGAGCTCGAGCACGCTGTCGCCCAGGAACTCGAGCCGTTCGTACGAGGAGCCGCGGTCCGGGGCCCACGACGGATGGGTGAAGGCTTTCTCGACCCGCTCCGCCGGGAGCTCGTCGATCAGAGCCGCAAGTCGAGCGGGTTTCCCCGCCGGAGCGCCGCTGCTACTGGTGCGACGTGACGTAGTCGACAGCTTGCCCGACCGTCTGGATCGATTGGGCATCCTCGTCCGGGATCTTGAGTCCGAACTGGTCTTCGAGCTCCATGATCATCTCGACGAGATCGAGCGAGTCGGCGTCGAGATCCTCCTGGAAGTTCGCCTCCTCGGTGATGTCCGCTTCTTCGACGCTCAGGCGTTCGACCAGAACTTCCTTGACGCGCTCGAAGACTTCGTCGCGGGACGCTGCCATGTCACCTCGCTTGATTAGTGGATTACGGGCGCGCCGATTCTACGGAACCGGAGCGCGCAAGGGCTCGACCTCGCGTCCGCGATAGGTCTTGCAGTTGGGGCAGACGTGATGGGGCCGCTTCGGCCGATGGCAGACCGGACACTCATTCAGGCGCGGAGCCTCGAGCTTGTGCTGCGCACGGCGCTTGTCACGCCGCGACTTCGATGTTTTTCGCTTGGGGACTGCCATAGCGGCTCGGCACTATAGCTAGGATTGACAACGAGCCTCGGCTCGCCCTATGCGCGTTCGCTGATCGATATTCGAGCTCCCTTCCGTCGCGATCAGGAGGACCGCATGCGCACGAACGGCGGCACGCTTGCCGCATCGAACGTCACGAAGAGCTACGGCGCCGACGTCGTTCTCGACGGCGCGTCGGTCGTCGTGCCGCCCAGGGCACGAATCGGAATCGTCGGGCCGAACGGGAGCGGCAAGACGACGCTGCTGCGCGTGCTCGCGGGTCTGGAGGCCCCTGATTCCGGCCTCGTCCAGCGGCGTCCGGCTTCGCTCACCGTCGGATACCTCCCACAGGAAGCGCGAATCCCTTCGGTTGACGCGCCGGAATGGGAGCTTCGAAAGGCGGCGGCCCGCGTCGGGCTCGATGTCGACCCCGAGCGACCACCGGAACAGCTCTCGGGCGGCCAGCTGGCGCGGGCGAAGCTCGCGGCGCTGCTCGCCGCCGATGACGATGTCCTGCTGCTGGACGAGCCGACGAACGACCTCGACTTCGACGGCCTGACGCTGCTCGAGCGCTTCGTGGCCGAGACGCCGAGCGCGCTCGTCATCGTCTCGCACGACCGCGCCTTCCTCGAGCATGCGGTCGAGCGAGTGATCGAGTTCGAGGCCGAGACGCGGCGGATCCAGGAGTTCGTCGGGTCCTGGCGGGAGTTCGAACGCCTTCGCGCGGCGACCCGCGACAAGCACGAGGCCGCGTACGCGCACTACGTCGAGGAGCGTGATCGGTTCACCGCGCTGTTCCACGACCGCCGCACCCAGGCCCGCGCTGCCGGCAAGATGGCCGACCGCCGCGGCACCCATGCGTTGAAGTCCAAGGTTCGCTCGGCCGAGAAGCGCCTCGAGCGCCTCGAAATGGTCGAGAAGCCCTGGGAGCCGTGGCGACTTCAGCTGGACCTTTCGTCCGACCGGGCAGGCCAAGTGGTCGCGCGGCTCGACGCCGCGATCGTCGAGCGCGGTGATTTCCGGCTCGGCCCGGTTGATCTGGAGCTTCGGCACGGCGACCGGCTCGCCGTGGTCGGACCGAACGGGAGCGGGAAAACGACGCTCATCGGCGCTCTGCTCGGCGATCTGCCTCTCGAAGCCGGGCGGCGCTACATCGGCCCGGGCGTCCAGCTCGGCCAGCTGGAGCAGCGGCGCTCCCAGTTCGCCGGCTCGGCGCCGCTGCTCGAGACGTTCTGCGACGCGACTGGTCTGCCGCCGATCGATGCCCGCACGCTCCTGGCGAAGTTCGCGCTCGGGGCGGACGCCGTCCTCAGACCGGCCTGCTCGCTCTCACCCGGAGAGCGGACGCGCGCGGGCCTCGCTCTGCTCTCGGCCCAGGGCGTGAACGCGCTCGTTCTCGACGAGCCGACGAACCACCTCGACCTCGAGGCGATCGAGGAGCTCGAGTCTGCTCTGGACGGCTATGAAGGGACGATCGTCCTCGTCACCCACGACCGTCGCCTGCTCGAGCGCTTCGAGCCGACGCAGACGCTAGAGCTTCTCGCGTAGCCCCTCGAGCGCGGCCCAGCGCGGGTCGGACTGCTGCTCCTCGTGCTCGTGCGGGTTCTCGTTCAGATTCTCGCCGCAGATCGGGCAGAGGCCGGCGCAATCCTCGCGGCAGAGGATCTGCTCGGGAAGCTCGACCGCGATCGCGTCGCGGGCCCAGTCCGAGAGCCGGAGCTGGTTGTCCGCGACGTAGGGCGTGCGCAGCTCGTCCGACTCACCCGGGCTCGTGGCCTGGTACTCCCGAGCGTGGATCGAGAGATCGAGGACGGCGTCCTCCAGACAGCGATAACACGGCCCGTGGAGGCGAACCGGAAAGCTCAGCCCGAACGTCGTGCCGCTCGTGCCGCGGTTGATGACGAGCTCGGCCCTCACGTTCTCGGGCACGGGCAGATAGCGCTGCCCGCCGAGCTCGAACGGCGAGAGCGCGATCTCCTGCTCGTCGCGGTACTCCTCGCCGGGACGAAGCTTGGCCTGTCTGAGGTCGAACGTGGTCACGGCGAGTCAGGGTAGCGCTGAGACCATTGCTCGGCGGCCACGCCGTCGAAGAACTCGAGCGACTCCTCCTCCGACGGAAACGAGCGGATGTTCTCCTCCGCGAACCGCTCGGCGAGCGGCCACTCCAGGGTCTTCACCCGGTCGGCGAACGACTCGTTGTCGTACAGCGTTCTCATGCTCTCGACGCCGGGCCCGAGCCGTAGCCAGTGTGCGCCGGGGGCGCCGTACGCCAGCCCCACGCTTCCGGCGTTGACCACCCGTTGACCGTCGACGGAACGGTCGAACTGCATGTGCGTGTGGCCGCAGACGACGAGATCGGCCTGGACGCCGGCCAGCATCTCGCGCAGCCATTCGTCGGGCGTCGTCTTCAGGATCATCTCCTCGTCACTTCGCGGCGAGCCGTGGCAGAAGAGGACGCGGCCCACCCCCTCGACATCGAGCTCCACCTGCTCCGGCAGTCCCGCGATGAACTCGCGGTGCCGGTCCTCGAGCTGACCGACCACCCATTCGTCGATCAACCCGCCGGAGGGCCCACTGAGAAGCTCCCGGTCAGCGTTGCCCCGGATCCAGATCGCGTCCATGCCCATGATCCGATCAAGCGTCTCGGCCGGGAGCGGCCCCGCTGCCATGTCGCCGCCGAAGACGAGCTGCGCGTTGCCCGCCTGCGCAAGCACGGCCTCGAGCGCCGGGAGATTCCCGTGCACGTCGTACAGCGCTGCTACGCGCGACGCGTTACTCGTACGGCTGGTCGTCGTTGGAGCCCGCCGCCGCGACTCCCGCGACGACCGTTTCCTGCGAGCGCTCGTGCAGCCGCTCTCGTCCGCGCTTGACCGCGCCGAGGAACTTGTCGAGATTGACCTCGAGCGTCGAGAGGATGCTGTCGGCCCAGTCCTCCATCTCGAGCCGCGTCTCGCGGGCCTGCCGCCGCGACTCGTCGATGATCTCCTGCGCCTGCCGCTCGGCGAGCTTGACGATCTCCGTCTGCGACGCCTCCCGGGCCGCCTGCTCACGGGCCTCCCCGAGGATCCGGTCGCATTCTCGCTTGGCTTCGGCGAGCATCTCCTGCCGCTCCTTGACGATCCAGCGAGCCTGTTTGATCTCCTCGGGAATCGTCGCGCGCATCTGGTCGAGGATCTCGTAGATCTCCTCACGGTCGATCCGCACCTGGTCGGTGAGCGGAACGGCCTTCGCGTTGTGGACGAGGTCGTCGAGCTTGTCGATGAGAACGAGGACGTCCATGGCCCCGGAGTTTACTCAGAGGGGCTGACGGGGGCGCCTGGGCGACCGTCGGGGAAGAGCTCGCGCATGCGCCTCGCGACCAGGTCGGGGACGAGCCCGCTGATGTCGCCGCCGTAGACCGCGATCTCCTTGACGCCGCTCGAGGAGACGAAGCTGACTTCCGGGCTCGCCATCACGTAGACCGTCTCGATGTCCGGGGCGAGCGTCCGGTTGAGCTGGTTCATCTGGAACTCCCACTCGAAGTCCGAGATCACGCGCAGACCCTTGACGATCACCTTCGCGTCCCATTTGCGGGCGAACTCGACCACGAGCTCCTTGAAGACGTCCACCTCGACGTTGTCCAACTCGGTCAAGGCGTCGCGGAGGAACGCGACCCGCTCGTCGACGGAGAACATCGGCTGTTTGTGCGACGGCATGCCGACGACGCCGATGACGACGCGGTCGAAGATCCCGGCGGCGCGCCGGATCACGTCGACATGGCCGTTCGTGACGGGGTCGTAGGTGCCCGGGTAGATCGCGGTCATCATTCGTGCTCGTAGAGCGTGAGGCGGGCCGAGCCGTAGCGGCGGCTCGTCCGAACGGCCAGCGGCAGCTCTGGCTCCTCCTTGGCGTGGGTCTCGACGACGGCGAGGCCGTCATCGGCGAGAACTTGAGGCAGGTAGGTGGCCAGGCCGGTTTGCACCGAGGAAAACATCCGGTAGGGCGGGTCGACGAGGACGAGATCGTACCGCCTGCCTGCACCGGCCTCTTCGGAGAGAACCTGGATCGCGTCGCGGCAGAGCACCGTCGCTCCGGTCAGGCGCAGCTTCTCGAGGTTCTGGCGGATTGCCCGGCAGGCAACCGGATCGTCTTCGGCGAAGACGGCCGAGGCCGCGCTCCGGGACAGCGCCTCGAGGCCGTAGGCGCCTGAGCCGGCGAAGAGGTCGAGCACGGTGGCGCCGTCCACGGGCCCGATCAGGTTGAAGGCAGCTTCGCGGACCCGGTCGGCGGTCGGCCGCGTGTCGTGCCCTTTAGGCGCCACGATCCTGGCGCCGCGCTTCTCGCCGGCGATGATCCTCATGCGGGCAGATCATGTTCGGCGAAGAGGCGCTCGACCTCCTCGTTCAGCGGGCCCTCATAGTCGACGAGCTGCTCGGCGACCTCCCGCGCCTGCTCCAGCAGGTGGCGATCTGCGCGTAGCTTCGTGAAGCGGAAGTCAGAGAGGCCCGACTGCCGTGTCCCAAGGAGCTGGCCTTCGCCGCGGAGCTCCAGATCCACCTCCGCGAGCTCGAAGCCGTCGGTGGTCGAGACGAGGGCCTCCAACCGCGCCTGCGCCGACTCCGTCAGCTCCTCCTTCCGGCGCGAGACGAGCAGGCAGTACGACTGCTCCGCTCCACGCCCGACTCGGCCGCGGAGCTGGTGGAGCTGCGCGAGGCCGAACCGGTCGGCCTCCTGGACGATCATCACCGTCGCATTCGGAACGTCGACGCCGACCTCGATCACCGTCGTCGCGACGAGGACGTCCAACTGTCGCGCCTTGAACCGCGCCATCAGGTCACGGCGGTCGTCCGGCTTGAGCTTCCCGTGCAGGCAACCGACGCGGAAGCCGCGCAGCTCGGCGCGCTGGAGCCGGTCGGCCTCTTGTTCCGCAGCACGAGCCCGACTCGTTTCCGACGCTTCGATGAGCGGGCACACGACGTACGCCTGGCGGCCTTCCTTCAGGAGCCGCGTGAGCCGCCGGTAGGCCTCGGACGCCCGCTCCTCCGGAATCCACCGTGTGACGATCGGCATTCGGTTCGCCGGCGGCTTCGTGATCTCCGTCACCGAGAGGTCGCCGTAGACAGTCAGGGCGAGGGTCCGCGGGATCGGCGTCGCCGTCATGTGCAGCGTGTGGGGCCTTCGCCCGGCCCTGATCGCAGCCCGCTGCTCGACGCCGAACCGGTGCTGCTCGTCCACCACGGCCACGGCCAGGTCGGACAGCTCGACCCCTTCCTGGATGAGCGCATGCGTTCCCACGACGATCTGGGCGCTCGGCGCAGCCCGCCGCGCCCGCGCGCCCACGGAGCTCGTCAGGAGCGCACACGAGACGCCTAGCGCGGCACAGATCGGCTCGACGGTGAGGAAGTGCTGCTCCGCGAGCGTCTCGGTGGGGGCCATCAGCGCGCCCCGGTGGCCGGCCTCGACGGCGCGGAGGAGTGCATAGAGCGCGACTACCGTCTTCCCGGAGCCGACGTCGCCCTGCAGAAGCCGTTCCATCGGCCGCTCGCCGCGGAGGTCGGCGTCGATCTCGGCGATCGCCTGCTCTTGGTCGGGCGTCAACTCGAACGGAAGCACCGTGCGATATCGCTCGACGAGCTCGCCCGGCTGGCCCAGCGCCGTCGCCCGCTCCTCCTCCCTGCCCAGGCGCCGGCGAGCAAGCCCCAGCTGCAGCACCAACAGCTCGTCGAACGCGAGCCGGCGCCGCGCACGCTCGCCGTCCGTTTCCTCCCGGGGGTGGTGCAGGGCAACCAGCGCGTCCGCCTTCCCCGGAAGCCCGGTCGCCCCTTTGAGCTCCGCCGGCAGTGGATCGACGACGTCCCGCGCGTACTCGAGCGCCGCGCCGGCGACGTCGCGGAGCTTCTTGACCGTCACCTCCTCGGTCGCCGGATAGACGGGCGCGAAGTCGGCCGTGGCCGAGACGCCGTCCAGGTCGTACGAACGAACCGCGAAGTCCCGACCGCGTAGGTTCCCGCGCAGGCGGACCTGCATTCCCGGCCGGAGCCGGTCGGCGAGCCAAGCCTGATTGAACCAGACAGCGGTGATCTCGCCTGACTCGTCGGCGACGCGAGCCTTGACAAGCTTTAGGCGCCGTGCCCGCTGGAGCCTCGTGCTCCGCACCTCGCCGGAGATCACCGCCTCGTCCTCGCCAAAGAGCTCCGCGATCCGCCGCTCGGGAACCGCGGGCTCGTAGCGCCGGGGCCGATACTCGAGGACGTCGCCGACGGTTCGGAGCCCGAGCTTGGCGAGCCGCTTCTTCACGGTCGGCCCGACCCCTGGAAGCACATCGACAGAGCGGCCGAGCCGGTCTGGCCGCGGTGTCCCGGGTAACACCGGCCACGACGAAGGCGCCTCGGCCCCGGCGAAGCCGCGGTGACGACTCAGGCGCTCTCCACCGCGGCGGGCTCCGCCTCGTGCTCGCCGAGGAACTCGACCTCCAGCTTCTCGATCCGTGCGCCGTCGACGTCGACGACGGTGAACCTGAGCCCGTCCCAGACGACCTCGTCGCGCTCTTCGGGGGCGCGGCCGAGCTGGCCGAAGACGAAGCCCGCCAGCGTGTGGAAGTCCTCCTGAGGCATGTCTTTCTCGAACTGCTCGTTGAAGTCGTCGATCGGGAAGGTGCCGTGGACCCGAATCGTCCGCTCGTCGAGGCGCTCCACGGTCTCGTCGGGCAGGTCGAACTCGTCCTCGATCTCGCCGACGATCTCCTCGAGCAGGTCCTCGAGCGTGACGATCCCCTCGGTCGCGCCGTACTCGTCGACGACGATCGCCATGTGCTGATTCGTGCGGCGGAACTCCCTGAGCATGGCGGCGAGATCCTTCGTCTCCGGCACCATCGGCGCCGGCCGGACGAGCTCTTCGACCCTGATGGTCGCGAGGCCGCCGTTGCTGACCGCAGAGAACAGATCACGGACGTGCAGGACCCCGACGATCTCGTCGAGCGAGCCGCGATAGACGGGATAACGGGTGTACGGAGACTCGATCACCGCGGCGAGGCAGTCCTCGGGCGGGAGGTCGACCGAGAGCCCAACGACCTCGGGACGCGGAACCATGACGTCGGCGACCTCCTTGTCCGCGAAGTCGAAGACCTTGTAGAGCATCTCCTGCTCGTCCTCCGCAAGCTCGCCGTGCTCCGTCGAGCGCGAGAGGAGCATCTTCAGCTCCGCCTCCGAGTACACGGCGCCGTCCGCGCCGGGCGGCTCGAGGCCGAGCAGACGCAGAGCGAGATCGGAGGAGCGCTGCAGCAGCCAGATCAGCGGCTTGAAGACCCAGAAGAACGCTCGAACCGGTCCTGAGACGGCAAGAGCGACGGTCTCGGAGTGCCCAAGGGCGATCCCCTTTGGCACGAGCTCGCCGACCACGACGTGCAGATAGGTGATGAGCAGGAACGCGAGCCCGAATGCGAGCACCCCGGCCAGCACCGGATCGAAAACACGAGCGAGCACCGGCTCGCCGATGGCGCCGATTGCCAGGCTCGTCGCCGTCACCCCGAGCTGCATCGCCGCGATGAAGCGCGGCGGGTCCGCCGTGATGGCAAGCGCTGTTCGCGCCCGGCGGCTACCGGACTGCTCGAGCTCGCGGAGCCGGGTCCTCCGAGCGGTGACGAGCCCGTACTCGCCCGCCACGAAGAACGCGTTCAGCAGCAGGAGCGCTGCAACGGCGAGAAGCTCGAGGACAAGCATCATGCCCCGCTTTCCGGGGCGCGGGGACTAGGCGGTCGGTCGTCGTCCAAGGAAGTCCTCGGAGTATAGGGACGGCCTCGGCGGTCCCCGCGCGAAACGAACGTGTGTTCTACACTACGGGGATGCGGGTCGACTACCGCGAAGAGCCCTGCCGGAGCGCCCTGAACCGCGTCAAGGGCATGGCCTTCGAGTGGTCGCTGAACCCGTACATGGGCTGCGTCCACCGCTGCACGTTCTGTTACGTGCGGGCCTTCGAGCAGCGTGCTGACCGGCCGTCGGATGAGCGCTACGGGACCTCGATCCGTGTCAAGGTCAACATCGCCGAGGTCCTGCGGCGGGAGCTCGGGCGTGCGTCTTGGGAAGGCGACACCGTCGCCATCGGAGCCGCGACTGATCCGTATCAGCCGGCGGAGGGCAAGTACCGCCTCACGCGCGGCTGCATGAAGGCGTTCGCCGAGTTCTCGAACCCCTTCAGCCTGATCACGCGCGGCCCGATGATCGTGCGCGACATCGACGTTCTCGCGGAGGCCGCGCGGCGCGCCAAGGTCAGCATCACCTTCTCGGTCCCTACGGTCGACGACGACGTCTGGCGAAAGACCGAGCCGAGCACCGCGCATCCTCGCCAGCGGCTCCGCGCCGTCAAGGAGCTCGTCGACGCCGGGATCAAGGTCGGAGTCGGCATGGCGCCGATCCTGCCCGGCATCTCCGACAGGCCGGAGCAGCTGCGTGAGGTGGTGAAGGCCGCGCGAGAGGCGGGCGCAACCGGGGTCTGGACGAATCTGCTCTTCCTCCGCCCGGGCAC
>Ga0184625_10000464_pt1 | contig 15284 bp, 14 predicted proteins | sample PLM3_30_b1_FD_133151 | JGI IMG/M metagenome (GOLD analysis project Ga0184625, IMG submission 133151) | Groundwater sediment microbial communities from an aquifer in East River, Colorado, USA - PLM3_30_b1 | ecosystem: Environmental > Terrestrial > Soil > Riparian zone | place: USA: East River... | reverse complement strand
GGAGATCTCTCGCGGCGCGTCGACCGCTCCGAGTCGCACACCGAAGTGGGTCGGCTCGGTCTTGCCCTGAACTCGATGCTCGGCCAGATCGAGTCAGCGTTCCGCGCCAAAGACGCGTCCGAGCGGAAGTTGAGGCGGTTCGTCGCCGATGCCTCCCACGAGCTCCGTACCCCGCTCGCAGCCGTCCGCGCCTATGCCGAGCTCTTCACCCGCGGTGCTGATCGCCGGCCGGACGATCTCGCGCGGGCGATGGAGGGGATCACGCGAGAGTCCGAGCGAATGAGCCTGCTGGTGGACGACCTCCTGTTGCTCGCCCGCCTCGACGAAGGCCGCCCGCTCGAGCGGCAGCACGTCCAGCTCCAGGACCTCGTCGGGGAAGCCGTCGACACGGCACGCGCGGTCGATCCAGAACGTCCGATCGACGTCGAGCTGCAGCGCGCAGCCGTACTCGGCGACCACGACCGGCTCCGCCAGATCGTCGACAACCTGCTCGGCAACGCCCGGGCGCACACACCGCCCGGCGCACCCGTTCGTGTACGGGTTCGGGGAGACAACGGCAGCGCGCTGATCGAGGTCGAGGATTCGGGGCCCGGCCTGGGCACCGAGGAAGTCGAGCGGGTCTTCGAGCGCTTCTACCGGTCCGACTCGTCGCGGTCCCGCGACAGCGGCGGCGTCGGCCTGGGCCTGTCCATCGTGGCCGCCGTCGCGCGTGCGCACGGAGGCAGCGTCGTGGCCGCCTCGGAGGCGGGCCGTGGTGCGACGTTCCGCATCACGCTGCCGCTGGCGTCAAGCCCGGCCTGAGGTCAAGGCATCCCTCGAACGAGGGACGCCTAAACGCGCGAACCTGCCGAAAGCTCCTTTCGAGCCATGCGCCTCGCCCGTCTCACTACGGTGGTCCTCGCCTTCCTCGTGGTCGCTCCCGCGGCGCATGCGCTGCCGGCCCCCAAGAACCTGAAGCCGTTCCTCCTCCGCGTGGACGAGCCCGCGTCGACGACGTTCGCCCGGACGCCCTCGTTCAGCTGGTCGCCCGTACGTGGCGCCAAGACCTACGAGTTCGAGCTCGCGACGAGCCCGAAGTTCGGCGACTCGCAGGTCGTCTGGACCAGCGAGAAGATCAAGAGCCCGGTGGCGACCATCCCGGTGACGCTCCCCTGGATGAGCGGCACCCCGTACGGCTTCTACGCCCGAGTCCGCGCACTCACGACCAAGGGGCTCTCACGCTGGAGCGGCGCCTACGGCTTCAACATGCGCTGGCCCACGGTTCCCGCCACGCTCCCGAGCCAGCCGGGCATGGTGCGCTGGTCGACGGTCGAGGGCGCTACCTCTTACCAGGTCTGGTACCTCGACGCCGGCAAGGTCTTCGCGACCACGACGAACGCCGCCGACGAGCGCGAGTACTACGCGTTTCACCAGGGCGCGGGCTGGACGGGCGTGGTGAACTGGCGCGTGCGCGCAACGCGCGTCCTGAACGGCAGCGTCAGGAACGAGCTCCCGGTTGTTTCCTACGGCCCCTGGAGCCCGGTCTTCACCTCCTTGAATCCCGCCGTCGCCGGCGGCGGCCTGTCGCCCGCCGCGATGGTCTCCGACGTTCAGAGCTCCTCACCCGCGGCCGCGCACCGGCTCACGCCGGGCTTCGCCTTCACCGGCACCGATGCCCTGGGCGGCGGTCGCTACCACTTCTATCGGGTTGTGGTCACAACGGACCGCGACTGCGTCAACGTCGTGTATCGCGGCGGCATCGTCGGCGGGCCCGCCTTTGCGCCTCGCGCGACCGGGCCGCTCGGCCTGCCGAAGAACGGCAAGGACCTCAGCGAGGCGTTCCTCAGCATCCTCGGCGACGGCAGCGAGGGCGAGACCTTCGGCGCCGACGGCTTCAAGGTCACGACCAACGAGTCGATGAAGCCCGCCGGCAGCCCGACGACGCCCTCGGGCGGCACCAGCTCATCGATCCCGACGGGCCAGACCGTGATCGGGTCGATAGTCGACCTCTGGGACACCGGTTGGCCGTCGAGCCGTTACTACTGGACCGTCGTCGGCGTCTACTACATCCTCACGCCCGACGACAAGGTCAAGTGGTACGAGGCCGAGGTCCCGCAGGACACCTGCGCGGCAGGGCGGCTGCTCAGCTTCGGCAAGCTCAGCGAGCCCGTCCTCACCGGCTCAGGGGCGCCCTACGTCTCCGGCCTCACTCCGGACGGCCTGCTCAAGCCCGCGGCCAAGTCGCGGCCCTCGTTTTACGGCGTCCCTGTGGCCGCGTGGCTGCCGGCGCTCGGCGCCGACCAGTACGAGGTGCAGTGGAGCCGGAAGGTCTACCCCTGGAAGGCCGAAGGCAACGTCTTCACCTACGCGACTGCGACCGAGCTGCCCCTGAAGGCGGGCCTCTGGTTCTACCGCGTGCGCGGCCTCTCGTCCACGCTTCCGACCGGCGCGCGCCAGCTGGCCTGGTCGGACCCGGTGCGGATCCGCATCGCCACGCCGCGGTTCAAGGTCATCCGCGGCGGCAAGCGCTAGCCCGCAGCTCTGACCGCCGCCTCGTAGACGCGGTCTCGCCCGAACGTCTCCAGCTCGCCCGACAGCAGGTCGCTCGGGTCCAGTGCCTCCGACACGGGCTCGGGCAACGGGCGGCCGTCGACTGCCACCGCCTCGACCTCGTCGGCCGGCTCGACCGTGAGCTCCACCTCGTGCTCGAGGCGGGCCCGCAGCCAGCCCGCGAGCAGGTGCGCGTCGGCGAGCGGCCCGCGAACCGCGAGCTTGCGGCAGCTGCCGACCTCGGGCCAGTCGCGGGCGAGCCCGACACGCCACGGGAGAGTTCGGCGCCAGGCGATATCCGAGACCGCGAGCTCGTCGAACAGCCCAGCTAGCAGCGGATAGTCGCCCGCCGGCTGCGGCCACTCGCGCGAGTCGACCACCAGCCTGTCGGCCAGCCCGGCAATCTCCTCGAGCTCGCGCTGGCCGAAAGGCGGCCGGCCGCGCCAGCGGCAGAAGACAGGCAGTCCGGAGATCAGCAGCGGCATCACGATGCTCTGCGGCGCCCGCGCGCGCCGGGCCCCCAGCCGCAGCTCGACGATCTCCGCGGCCACGTGGCGGCGCTCGCCGCCCAGCGGGAACGCGGCGGCCTGGACGCGGGCGGCGAGATCGTCCTCGCCGGGCGCGCCTCCCGGGATCAGCAGGATCGCCCGCGAGGGATGGCGCTCGGCCATCCCCTCGAGGGTGTTCCAGGCCGCCTCGTGCCACTCGGGCGGAACCCACGCGATGTGGGTCATCACGCTCGTCCGCAGGTCCGGTCCCTCGGTCTCGCGGCCGGACTCCATGCGCAACATGGTCAGCGCTTCCTCCACCTCCGCGAGCGAGACGTTCTCGCCCGTCCACTCCTCGACGTGAGCGGCGGTGCCCACTAGTGATGCCGCCAGGAGCGGCCGTCGCGGTGGAGCAGCTCGTCGGCCGAGGGCGGGCCCCACGTCCCGGCGGCGTAGTTGGGGAAGGCCGGCCGGTCGCGCTTCCAGGACGCGACGATCGCGTCGACGATCGCCCACTGCTCGTCGACCTCGTCCGCGCGGGTGAAGAGCGTCGCGTCGCCGCGCATGGCGTCGAGGATCAGGCGCTCGTAGGCCTCGGGCATCTCGACCTGGAAGGCGCCGCCGTAGACGAAGTCCATGTGCACGGTGCGAAGCTTCATCCCGAGGCCGGGAACCTTGGCGGCGATCGCGAGCGAGACGCCCTCGTCGGGCTGGACGTGGACGATCAGCACGTTCGGCCGCAGCTCCTCGGCCGCCGCCTCCGCGAAGGGTGGGTGGGGCGCGCGCTTGAACTGGATCGCGATCGTGGTCTCGCGGCGGGGGAGCCGCTTGCCCGTCCTGACGTAGAACGGGGTGTCCGCCCAGCGCCAGTTGTCGACGAAGAGCTTCGCGGCAACGTAGGTCTCGGTCGTCGACGCCGGATCGACCCCGGCCTCCTCGCGGTAGCCGGGCACCTCGATTCCTTCGATGTAGCCGCGGCCGTACTGTCCGCGCACCACGTGCTTCGGCCCGGGCGTGTGGATCGCCTTCAGCACCTTCACCTTCTCGTTTCGCACCGAGTCGGCCGTGAAGTCCGTCGGCGGCTCCATCGCTGTCAAGGCGACCAGCTGGAGCATGTGGTTCTGGAAGATGTCGCGGATCGCACCTGCTCGCTCGTAGTAGCCGGCACGGCCCTCGATCCCGATCGACTCGGCGACCGTGATCTGGACGTGGTCGATGAACTGGCGGTTCCAGATCGGCTCGAAGATGCCGTTGGCGAACCGCAGCGCAGCCATGTTCTGGACGGTCTCCTTGCCGAGGTAGTGGTCGATCCGGAAGACCTCGTCTTCGGTGAACCGGTGCTGGATCAGCTCGTTCAGCTCCCGCGCCGACGCCTGGTCGCGGCCGAACGGCTTCTCGACGATCAGGCGCGTCCAGCCGGCTGCGGTCCGGCGCTCGCCGATCAGCTCCACGAGCGTCGGCATCGCGTCCGGCGGCACGGCGAGGTAGTAGACGCGGTTGCCCTGGGTTCCCCGCTCCTCGTCGATCTCGCCGAGGCTGCGCGCGATCTGGTCCCCGGCCATGTGGTGCTCGAAGTCGAGCGCGACGTAGTGCGTGGACTCGGCCAGCCGGTCCCAGGCGTCCTGACGGAACTCGTCCCGGCCGAACTCGCGGACCGCAGCCTCCATCTGCCGGCGGAAGTCCTCGTCGGTCCACTCCGAGCGGGCCGCGCCCAGCACCGCGAACCGCTCGGGGAGCAGGCGCCTGACCGCAAGCGCATAGAGCGCGGGGAAGATCTTGCGCCGCGCGAGGTCACCGGAGGCACCGAAGATGACGAGCGCGCACGGCTCCGGTGTCTGGGCCATTGGGAGGCCCTCGAGAAGCGGGTTCTCCTGGGTCGTCGCCACGGCTAGCGGGGGTCCGGGCCGGCCTTGGCTTCCTCGACCGCGCGGACGGCGTGGCCGCCGAACTGGTTCCGGAGCGCCGCGGCGACCTTGGCGGCGAACGAGTAGTCCTGGCGCGAGGAGAAGCGGGCGAACAGCGCGGCGGCGATCACCGGCGCGGGGACGTTCTCCGCGATTGCGGCGTCGATCGTCCAGCGGCCCTCGCCGGAGTCCTCGACGTAGGGCGCGATGTCGGCCAGCTGGTCACCGTGCTGCTCGAGCGCTTCGTGGAGGAGCTCGAGCAGCCAGGAGCGCACCACCGAGCCGTAGCGCCAGATCCCCGCGATCTCGGACAGGTCGAGCGAGAACGCCGACCGGTGCATGATCTCGAAGCCCTCGGCGTAGGCCTGCATCAGCCCGTACTCGATCCCGTTGTGGACCATCTTGGTGAAGTGGCCCGCGCCGGGCTCGCCCACATGCGCCCAGCCGTTCTCGGGAGCGAGCGCCTCGAAGATCGGCGCGAGCAGCGAGACGGGGTCGTCCTCGCCGCCGGCCATCAGGCAGAAGCCGACCTCGAGGCCCCAGATCCCGCCGGAGACGCCGACGTCGACGAAGTGAGCGCCCTTCACTTGCGCGGCCGCGTGCTTCGCCTGCGAGTCCTGCCAGTTCGAGTTGCCGCCGTCGACGATCACGTCACCGGGCTCGACGAGCTCGAGCAGCTGCTGAAAGGTCTCGTCCGTGATCTGGCCCGCGGGCACCATCATCCAGAGGATCCGCGGCGGCTCGAGCTGGGAGACGAGAGCCTGCAGCGAGTCCGCTGTCGAGTCGACGCGGGGGTCGTAGGTCTGGACGGTGTGGCCGTGGGTCTCCAGCCGCGCCGTCATCCCCGAGCCCATCCGGCCGAGGCCGATCATCCCGAGCTTCATGCGACGTCCTCCAATCTGACTCGGACGATACGCCTGCCGCGCTCCTCGAGGGCCGCGTAGTCCCCGGCGGCCTGGGCGGCGATCAGCCGCCGGAAGCCGAAGTCGCGGCCCGGGATCGGCAGCTCCTCGCCGAGGTCGTCAACCACCTGGACGAAGACACCCCGGTCGGGGCCGCCCTTGTGCAGCTGGCCCGTCGAGTGCAGGTAGCGCGGGCCGAGGCCCGCGGTCACCGGGCAGCCGGTCTCGCGCGCGCGGGCGACCAGCGGCTCCAGCTCGCCTTCCCGCGCCGGATCGATGAACGCTAGGACGGCGACGTAGTCCTCGCCGGCGCGGGCTCCGCCGAGCGCGTCGTCCAGCGAGCCCTGCGGCTCGAGCGGCGTCTCCTTCGCGGCCAGCACCTCGTTCGTTTTGTCCTTGGCCGCCTGCACGTCGGGCTGGTCGAACGGATTGATCCCGAGCAGCGAGCCTGCGACCGCGGTCGCGAACTCCCAGCGGAAGAACTCCTGGCCCAGCTCGTAGGGGTTGGGCAGGATCACCTCCTGCCGCTGGACGTCGTCGCTCTCGGCCTCGATCAGCACGGGCACGAGGCCCTTGCCCTCCTTGCCGGTCGACTCGGCGAGCAGCTGCTCGACCCAGAGGCCGAAGCCGCCCGTGTTCGGGCTCACCAGCACCTTGTCCCGGCCTTCGCGCCAGCCCTCGCCCAGCGCTAGGCCGAGCTCGAGGCCCGGATTCCCCTCGGACAGCCCGCAGGCCTCGCGCATCTCCTCGGCGCGGTCGAGCAGGCGGCGCACGTCGATCCCCATCAATGTGGCCGGGACGAGCCCGAACGCCGACAGCGCCGAATAGCGCCCGCCGATCGTCGGCTCGCCCGGGAACACCTCGCGGAAGCCGCGGTCGGAAGCGAGGCGCTCGAGCGCGGAGCCGGGATCGGTGATCGCGGCGAAGCGCTCCCCGTTCTTCCGCGTGCGCGCCCAGAAGTAGTCCGCGTGCGAACGGGTTTCGAGGGTCGAGCCCGACTTCGAGGAGACCAGGAAGAGCGTGCGGTCGAGGTCGAGTCGCGCCTCCAGGCGCCTGATCGCCGAGGGATGCGTCGTGTCGAGGACGTGGAAAGTGTCGACCTCGAACGAGCGTCGCAGGACCTCGGGAGCGAGGCTCGAGCCGCCCATGCCGAGCAGCACCACGGCGTCGTAGTCGATCGCGGCCGCGGCCTCGAGCAGGCCGTCGACGCGCTCGCGCATCCGCACCGGCTCGTCGAGCCAGCCGAGCCACTGCGCCTCGTCGCCGCCGGTCCAGACGGACGGGTCCCGCGCCCAGATCCGCTCGACCAGCTCCCCGTTCACGCGGGGACGAGCTCGGCCCGCTTGGCCCTCACCCCGTCCAGGAGCTCGCGGAACGAGGTGGAGAACTTCTCGACCCCTTCGCGCTCGAGCGTGTCGACCACGTCGTCGTAGTCGATGCCGACCTCCGCCAGCTCCTCGAGCACCCTGCGGGCACCCGCGACGTCGCGCTCGAGCGTGTCCGAGACGACACCGTGATCCTGGAAGGCCTCGATCGTCTCCTTCGGCATCGTGTTCACCGTCTCGGGGCCGATCAGCTCCTCGACATACATGACGTCGCGATAGGCGGGATTCTTGGTCGAAGTCGACGCCCACAGGCACCGCTGCTTGGTCGCACCGGCGACCGCGAGCCGTTCCCAGCGCTCACCCGAAAACGCGTGCTTGTAGTTCTCGTAGGCGAGCTTCGCGTTCGCGATGGCCAGCTTGCCGCGGAGAGACAGTGCCCGCTCGCCGCCGATCTCCTCGAGCCGCTTGTCGGCCTCCGTGTCGACGCGGGAGACGAAGAAGCTCGCCACCGACGCGACGCGCGACGGGTCGCCGCCCGACTCCACGAGCCGCTCCAGGCCGTGGATGTACGCCTCGGCCACGGCGATGTGGCGGTCGAGCGAGAAGATCAACGTGACGTTGATCGAGCGCCCGCGCGCGATGCACTCCTCGATCGCCTCGAGCCCTGGCTCGGTCCCGGGGATCTTGACGAACAGGTTGGGCCGGTCGATCCACTCGTGTAGCCGCATGGCCTCGTCGATCGTCGCGTCGCGCTCGTACGCGAAGTCGGGGTCGACCTCCATCGACACGTACCCATCGCGACCCCCGCCGCGCTCCCAGATCGGGCGCAGCAGGTCGCACGCGGCTTCGATGTCGCGGACGGCGAGCCGGTAGAACACCTCCTTGTCGCTCGACTCCTCGGGCAGCACCTCGCGCAGCTGCTCGTCGTACCACTCGCCCTGCGAGAGGGCCTTCTGGAAGATGGTCGGATTCGAAGTGACGCCGACGACCGCGTCCTCGGCGAGCATCCGCGCCAGCTCACCGGTCTCGAGCCACTCGCGCGAGACCGAGTCCACCCAGACGCTCTGGCCGTGCTCTGACAGTTCGTGTAGCCGTGACTTAGACATTGAGACCTTCTTTCTCGATCTGCTCGATCTTCTCGAGTCGCCTGACATAGCGCTCGCCCCCGTCGAACCGTGCGCCCAGGAAGGCGCGGACGAGCTCGGCTGCGAGCTCCGCGCCGATGATCTCGGAGCCCAGGCAGAGGACGTTCATGTCGTCGTGCTCTACCCCCTGGTGCGCCGAATATGTGTCGTGACAGATCGCGGCCCTTACCCCGGGGAGCTTGCAGGCGGCGACCGAGGCTCCCACACCCGAGCCGCAGACCAGGATCCCGCGCTCGGCAGCGCCGGTCACGACCGCCCCGCCGAGCTTCCTCGCCAGGTCCGGATAGTCGACCCGCGGCTCGGGAGCATCGACGCCAAGATCGAGCGCGTCGTGACGCAGGGCATCCAGCTCCGCGAGGACGGTCTCGCGCAGCTTCACACCTCGATGGTCGAACGCGACAGCGACCTTCACCAGCAAATGGTTACGTTACAGACGTGAACAACGTCGAGCTTTGGCGCGAGCTCGGTCAGCAGTTCCGGGTGGATTCCATCCGCACCGCTGCCGCGGCGAAATCCGGGCATCCGACCTCAGGGATGTCGGCCGCCGATCTGATGGCGGTGCTGGTCGCGAAGTACCTCCGCTACGACTTCGACCGGCCGGACGACCCGAGGAACGACAAGCTCGTCTTCTCGAAGGGGCACGCGTCGACTTTGCTCTACGCGATCTTCCGTGCCGTCGGCGCGATCGACGACGAGGAGCTGCTCACGTACCGGCAGCACGGGAGCCGGCTCGAGGGGCACCCGACGCCGGTGATCCCCTGGGTGGACGTTGCCACCGGCTCGCTCGGCCAGGGCCTGCCGATCGGAGTCGGAATGGCCCTCGGCGCGAAGCGCCTCGAGCGGGGGCCGACGCGGGTCTGGGTCCTGCACGGCGACAGCGAGATGGCAGAGGGCTCGGTCTGGGAGGCGTTCGAGCACGCGGCCCACTACGAGCTCGACAACCTGACCGCCGTCCTGGACGTCAACCGGCTCGGCCAGCGCGGCGAGACGATGGTCGGCTGGAAGACCGACGTCTATGTGAAGCGGGCCGAGGCGTTCGGCTGGCATGCGATCGAGATCGACGGCCACGACGTCGAGGCGATCGACCGCGCCTACGCCGAGGCGCTCGAGACCTCCGGCCGCCCCACCGTGGTGGTCGCCCGGACGCTCAAGGGCAAGGGAGTCGCCGCGGTGGAGAACAAGCCCGGCTTCCACGGCAAGGCACTCGACGACCCGGAGGCTGCGATCGCCGAGCTCGGCGGCAAGCGTGACCTGCAGATCGACGTCGCGAAACCGTCAGGCGACCCGCCGGCGCAACCGACGGGCGCCAAGCCTGTCCAGCTGCCGACGTGGCAGATCGGCGAAGAAGTCGCGACCCGGCTCGCGTACGGGGAGGCGCTCACCGCTATGGGCGCCGCCGACGGCTGGGTGGTCGCGCTCGACGGTGAGGTCTCGAACTCGACCTATGCCGAGATCTTCGCCAAGGCCCACCCCGAGCGGTACTTCGAGATGTTCATCGCCGAACAGCAGCTGGTGGCTGCGGCGGTGGGCCTCCAGACGCGTGGCTGGAAGCCGTTCGCCTCCACCTTCGCGGCGTTCTTCTCCCGCGCGTACGACTTCATCCGCATGGCCGCGATCAGCCAGGCGAACCTCCGCCTGAGCGGGTCGCACGCCGGCGTATCGATCGGAGAGGACGGACCTTCCCAGATGGCGCTCGAGGACATCGCCGCGCTGCGGGCCGTGCACGGCAGCACCGTCCTCCACCCGTGCGATGCGAATCAGACGGCCCGGCTCGTCCAGGCGATGGCCGCGCGCGAGGGAATCAGCTATTTGCGCACGCTGCGGCCTGCGACGCCGGTGCTGTACGGCCCCGACGAGGACTTTCCGATCGGCGGCAGCAAGGTGCCGCGGTCGTCCGACGACGACGAGGTGGCGATCGTCGGAGCCGGCATCACCGTCCACGAGGCCTTGAAGGCGGCGGATGCGCTCGCCGACGAAGGGATCAGCGCACGCGTGATCGACCTCTACTCGATCAAGCCGCTCGACGCGGAGACGCTGCGAGACGCCGCGGAGGTCACCGGCGGCCGGATCGTCACCGTCGAGGACCACTGGGCCGAGGGCGGTCTCGGCGAGGCGGTCCTGGCGGCGTTCGCCGAGGCAGAAGAGCGCCCGCGGGTGAAGGTGCTCGCGGTGACCGGGATGCCTCACTCTGGCAAGCCCGCCGAGCTGCTGGCGGCAGCCGGGATCGACGCGGACCACATCGCGCAGGCGGCGCGAGAGCTGGTCAGCGCCGGCGTTCGCGCCTAAGCCTCCGCCGCGCCTAGGCTTGCGGGATGGCCGTGGTCATCGCCTCCAACCTGCGCAAGGAGCTCGCGGGCAACCTGCTCTTCGACGGCGTCTCGTTCAAGCTCGAGCGGCGTGACCGGCTGTCGCTCTCCGGCCCGAACGGCGCCGGCAAGACGACGCTGCTGCGGATGCTCGCCGGCGAGACGGAGATCCACGGCGGCGAGCTCGCCTTCACAAAGGGAACACGCGTCGCCCTGCACGACCAGCGTCCGCCGCTCGAGCGGTCGCTCTCCCTGCGCGAGTACGTCCTCTCGGGCGCGGCCGACCTTGTCTCGCTGGAGAACGACCTGGGCCGCCTGGAGCAGGCGATGGCCGCCGGCGACCACGATCCCGCGACCCTGCGCCGCTACTCCGACGCGCAGGCCCGCCTCGAGCACGCGGGCGGCTATGCCTGGCGCGAGCGCGCGGCAGGGGTCGTGCGCGGCCTCGGCTTCGCCGAGCCCGACCTCGACCGGCCGCTGACGACCTTCTCTGGCGGCGAGCTGACCCGCGCCTCGCTCGCCCGTGCGCTGGCCGGCGACCCCGATCTGCTGCTCCTCGACGAGCCCACCAACCACCTGGACGTCTCCAGCCTCGAATGGCTCGAGCGGGAGCTCGCTGGGATGGACGCGGCGATCGTCCTGGTCGCCCACGACCGCTGGTTCCTCGAGGCGACGACGACAGCCGTGCTCGAGCTCGGCGGCGGCCGCTCGACCTACTTTGCCGGCCCGTGGCACGCCTGGCGGCGTGAAAAGGCGGCGCGAGCGCTCGACGCGCAGAAGAACGCCGAGCGCGTCGGGGTCGACATCGCCCGGCTGGAGCGGTTCGTGGAGCGCTTCCGCTACAAGAAGTCGAAGGCGAGGCAGGCGCAGGCCAAGCTGACGCAGATCGGCCGCCTCGAGCAGGAGCGCGCGCAGGCCGCCGACGAGGTGGCCCTCCTCACCCGCCGCCAGCGCTCCCTCGGCTTCGAGTTCCTCAAGCCGGCGCGCAGCGGCCGGACGGTGCTGGAGGCGACCGGGCTCAGTGTTGCGGCCGGCGAGAAGGACCTGCTCGCGGACACGTCCTTCGCGCTCGAGCGCGGGGAGCACGTGGGCCTCGTCGGCCCCAACGGCTCGGGCAAGACGACGCTGCTCGAAACCGTGCTCGGGCGGCGCGAGCCGCAGGCCGGGAAGGCCCGTATCGGGCACGGCGTCGAACCTGCGTACTTCTCGCAGCACGAGATCGAGCTCGACGAGCGGCTGACCGTGCTCGACACGGCCCAGCAGGAGACGGGGCTCTCGCGGCCCCAGGCGCAGAACCTGCTCGGCCGCTTCCTCTTCTCCGGCTGGGAGGAGCACCAGAAGTCGGTCGCGGTGCTCTCGGGGGGCGAGCGGCGCCGACTCGCGCTCGCGCTGGTCGTGGCCTCCGGGGCGAACTTCCTCGTCCTCGACGAGCCGACGAACCACCTCGACGTCGAGAGCCGCGAGGCGCTCGAGGCCGCCCTCGAGGCCTTTCCGGGCACCGTCCTGCTCGTCTCCCACGACCGGGCGCTGCTCGACGCCGTCGCGGAGCGGACGCTCGCGATCGAGGAGGGCACGGTTCGCAGCTACGACGGGGGCTGGGCCGAGTACGTGGCCCGGCGGGACGAGGCTGCGCGGGCCCAGGCGCCTGTTGATGTGGTGCCAGGCACCGTCAAGAAACCGTCACGAAGGACGCGCGAGAAACCGCAGACCGCCCGGCGGCCGAGCGAGCTGGAGCAACTCGAGGCCCAGATCAGCGCGCAGGAGGAGAGCCTGGCCGCCCTCGAGCAGCGCCTGGCGGAGGACTGGGGCGACGTGGACGCCGTCGCCGCGCACAAGCACGCGCGCGACCAGCTTGAGGCGCTGCTCGCGCGCTGGGAGCGCCTCTTCGAGGCGAGCCAGGCCTAGTAGGAGGGCTTGGCGGAACGGCGCACAGCGGCGTTCCGCCAAGCCCTCCCCTAGGCCCAGAACGCGTCGAACGCGATCGGGTCGAGCGGCACGGCAAGGATCTCCTGCCAGCGCCCGTCCTGCACGTGGATGAACAGCGCCTGGTCGATGTCGAGCTCGCGCTCCCCACGCCGGCCGCTCGCGCGATAGACCGCGACCGTGCGCTCGTCGTCTGCAAGGACGTAGCGGAGCTCGGCCTTGTAGGTGCCGTCGGTCAGCGTCTGGGTCGCTTTGAAGAGATCGAAGATTGCGCGCCGGCCGTCGTAGACGCCGGCAACCGGCGCACGGCCCACCACCTTCCAGACCGCATCCTCGGCGATCAGCGAGGCGAGCGTGCGCGGATCACGGCGGAAGGCACCGAACACCCGCTCGGCCAGCTCGGCGTGGGGGTGGCTCACGCGTCCTCGAAGGTCGCGATCAGCGCTTCGGCGACGACCTTGAGCGGCCGGCCCGAGATTTGGCTGGCCTTCCGGAGCCGGGCGAAGGCGTCCGCCTCGGACAGGCTCTCCTTCTCCATGAGGAGTCCCTTCGCGCGCTCGATCGCCTTCCGGGCGGTGAGCGCCTCGGCCAGCGAGTCCGCCTCCTCGCGCAGAGCGGCGAGCTCGTCGTGGCGCGCCCGTGCGGTCTGGCTCGCGGGCAGCAGGTCGGCCTCGCGGAACGGCTTGACGAGGTAGCCGAAGACGCCGGCCTCGATCGCGCGGGACACGAGCTCATCCTGGCCGTACGCGGTCAGCATCACGATCGGAATCGGCCGCTCCTGCAGGATCTGCCTCGCCGCCTCGATGCCGTCGAGCCGCGGCATCTTCACATCCAGGAGCGCCACGTCAGGCTGCTCGGAGCGCGCTAGTTCCACCGCCTCGATCCCGTCGCGGGCCTCGGCGCACACCTCGTGGCCGGCGCCCTCGAGCAGGCCGCGCAGGTCCAGCCGGATGATGGTTTCGTCCTCGGCGATCAGAACCCGCACGGCGTGAGTCTAGGATCCAGGAGTGAAGACGGCTCGCCTCCTGCTGGTCGCAACCATCGCTGCGATCGCGCTCGCCTCCCCGGCGAGCGCCGGCCCGGCGAGGACGATCCGGCTTTTGTGGAGCGAGCGTGCCATCGACGGCGACAAGACCGTGATGACCTTCCAGGTGCGGACGCTGAAGATCGAAGGCGGCCGGTGGACGGTCGACGCCTCGTTCCGCAACACCTCGCGCGTCAAGCTCGGCGTGCGGAAGCAGTTCGCGGTTCTCTACGGGCCGAGCAGAGTCCGGGTCAGCCGCTTGAAGGTCCTAGCGGCGAAGGGCTTCCGCCCGGCGATGCCGGCGTCGCTCGCACCCGGGAAGGGCTGGCGGGGCACTTTCTCGGGCACGGGAGGCACGGCACTGACCAAGACCTATATCCGCGTCCAGTTCTCGTACTTCCAGGGCCGAGCGATCGCCGGCCGTCGGGGCTTTGGCTGGATTACGGATCACGTCGCCCGCGTGAATTAGGAGGGCTTGGCGAAACGCCGCTGAGCCGCCGGGCCGCGCTCCACCAAACCCTCCTAAGCGCCGCGGAGTTCCTTCATGTCGAGCACCTCGGCGAGCATGAACGGGTTCGCGTCGGGGTCGTAGAAGGTGCAGAGCTTGACCTGGCCCTCGATCTCGTAGGTGTCACCGTCGAACTTCACGCCGCGCGACTCCATGTGCCCGCGCGCAGCCTCGATGTCTGAGACGCCGAACGTCGGCGTCGTCCCGCCGATCTTGACCTCCTCGACCTGGCCGAGCCCGAGCCCCACGCCCTCGATGCTCGTAGCGAGCTCGCACCAGCCGTACTCCTTCATCACGTAGATCGGCTCGAACCCGAGCACTTCGCCCCACCAGTCGATCGAGCGCTCGAGGTCGGACACGTTCACCGAGATGACGATGTTGCGCGTCTTCTCGAACGGCAGCGTCGCGCTCGTCGTGGTTGCGGCCTGTTCGCTCATCGATCTCCTTCCGTCGCGGTCGTCGTGTACTGTTTTTATACTAAGACCACTTATATGTCAATCATCCCTCTCTTCCACCACCGCTGGGCGGCTCCGGTGCTTGCGGAGCTGCACCGTTCCAAGGGGAGCCGCTTCGTCACGCTCTCGAACCGCCTCGACCTCGGGCGCGAGTCGCTGCGGCGGACGTTGAACGCACTGATGGAGGCGGGTCTCGTAATGAAGAATCCCGGTTACGGCCACCCGCTCCGCCCGGAGTACATCCTCACCGAGCGCGGGAAGCAGGTCGCACCGGCGTGTGACCGCCTGGTCGCAGCCCTCGTTCGCCTCAAGGCGAACGACGTCGGCCTGAAGAAGTGGTCGATGCCGGCCGTGCTCGCGCTGGCCGACGGCGAGTGCCGCTACTCCGAGCTGCGGAAGCGGCTCCCCGAGGTGACACCGAGAGCGCTGACTCTGGCACTCAAGGACCTCGGCGCCGCGAACCTCGTCGAGCGGCGCGTGACCGGCGACTACCCGCCCGGCACCGTCTACCGGCTGAAGCGCCGGGCGCAGCCGCTCGCCCGCATCCTCTCGGCACTGGCCTAGACCGGGAAGGTCACCTCGGCGCGCAGGCCGTCGTCCTCGGCGAAGGTCAGCTCGCCGCCGAGCTCGTCGCGCACGAGCGCCTCGACGATCGAGAGGCCGGTGCCGCTCTCGCCGCGGATCCCACTGCCGTCGTCGGCGATCGCCAGCATGACCTGGTCGCCACGCCGGTCCAGCTCGACGCGGATCCGGTCGCCGCCGTGCTCGAGGGCGT
>Ga0184625_10000463_pt1 | contig 15295 bp, 8 predicted proteins | sample PLM3_30_b1_FD_133151 | JGI IMG/M metagenome (GOLD analysis project Ga0184625, IMG submission 133151) | Groundwater sediment microbial communities from an aquifer in East River, Colorado, USA - PLM3_30_b1 | ecosystem: Environmental > Terrestrial > Soil > Riparian zone | place: USA: East River... | reverse complement strand
CCTTGAACGCGCAGTCGAACACCGCAAGGTGCTCGTCCTTCAGCTCCGGCGCGCCTTCGATCGTCTCGTTCTGATCGATGTACTCGACGATGGCCTTAATCTGCGGCTCGGTGTAGCCGAGCTTGGCGAGCGCCATCGGCACAGTCTGGTTGACGATCTTCATCAGCCCGCCGCCGACCAGCTTCTTGTACTTCACCAGCGCGATGTCCGGCTCGACGCCGGTGGTGTCGCAGTCCATCATGAAGCCGATGGTCCCGGTGGGCGCGAGCACGGTGGCCTGCGCGTTGCGGTAGCCGTAGAGCTCGCCCATCCGCACGGCCTCGTCCCACACCTGCTTCGCGGCGTTGTAGAGCTCGGCCGGCACGTTCTTCTGGGTGATGCCCTTCACCGCGTCGCGATGCTTGCGCATCACCCGCAGGAACGGCTCGCGGTTCGCCTCGTAGCCCGCGAACGGACCGCCCTGGTCGCGCGACACTCTCGACGACTGCGCGTAGGCTTCGCCCGTCATGATCGCCGTCAGGGCCGCCGCATAATCGCGGCCGGCGTCGCTGTCGTAGGGCAGCCCGCGCGACATGAGCAACGCGCCCAGATTCGCATAGCCGAGGCCAAGCGGACGGTAGGCGTGGCTGTTCTTCGCAATCGCCGGCGTCGGATAGCTCGAGTTGTCGACGAGAATCTCCTGCGCGGTAATCAACACGCGGCACGCGTGCTTGTAGGCCTCGACGTCGAACTCGCCGTCGGGACGCACGAACTTCATCAGGTTGATCGACGCGAGGTTGCAGGCCGAGTCGTCCAGGAACATGTATTCGGAGCACGGGTTCGACGCATTGATGCGCGACGTGTTCGAGCAGGGGTGCCACTCGTTGACCGTCGTGTCGAACTGCATGCCGGGATCGCCGCAGATGTAGGTGCCCTCGGCGATCAGCCGCATCAAATCGCGAGCTTTATACGTGTCCATCACCGCGCCGTCGCGCACCGCCTTGGTCGACCAGTTCCCATCGTCGAGCACCGCGCGCATGAACTCGTCCGTGACGCGCACGCTGTTGTTCGAGTTCTGGAAGAAGACCGAGGCGTACGCCGGGCCGGTGAACGAGCCGTCGTAGCCGGCGTCGATCAGCGCCCACGCCTTCTTCTCTTCCTCGACCTTGCAGTTGATGAACTCGACGATGTCCGGATGATCGGCGTTGAGGATGACCATCTTCGCCGCGCGCCGCGTCTTGCCGCCCGACTTGATGACGCCGGCAAACGCGTCGTAGCCCTTCATGAACGACACGGGACCTGAGGCAGTACCGCCCCCGGCGAGCACTTCCCTGGACGAGCGGATCGAGGACAGGTTCGAGCCGGTGCCCGATCCGCCCTTGAAGAGCATCCCTTCAGTGCGCGCCAGCGTCAGGATGGAATCCATCGTGTCGTCGACGGAGTTGATGAAGCATGCCGAGCACTGCGGCGCCTTCTCGAAGCCGCAGTTGAACCAGACCGGGCTGTTGAAGGCGGCTTTCTGGTAAACCAGGATGTGCTTCAGTTCGCCGCTGAAGCTTTGAAGATCGCTCTCCGACGCGAAGTAGCGATCCTTGCGCGCCCACTCGGTAATCGTGTTCACGACACGGCCGATCAGCTGCTTGACGCTGTTCTCGCGCCCCGGTGTGCCGATCTGGCCGCGGAAATACTTCGACACGACGATGTTGGTCGCCTGCTGCGACCAGAAGGACGGAATCTCGACGTCGCGCTGCTCGAACACCACCTCGCCGCGCTCGTTGCCGATGACGGCCGATCGCTGCTCCCACGTGACCTCGTCGAACGGGTCGACGCCGGGCAACGTAAAGACGCGCGCAAATTCCAGCCCGGGCGACGGAGACGCCGTTCGGCTGTCCCTGGCCGGTGCCGAATCCTGCGTGCGGCTGTCACCGCTCTGTGCGGTTGGCTGCTCAATGCCTGTGATGTCGTGGGCTGCGCCTCGTTCCATTCTCACCCTCCACTTTCCTGGCTGGCCCCACCCCGAGGACGCCAGAAGCCGAACAAGAAATAATGATTTTTGAGCCAGGTTTCTCTGCGAAACGCTGGGAGCGTCTCGCGCACTCTGTTTTAGCTCAGGCCGACCAATATGCGCTCGGCCAAGGGGGTTGTCAAGCCAGAAACTACCATATATTGTGTCTTCTTTTTAGGTCGAACGCAATATATCCATACCCGCCTTCGCGCCTGCAGCGCTGCGGCAAGGCCGGGAAATGCGATTTCTTGCGGTTCGCGGCTAGAATTCAATCCCCTTGGATTCCCCTGACCAATCCTCACCCGAACAGCCGGGGCATCCACTCGCTGTCGCCCGCGTCTCGGCGATTTTCGAGATTCTGTTGTGCTCGGGCATCCCGTCGCAGCTCGCGCTGGCTTACATGCTGGCGCTCGCAGGTCTCACTCCCATGGTCGAAGGACGCCTGTCCTTCGGCTATGTGGCCACCCTCCTGCTGCTCGACGCGACGCTGCTCATCGGGCTGATTTTCTGGCTGCTGCGCAGGCGCGGCGAACGGCCTCGAGAGGTGTTTCTCGGCATCCGCCCAATCGGCGGCGAGGTCAAACTCGGGGTCTGGCTGACGGCGGCGGTCTTCGCACTTGCGCTCGTCATCCTGTCGACCGCGCGGGTCCTGTTTCCGTCGCTCCACAATGTCAAAGAGAACCCCCTGCAGGATCTGATTCAGACCCCGGTGCAGGCATTCATCCTGGCCATCGTCGCCACCATCAGCGGCGGTCTGCGCGAAGAAATCCAGCGCGCGTTCATCCTGCACCGCTTCGAGCAGTATCTCGGCGGCGCGCACGTGGGATTAGTCCTCTATAGCCTCGTCTTCGGCCTGGGCCATAGCCTGCAGGGATGGGATGCCGTGCTGACGACCACCATGCTCGGCGCGTTCTGGGGCTGGATCTACATCTCTCGCCGCAGCATCGTCGCGCCAGTGGTGAGCCATTCGGGGTTCAATGCGGCGGAGATCTTTGTGTTTCTTGCAGCACGGTCCGGCTGAAGCCGGACACTACATAAGAAAGTGCTACCACCTACCACCTACTGAAGCACCGTTACGTCCGCCCGGCGCCGCAGCTCGGCCGTCCACGCGTCAACCAGCGTGCGGCGGCGTTCGTTGGTTAGACGCTGACGGGCCGACTCGCCGGCCTGCCTGATCTCGTCGTCCGTTGGTTGGGCTGCGGAGCTGAATCGCTCGTCAAGGTACGCGGCGAGCCGCAGGTCGTCGGCCGCGAACAGCCGCACCACCGTTTCGTCCAGCCCTCGGGTAGACAGCACCCGCGCCATGTCGGCAGGCGAGCCGAGCTGTTGGCGGATGCGCGACACCCGCGCATCGATCGCCCCCGGCGATGGCTCTGGCGGAGCGACGCGCCGCACTTCATTCAACATCAGCATGCGATCGATCAACGCCGACAATCCGCCAGGGATCCGATCGGCGCCAGCAGGCACTTCGACGAGGCCGAGATCGAGCGCGGCCTCGACGTCGGAGAGCGTCACGATCTGGCCCGGCAGGATGGCCAGCACGCGGTCGATAATCTCCGCTCTGACGGTGACAGGGCAAACGGCAGAGGCAAGAGGACAGAAGAGCAGAAAGCAAAGAGTCAGAACGAGCCCCCGGCGCTCGTGCGTGCGACGCGTAGCGTTCTTCCCTCCGCCCTCTGCCCTCTGCCCTATCAGCGTTAGTTCCATCAGAATGCCTGCCCCAGACTGATGTGCAATGCCGTCCGCCCTTCGAGCTCGTTGTCCGGCGGCACCTGTCGACGATCGAGCTTCATCCCAAGGTCGATGCGAATCGGTCCTACCGGCGAACGGTACCGCAGGCCGAACCCCACCGCGCCGCGCGTGTCGGCGATGTTGAATTCGTTCACCTGCAAAGCCACGTTGCCGACGTCGATGAATGCCACCGCACCAAGTCCGCCGCGAACGGGAATACGCATCTCGGCGTTGAGGACGATAAGGCCCTGCCCGCCGAGCGGGAAGCCGTTGCGATCGAGCGGGCCCAGTCGATCCAGTGCAAAGCCACGGACCGTCGAATCGCCGCCTGCGTAAAATCGCTCGCTCAGCGGGATTGCATCGTCGATGGTCTGGCCGTTCTCCGAGCGCGAGAACGCGGTGCCCAGACCGACCCGGGTCCCGAGCGCGAGGACCGGGCCGCGCGAACCCCTCAGCTGCCGGTAGTTGAATCCCTGCACGAACGTCTTGAGAAAGCCCAAATCCGACCCCAGCGACCTGGCCGCCACTTCGGCATCGGTGCCGATGAGGCTTCCCGACGTCGGCTCGAGCGCGTCGTTGCGCGTGTCACGAATCAGCGAAGACGCGACGCTCGACAAACGCTGCCTGGGAAACAGGCGATCGATATCCGGCTGAGATTCGAAGTTCGACTTGGTGAAGATTCGTGTCTTCTCGATCCCGTAGCGCCAGCTGATCGCGACCGCGCGGCTGAGCCGGCGCGTCAGCGTCGCGCTGGCGCCTCTGCGGCTGAAGTCGAAGCTCGACCGGACCGCCTGCTCGACGCCTGCGCTGATGCTGAAATCAAAATCGGTAGCCGCGATGCGCCGCTCGAGATACGTCAGCTGCACGAGGTATTCGTTGAACCGTTCCTCCCGGTCCTCTAACTCCGGCACCGTGGGGGCTCCCTCTCTCGAGGTGGTGCCTTTGGGGCGAAGACTGGCGCGCGTGAACAGGTCGAGCGATCGGTCCTTGCCGAACAGGTTCCGCCGGCCGATTTGAAAGAATCCGCGCGGCGCGACCTGAAACTCTTCCACGGCATCGGCGGTACCCGACTCCCGCACGAGCCGCCGGCCACCTTCGAGTCCTCCGCCGTAGCTGATCGACAGCACCGGCGCTTCCTCGACGGTAATCACGACGTCCCGGCGGTTCAGCGCGCCTGGCAGCTGGAGATACGAGATGTCGACCCTGCGGAACAGCCCGAGCGCCGTGATGCGGGTGCGCGTCTCGTCTTCCTGCTGCTGCGACAGCGGCTGCCCGCTCTTGAGCTGCACTTCGCGGAAAATCGTGTCGCGCGAGGTGCGCTGATTGCCGGTGATGAGCACGTGATCGATCACGATCTGCGGGCCTTCGTGGATCGCAAACACCAGCTCGACCTTCGATCCGTCGCCGATCGCCTTGGGCTGCGCCTCGACCGTCACTTCGGGGTAGCCGCGGTTCAAGTACACGAGCGCGACGCCGTCCGCATCGCTGGAAATCTGCGGTTCGAAATATGGCTGCCCTGGCGCTGAGGTCACGGCGCTCCGCAGCGTCTCGGAAGGAATCGCCGTATTTCCCTGAAAACTCACCGAGTCGACAGCCGAACGCACGCCTTCGGCAATGACCAGCCTGACCCGCACGAACTCGCTGCCGGCCTTGGGCTCTCGCCGCTCGACCTGCGACGTCACCTTCACCGCCGAGAATCCTCGCTGTCGGTAATATCCCTGGATGCGGAGCGCGTCGGAGCCGATCGTGGAATCGCTGAAGGGCTGACCGGCCTTCGTAAATACGAGTAGTGCAAGCTCCGCTGAGCTAATCGTGGTATTACCGGTCACCTCCGCCTGCTCGACCATGCATTGGGGGCCGCGGGTGATGGTGAACGTCACACGGAGCACGCCGACGGCTGCGTCAGGCTTCGCCTCTTCGGGACCAGTCCGCTCGTAGTCGACGCGAGGATTGCAGTAGCCTCGCTCGCGAAAATGACGCTCGATGCCGAACTTCGAGTCCTCGAGCAGGTCTTCGTCGACGGAGCGTTCTCGTGCGATCGGCACGAGCCGATCGCGGTCGGCTGAGGCGAGCGGATCGCCCTGAAACACGATCTCGACATGCGGGCCCGGATCGATTGTGAGGACCAGGCTCACCACCGCGTCGCCGTCGGCGTAGCGCGGAAAGTGCGCCACTCTCGCCCCGTAGTAGCCCTGTGCCCTGAGCTCGTCGGCGTAGCGGACCAGCCGCCGATCGATCTCGACGCCGTCGTATTCGTCGCCGACGCGCAGATTGAGCGCATTCAGCACCTGCGGTGCGGGTTCGCGCGGCGTTCCCTGTACTTCGATAGCGCTGACGCGCGCCCGGACGCCCGGCCGGATGCTGAACACCATCGACATGTTCGATGGATCTACTTCATTGCCCGTGCGAACGGCAATTTCGGCCTTGGGATATCCACGCTCGCGATAGAGGGCCTGCAGCGACGCCACCGCCTGCGCCGATCGCGCGAACGAAGGCGAGGCGCCGTGACGCTCCACGATCGTGCGCCTCAAATCATTCTCGGGAAGCCCCAACGACCCTTCGAAGGCGATGCGCCGGACGCGCTGAGCGGGAAACAGGTTGTAGGTGAGGACGACGCCCTCGCCTTGTGCCATGGCGTCCACCTGCACATCCTGGTAGAGCCCCAGGCCGAACAGGTGCGCCATGCTCTCGCGCACCTCGATCATCGTCAGCGGCTCGCCGGCGCGTGTCTCGATGATCTCGACCAGTTCCTTGTTCTGGACGGCGGCGCCACTGATTTGCAGGCGCACCTCGGCGACGGTCTTGCCGATGTAGTCTGAGACTGCGGCCTCAGCGGGTTGTGCGATCAGGAGAACCAGCAGGAACACGCACCTCAAAACTCTTTCCTCACACGGATGTCGAGCGCGTAACTGGCGTCTTCGTTCCGGGTCAGGATCCACGAGATGCGATCGGTCTGGTCGTACTCGAGCAGGATAATCTGGTCGCTCGTCGAGCTGAGGCTGCGCGAGAACGTCAAATACGCGCGGTTCGAGATGCGCTTGCCGATCGTGAGGCGTGCCGAGGGATTGAATCGAGTCGACCGTTGTGACGGATCGCTCACGAGCGGCGTCAGCTGGAACGTATCGACGCCGAAGGTCTGTTCGACCACCTCGCCGATTTGCCCCGAGACCGGGCTCACCAGCATGCGCGCCACGCGCGCCTGCACCAGCTGCTGCTCGGTCAGGTCGGGGCGCGACAAGGCACGGAGATCGGCATCCTGCCCCGTCGCGAGATCGCCGAGCAGCAACGACGCCACGTCGACCTGCGGTAGGGGCGGATCCGAGCTGAACACCGGCCGGAGGCGCTGCATGGTGCCGGTCGCGCTCAACATGATGCGATACGTCTGCTGCGGCACGCGCACCTGGGTCTCGGCGGCGATGTCGAACGTCGGCTCGATGCGCACGGGGTTGGTGAAGTCGAGTCTCCCGCGCGTGACGACGTAGCGCCGCCCTTCGAAGATGAACTCTCCGCGCGAGACCTCCGCGCTGCCGAAGACGACCGGGCGCTCGTAGGTGCCGCGGAACGAGAGGTCTGCGCTCGACACGATGTTGGCGTCGTTGTTTTCGATACGAAGCGTGCCCGGCGCGATGACCCGCACATCGAGGCGCACCGGCGGCAACTTGCTGTCCGCGGGCGCCGCACCCACGATCGGCGTTCCGCTGCCCGCGCCGCCGCCGAAGTCGAACAGGCTTCCGCCTGTGTCGAACCGCGTCGTCCATACGGCGTTCTGCACGGTGACAAGCCCCGCGAGCACCGGCGCGGTGACACGGCCGGTCAGCGAGAGGTCGGTATCGACCTCCGAGCGCACGCCTTCGGGATAGCGCAGCCGCATGCCGCGGCCCGACGCCGTCAGCGCCAGATCCGCGGGCGCGTAATTTTCGAGGCCGACGCGGCCGTCAAAGCTCACCTGCCCGTCGGCGACGCGCGCGGTAAGGCCGTCGAGCCGGATGTTGCGTGAGTCGAACAGGATCGTGCCGTTGACCGCATCGAGCGAGTGCGGCAGCGAGAAGTAGCGCAGGCGGCCGTTCTCGATCGTCGCGCGCCCGAGAATGACGGGTGCATCGAGCGAGCCGCTGACCTGTGCGGTCAGCTGCGCCGTCCCCGAGCTGCGGATGTTGCGGTAAAAGCCCTGCAGAATGCCGAGGTTCGCGGTGCCGCGCGCGAGACCGGCGACCCGGCGAGCGTTCAGATCCATCGTCCCCGTCAGGTCGAGCTCGGTGCCGTCGCCGACAAACTGCATATCGTCGATGCGGACGAAGTTGTTGTTCATCAGAATGCGAATCGGCTTCGCGTTGCGCAGCGTATAGTCGAACGTGCGGATCTGCAGCTGGTCGAACATCGTGTCTACGACGAGCCGCTCGGGGTTCGCCAATTCGCCAATTACTCGCAGCGTGCCGCTGCCGACGGCCGTCGTGAATGGCGAGAGTCCCTTTTCGAACGCCCGCGCGTACGGATCGAGCGATGTGTCGGTGAAGCGGAGCGTCAGGTCGGCGTCCTGCGTTTCATTGAGATCGATTCGGCCGGTGCCGGACACAGCGAGACGCGGCGATGCCGCCTCGATGTCGATCGTCATTGTCTCGCCGCGCACATCGAGCCGGCCAGTGACCTCGCCCACTCCTTCGTCGGCGATGAACAGATCCCGGATGCGGCCGCGGAACTGGTAACGCGGCACTTCAAACGTGCCGTTGCCGTCCGCGTTGAATTCCAGCAATCCAGTCAACGGCGTCTGGGGATAGGTCATTGCCTTGACGCCTTCGAGCGGAATGCGCCGGCCCGAGGCGTTGAACGAATAGGTGCCGTTCCACCCGACGAATGCCGCGCCGTCGGCGGTGCCGCCGCTCTTCCGCATCTGGATGCCGTCGATACGCACGCCGTTGCCTTCGAATCGCAGCGAGCCGGTCGCGGTCTCGAACGGCTCGCCGTAGGCGACGCCGTGGTCGATGGCGAGCGTGCCGAAGCCGAACGGGCCCTGATACGGACCGTAGAGGTGATACTCCCCCGACACCATGCCTTCGACGTCGTAATCCTCGATGTCGAACGCATGCTTGAAATCCACGGCGCTCCATTTGGTGACGCGGATGACGCCGTTAATCTCTTCTCCCTTGTCGCGTCGCGGGAACCCGAGCGAAAACCGCCCGTTCACGACGATTTCGCCGCCGTCTTTGGCCATGCGGCCGCCGGTTACGTCCACGTATGAGTTCTGAATGACGAGGCCTGCTTCGCCGTCACCCCACGTCACGTCGAAGGCCTGCATGTCTTCCGCGACGAAATGCCCTTCGACGCGCGGCCGGTTCAGCGCTTCGGTCATCACGCCGGAGAATTCCGCGGACCCACCGACGGTAATCGGATTGGTGGGGGCGCCGAATGCCGTCATCATGCCCGCGAGCACGCGATCGCTTTCCTGCAGGTCGGTGCTCGTCACGTGAAATGGAATACGCGAGTTGTCTCCCCAGGCAGTCCGGCCGCTGAACGTGACGTCGGTGTGAGTCGTCGAAAACCGGCCGTCAGAGAATTCGAGCCAGTGCGGGTCGTATCTGTACGTCACTTCTCCTGCCATCGGCAGATGTCCAATCGCCGGATGCACGCCTCCGCGGTCAGGCCCGCTTGCAAACTGACTTGCAGGCGTACCTGCGAGCACTTCGGCGCCGGCCGGAGGCTTCACCTCGGTATAGCCGTCTCCGGATCGCTCGCGGAAATGTCCGAGCGGCCACTGCAGCAGGTTGCGCCCGCTCCAGCGTCCCGCCAGCCGGACGCCGGGAAGCACGAGAAAATCGCTGTAGGCGGCCATGTCGACGTCACGCCACTCCGCGTCGAATCGCGCGGCCGACGGCTGACCGGCTGTGCCCGACGAAAGAATCGAGTAATTCAGGCTGGCTTCGCCGCCATAAAATCTGGTCGTCGTATCGGTGACCTCAAAGCGGTTCGGAAACCAGCCGAGCTTGCCTTTCAGGTTCGGGAATTCGTAGCTGCGTCCGCCAATCTGCAGGCCCGCAAGTTCGCTTGCGAAATCGCCGGTCAACGCGCGCCCACCCTTGAAAAGATGGAACACGCCGCTGAAGCGCCCTTCACCTGACAAGGTGTAGCTGTCTTTGGCAAAAAACAGCTCGCGCATCCGCTTGAAGTCGACGGTCGATTTGACCTGATAGGTCATCTCGGGCCAGTTCCGGACATCGGCATCGCCCGTGATGTTCGACACGGCACCGTCGGTAAGCAGCGTCATCCGCTCGAAGTGCACCAGGCCGCCGTCCACGCTGAAGACGGACTTCATCGACATGCTCATCGGAACGTAGTCCTGAATCCAAACCGTCCCGCCGTCGAAGTTGGCCTCGCCACGATAGCCTGCGACTTTCGTGACGATGATGTCCATGTTCGGCGTGACCGTGCCCCAGCGCGAGCCGTGGTCCTCGAACGTCACCGTGCCGTTCTTCGCCCGCACGTACTGCATCGTCGTGACGAACCGTCGTGGTCCGTTGCCGCCCCCGATGTTGAATTTGGGGAAGCTGTGCTTGCCGCCGGCCCATTGCTCGAGGACGATGTGCCAGTCGGTCATCACCACCGAGTCGACGAGCACCTCGCGTCGGAACAGCGCTTCCCACGCGAGCGACACATCGATCCGCTTTGCCGCGAGAAAGGGACGGTCGCTCGGCACCAGGCCTTCGATGACGAAGTCCTCGATCACGAACTTGCCAGTGAGCAGGCGCACCCCCAGCTTCCCGATATGCATCGGCCGCCCGACGCGCTTCGACCCTTCGCGCTCGGCAATTCCCCTGAGGCTCGGGCCCAGATCGAGCGTCAGCGTCGCGACAATCGCCACGGCAAGCGTCGTCGCCAACACGAGAACCCCCAGCTTCGTGAAGCGAAACGCGAAGTGCGATCGGATGCGCTCGAAGCGCTTGAACCTTAACGGCATCTCTCTAACTACTGAACGATTGATCTCGCGATCTACTGATCGATGACGATGAGCACGGCGTTCGATTCCACCGCCGCGCCTGGGACCACCCGCACTTCCGTCACGACACCATCGCGCGGCGAGCGCAGCTCGTTTTCCATTTTCATGGCCTCGACGACGAGCACGGGCTGGCGCGCGGTCACTCGATCGCCAACGCCGACGAGCACGCGCACAATACGGCCGGGCATTGGGGCCTTGATTGCTTGGCTAAAGCCAAGCCCTACCGAAGTTGAATGCCCTGACGAAGCCGAATGTCCCGTCGCAGCGGCGTCGATAGCGCCTGCATCGGTAGGGCGCGACTTCAGTCGCGCCTCGGCCGAAACAATCGCTTCGTACAGCCTTCCGCCGATCTCCACGCCAACTGCCCCGTTGTCATCGCGCGCGTGAAGGCGAATCTCCCGAACCGCGCCTGCATCAAGGAGCGACAGCGTGTCGGCATCGACCCACGACGCGTCAACGACGCGAGTCTGGCCTTTGATCGTCACGGTGAGCTTCCCTGGCCGGTCGGCGGGCTCGATCGCGACTTTCCAGGGCCGGCCGTTGACCGTGACGTCGACGTTCATCGCAACGCATCCAACCGCGCGCGCTGGGCCCAAAGTGATCGTCCATCGTCGACCGGCGATTGTCCTTTGCCGGCGGTCGATCGTCCATCCGCCGTCGTCGGGCGATCGACGATGGACGATCGACGATGGACGATGGCTGCCGCGATGGCCGCGATTTCCTCCAACTCGTCGCTCGTCGCGGCGATGCTGACATTTTGCTCGAGCCACCGATCGACATACGTCGTGTCGAAGGCTGCGGCTGCGAATGCCGGCGACCGGACGAGGTCGCGGCAGAACGCAATCGTCGTATTGATGCCGCGCAGGTCGTACTCCGTCAATGCGCGAACCATGCGCGCAATGGCTCCGGAGCGGTCCGGCGCCCAGGCGACGACTTTCGAAACCAGGGGGTCGTAGGCCGTCGGCACCGTCCACCCCTCGAACACGCCGCTATCGTCCCGGATCCCCGGCCCCGACGGCGAACGCAGATGCGTGATCCTCCCGGGGGAAGGAAGAAATCCCGCGTCAGGGTTCTCCGCGTACACCCGCACTTCGATCGCGTGTCCGTTGGCCGACCTAAAGGTCGGCACTACGTACGAGGCTGACGGCGGACCCGTTGTCGTCGCGCCTGTTGTCGTCGCGCCTGTCGGCGTCGTACCTGTCGGCGTCGTACCTGTCGTAGTGCTGACCTTTAGGTCAGCCCTCTCGGCCAACCTCGCGCCGCGCGCAATCTCAATCTGTGCGCGCACGAAATCGACGCCCGTGACGGCTTCGGTGATCGGATGCTCCACCTGAAGCCGGGTGTTCATCTCGAGGAAAAAGAACTCACCTTCGGCGTCAACCAGAAATTCGATTGTCCCGGCGCTGGTGTAGCTCGACGCTCGACCGATTGCGGCGGCGGCCGCCATCAGGCGCTCGCGCAACGCCGGTGTCACAGACGGCGATGGTGTCTCCTCGATCAGCTTCTGATGGCGCCGCTGAATCGAGCACTCACGTTCGACGAACGGCACAATCGTGCCGTGCAGGTCGCCAAGCAGCTGCACCTCGATGTGCCGCGGGCGCTCCAGCAGCCGCTCAAAGTAGATGCGGTCGTCGTTGAACGATGAGCGCGCCTCCGATTTCGCCAGCGCGACCGCACCTTCGAGTTCGGCCGCCGCTCGCACGACACGCATGCCTTTCCCGCCACCGCCGGCCACCGCCTTTACGAGGATCGGATAGCCGATGCCCTCCGGCGTGTATCCACCAGGCACGACAGGCACGCCGGCCGCCGCCGCGACCTCCCGTGCCGTGGTCTTGCTGCCCATCGCACGCATTGCCGCGGCGCTCGGGCCGATGAATGTGAGACCTGCAGTCGAGCACGCCTCGGCAAAATCTGCGTTCTCCGACAGGAACCCATAGCCGGGATGAACCGCATCGGCGCCGGACGCCCGACCAACATCAATCAGCTTCTCAATCCGGAGGTAGCTTTCCGATGCCTGGTCAGGCCCGATGGCATGCGCCTGGTCGGCCAGCCGCACATGAAGCGCATTCCGATCGCACTCTGAATACACCGCAACCGTGGCGAGCCCCATTTCGCGGCACGTCCGGATAATCCGCACGGCGATCTCGCCGCGGTTGGCGATCAGTATCTTGTTCAAGTGGGTCGAACGAGCGGCAGCGCGTCTGTAATTGTAGCATCCGCGCACACTTACAGCTACTAGCTACCAGCCGCCGGCTACCGGCTAGAGGGGTATGTTGCCGTGCTTTTTCGGAGGGTTCTTCTCCCGCTTGGTCGACAGCGTGGCCAACGCGACAATCAGCTTGCGCCGCGTCTCCCGCGGCTGGATGATCTCGTCCACGAATCCGCGCGCGGCCGCCACGAACGGGCTTGCGAACTTATCGCGGAACTCAGCCACGCGTCTGGCGCGCTCGGCCACCGGATCGTCCGCGGCCTCCAACTCCTTCTTGAAAAGGACGTTCACCGCCCCCTCGGGGCCCATCACCGCCACCTCGGCCGACGGCCACGCGTAGTTGACGTCGGTGCGTAAGTGCTTGCTCGACATCACGCAATACGCGCCGCCGTAAGCCTTGCGGGTAATCACCGTCACCTTCGGCACCGTCGCTTCGGCGAACGCGTACAGCAGCTTCGCTCCATGTCTGATGATGCCGCCGAATTCCTGCGCGGTTCCGGGCAGGAAACCAGGGACGTCCTCGAACGTCACCAGCGGGATGTTGAACGCGTCGCAGAACCGCACGAATCGTGCCCCCTTCACCGACGCGTCGATGTCGAGCACCCCCGCAAGATGGGCCGGCTGATTGGCGACGATGCCGACAGATCGGCCGCCGAGGCGCGCGAACCCGACGATGAGGTTGCGCGCGAAGTGCTGATGGACTTCGAGAAACTCGCCCTGGTCCGCAATTGCATGGATGAGATCGAGCATGTCGTACGGCTGGTTCGGCGACGACGGAATCAGGTGGTCGAGGGTCTCGTCCCCGCGCTCAGGGGAATCGGTCGTGGAGACGACGGGTGCCGGATCGAGGTTATTGCTTGGGAGAAACTCCAACAGGTCGCGAATCAGCGCGAGACACGCGCGGTCGTCGTCCACGGCGAAATGCGCGACGCCGCTCTTCTCGTTATGGGTCATCGCACCGCCGAGATCCTCCTTCGACACATTCTCGTGCGTGACCGTCTTGAGGACGTCGGGGCCAGTCACGAACATGTAGCTCGAGTTGCGCACCATGATGGTGAAGTCGGTAATCGCCGGCGAGTACACGGCGCCGCCCGCACAGGGCCCCATGATGGCGGAGATCTGGGGAACCACTCCGGACGCCAGCGTGTTGCGGAGGAAAATGTCGGCGTAGCCGCCGAGGGAGAGCACGCCTTCCTGGATGCGCGCGCCGCCCGAATCGTTCAGCCCGACGATCGGCGCGCCCATCTTCATCGCGAGGTCCATGACCTTCACGATCTTCGCGGCGTTGGTTTCCGAAAGCGAACCCCCGAAAACAGTGAAGTCCTGCGCGAAGGCGTAAATCACACGGCCGCCGACACGGCCGTGCCCGGCAATGACGCCATCGCCCGGGATGACCTGGTCGGCCATCCCGAAGTCGAGGCAGCGGTGTGTCACGAGCTTGTCGGTCTCTTCGAAAGAGTCCGGATCGAACAGCAGGTTGATGCGCTCGCGCGCCGTTAACTTGCCGGCGGCGCGCTGGCGCTGAAGGCGCTCTTCGCCGCCTCCGAGTTCAGCCCGCCGCTCCAGCTCGTCGAGGGTGCGTTGTCCCTCGCGACTCATCAGACCCGTGCAGCTTGTGACTTTTCCCAGTCCTTGAGGAAGTTCGCCAGGCCGATGTCGGTCAGCGGGTGCTTGAAGAGCTGATCGATCACCTTGGCCGGGCACGTGCAGATGTCCGCGCCCATCTTCGCCGCTTCGATGATATGAATCGGATGGCGCGTGCTCGCGACGAGCACTTCCGTCTGGAACGGATAATTCCGATAGATGTCGACGATTTCCTGGATGAGGCTCATGCCGGTCTGGCCGACGTCGTCGAGGCGGCCGACGAAGGGGCTGACCATCGCGGCGCCGGCTTTCGCGGCCAGCAGCGCCTGCGCCGCCGAAAACACCAGCGTGACATTCACCTTGAGGCCTTCGCGCGAGAGTGTTTTGCACGCGCGCACGCCGTCCCTGGTGAAGGGGACTTTGACGACGATGTGCTCGTCGATCGTGGCGAGGTCGCGGCCTTCGCGAAGCATGCCTTCCCAATCAGTGGCGAGAACTTCGGCGCTGACAGGACCCTGCACGATGTGGCAGATCTCCTTCATCGTCTTGCGATAGTCGCCGGTCTCCTTCGCCATGAGGGATGGGTTCGTCGTCACGCCGTCGATGATGCCGATGTCGGCGAGCGCCTGGATTTCCTTGACGTTGCCTGTGTCTACGAAAAGCTTCATAACTACCTCTCAGTCGTTCGCCGTTTACCGTTTGCCGTTAACCGCTCACCGGATTGCTCAATTCGCCGATTCCAGGAATCTTCACCCTAAAGGTATCACCGCTTTTGAGCGGACCCACGCCCGACGGCGTT
>Ga0184625_10000462_pt1 | contig 15324 bp, 14 predicted proteins | sample PLM3_30_b1_FD_133151 | JGI IMG/M metagenome (GOLD analysis project Ga0184625, IMG submission 133151) | Groundwater sediment microbial communities from an aquifer in East River, Colorado, USA - PLM3_30_b1 | ecosystem: Environmental > Terrestrial > Soil > Riparian zone | place: USA: East River... | reverse complement strand
CCCACGTGTTACTCACCCGTTCGCCGCTGTCCCCAGTCCCGAAGGACTGGTTCTCGCTCGACTTGCATGTGTTAAGCGCGCCGCCAGCGTTCGTCCTGAGCCAGGATCAAACTCTCCGTGAAGAAGTGATTGTCACGTCGGCTTCCGAAGAAGCCGGCTGGACAGCTTCGTCAAGTTGAGCTTGAAGCTCAAAGTACCTCGCGGCTAAGCCGCGAGCCTGACAGGTTGAGCCTGCGTCCCCCAAGAGGAACACAGGTCTCGGCGTTCGTACACGCTGTTGAGTTTTCAAAGACCGTCGCCGTCCTGACGGCGTAAAAAAGCCTCCGACTCGCGCCGAAGGCCCCAAATGATCCGAACGTATCGCTCGTATCAGTCGCTCTTGGGGGCTCTCCAGTCGTCGAGTTTGCAGGGACTTTTCAACACCGCCCGGGTGGGCAGCCCGAGTATGGTAGCACCGTCTAAGGGCCTGTCAAGCGGGCGAATCGGCGCTTTCCGGCCTGCAGAAGCGCCCCGTCGAGGGTCGCTCGTGGGACGTCGAGCTCGGAGGCGACCTGGCCGTCCATGCGCACTGCGCCCTGCGAGATCAAACGCCTCGCCTCGCTCGTCGACAGGCCGAAAAGCGAGGCCATGAGCGCAGGCAGATGCACCGGATCACCAGGAGGAAGCGGTGCCTCCGGGACGTCCTCCGGCGCCTGCCCTTCCCGCACGACGCGCGTGAAGTGCTCCTCGGCGGCCCGCGCGGCCTCCTCCCCATGTGAGCGCGCGACGATGAAGCGCGCCAGGGCGAGCTTCGCCTCGAGCGGATCACCCTGCGGCGGCTCCTGCTCCATCACGAGCTCGTACCACTGGGGGAGCTGGTCGTCCGAGAGACGCATGGTTCGACCAAACTGCTCCTCCGGCGCCATCGTCAGTGGGATGTTGTTCCCGACCGACGACGACATCTTCTGTCCGTCCCAGCTCAGCAGCAACGGCGTCGTCAACGCGACCTGCGGCTCGAGCCCGTACGCCTGCATCACTTCACGGCCGGCGAGCAGGTTGTAGAGCTGATCCGTTCCGCCGAGCTCGATGTCGGCCTCGATTGCGACCGAGTCGTACGCCTGCATGAGCGGATAGAGGAGCTCGGAAATCGAGATGGGCTCACCGGCCGCGTAGCGCTTGGCGAAATCGTCCCGCTCGAGCATTCGCGCGACGGTGATCGTTCGGGCGAGCCTCACGACTTCGGCGTAGGTCAGCTTCGAGAGCCATTCGCCGTTGAACCGCACCTCTGTTCGGTCGGGGTCGAGGATCACCATGGCCTGCTCGAGATACGTCTTGGCGTTCTGGTCGATCTCCTCGTCGGAGAGGATCGGCCGCTCGGTCGACCGACCCGACGGATCGCCGATTCGGGTCGTGTAGTCACCGACGATCAGGACCCCGACGTGACCCTCGTCCTGAAAGGCGCGCATCCGTTGGAGCGGGATCGCACGACCAGCGTGAATGTCGGGTGACGTGACGTCGATTCCGAGCTTCACCCGCAGCGGCCGCCCGAGCGCGAGCTTGCGCTCGAGCCCGCCTTCCGGCAGCACATCGACCGCATTCCTCGTGAGCTCGGCGACTCCCATCGGCGACCGAGTGTAGTGACCCCCCGACAGGGTCACTAGACTCCCCCGGTCTTGCGTTTTCGCCGTCGCCGTGAATCGCCGACGCCGAAGAAGGGCCGCAGGATCAGGAAGCTGCGGCTGCTGGTCTTAATGCTCGCGCTCTTCGTCTTGGCGTTGTCGTCGTTCGCCTTCGGGTTCGTGACCGCAGTCCGCGGCGCGGTGCCGAAGCTGGACCCCTCGAGGCAGCGAAACCAGGTCAACACGAAGATCTACGACTCGACCGGGCACGTCCTCGCCGTCCTGCGCGGAACGGAGAACCGAGTGCTCGTCGACTACGGCGAGATTGCGCCGGTGATGAAGCAGGCGATCGTCGCGATCGAGGACCGCAGGTTCTTCGAGCACCGGGGGGTCGATGTTCGGGCGATCGGGCGCGCGGTGTGGGCCGACCTGAGCCACCAGGGCGTCGTCCAGGGCGGGTCGACGATCACACAGCAGTTCATCAAGAACACCTACGTCAAGAGCCAGAAGTCGATCGGCCGAAAGCTCCGGGAGGCGGCGCTCGCGTGGCAGCTCGAGCAGCAGTGGTCGAAGAAGAAGATCCTGACCGCCTACCTGAACACGATCTACTACGGGAACGGCGCGTACGGGGTGGATCAGGCCTCGCTTACCTACTTCGGCCACCACGCGAAGCGGCTCACTCTCGCTGAGTCCGCGCTTCTCGCCGGCCTGCCGGCGGACCCGAGCCGCTACGACCCGGTGGCGAACCCGCGGGCGGCAAAGGAGCGGCGCCGCATCGTCCTGCGCACGATGCTCGACCTTGGATCGATCACGACCCGGCAGTACCGCAGAGCCATCCGGACGCCGCTTCCGAAGGACGTCCACCCGCCCGACACGCGCGGGCCTGCCGGCTACTTCACGAACTACGTGATCCAGCAGCTCGTGGACAAGTACAAGACGCATGGCGTCTACGGCGGCGGGCTCGAGGTCAAGACGACCCTCGACCTCCCGTTGCAGAAGATCGGCCACCGAGCGATCGCACGCTGGCTCAAGGACGAGAACGGCCCTGCGGCAGCGCTTGTCGCGGTCGATCCGCGGGACGGCGCGGTCAAGGCAATGATCGGCGGCTCGAACTTTCGGGAGAGCCAGTTCAACCTCGCCGTCCAGGGCGAGCGGCAGGCCGGTTCGGCGTTCAAGCCGTTCGTCCTCGCGACCGCGCTCGACCAGGGCATCTCACCCTTGACGACGTTTGTCTCGAAACCCACGACGATCTCGCTCGGCGACAAGCTCTGGTCGGTCTCCAACTACGAGGACGAATACCTCGGCCCGACCGACCTCGAGAACGGGACGATCCATTCCGACAACTCGGTCTTCGCGCAGCTGACGGCACTCGTCGGCCCGCGCAATGTCCGGAGGATGGCGCACCGCCTGGGCATCACGAGCGACCTGAACGACTACTTCGCGATCGGCCTCGGTGCCGAGGCGGTCAATCCGCTCGAGATGGCCCGCGCCTTCTCGAGCTTCGCGAACGAGGGACGGCGGATCGACGGCTCCATCTTCGGGAACCGGCCCCGCGCCATCGTCTCGGTCTCCAAGAACGGCCGGCGGCCGAATCCGAACAAGCCCGTCGAGCGTCGGGCGCTCGAGCCGGAGAAGGCGAAGCTCGTCAATGAGATCCTCCAGAAGGTCGTCACCTCCGGCACCGGACACAACGCACGGCTTGCCGACCGGCCCGTCGCGGGCAAGACGGGCACGACGGAGAACTACGGCGACGCCTGGTTCGTGGGCTACACGCCGCAGCTCGCCGTCGCCGTTTGGGTTGGCTACCCGACCAAGCTCGTTCCGATGATGACCGAGTACCAGGGCGACCCCGTTGCGGGCGGCACGTTCCCGGCGCTGATCTGGAAGACCTTCATGGAGAAGGCGCTCGACTATCTACACGACCGGACGGCGTACTTCGACTCGCCGAGCCTCCCCTACTCCGTTGACGTCAACGTCGTTCACCGCAACGGGCAGTTGCTGGCGGACAACGGCATCTGCCGTGGAGTTCGAAGCGTCTCGTACTTCGAGGACGACAGGCCGACGCGGAAAGCCGACTGCAAGCCGAACGAGGTCGAGGTTCCAAACCTCATCGGGTCAACGCTCGGCGATGCGAAGTACCGCCTAGCCCAGCAGCCGCTCACTTCTCGGGTCGTCTACAAGCCGGCGAGGCGCGGCCAGCGGCTCGACGTCGTGCTTGGCCAGATTCCCCGGAAGGGGACGTTGTCCGCGCACGACGATGTGCTGCTCATCCTCGCGCGGCCACGGTTCGGCGTCGTACCCAGCGTCGTCGGGATGCCCGTCGACCGCGCGGTGCAGAAGCTGGAACGCCTCAAGCTCCAGCCGGCAGTCGTCGGCGGCACCGACGGCCGGGTCATCCGCCAGGTGCCGCGCGGCCCCGTTGCGGCCGCGCCGGGTTTGCCGATCCGCCTGGTCGTAGCGCGCGGCTGAGGAAGGCCGACCCGGCTAGGACGTAGCGCCAGGGCTCGTCGGTGGCCTTCGTGATCCCGACGCGGGTACCCACGGCGATCTCAGGCTCGTCTTTACGGGCTCGGAGCTCGAACGGCGGTTCGTCCAGCGACCTGCCGTCGTGCTCGCCGGTGAGGGCAAGAGCCTGGGTCAGACGGCCGGGGCCCGCGCAGAGGAGGCGCAGGTCGTCGAGTCGCCGCCGCTCACGCATCTCGTCGAGCCCGTAGCGAGGCTCGAGCGCGCGGATCAGGACGGCCTCCGCAGAGCCGACCGAAGCGCAGACGAAGTTCAGGCACCAGTGGATGCCGTAGGAGCGGTACACGTACGCGTGGCCGGGCGGGCCGAACATCGAGGCGTTCCGCTCGGTGCGGCCGCCGAAGCCGTGCGCGGCGGGATCCTCTTGGTCGTACGCCTCGACCTCGACGATCGGGCCGCCGACACCGTCCACGAGGAGCTCGACACCGATGAGCTCGGGCGCGACCTCGTGGACCGAACGCGCGAAGAAGTCTCGGCCGAGCGTCATTCCTTCTGAGGGTTGCGCGCGTCGTAGCGGACGAATCCCGGGAGGGCCAGAGCGACCGCGATCGTTCCGAGGACGGTGAGGACGCCGCCGGAGACGATCGAAGTACGTACGCTCGTCAACGAGGCGACGATCCCTGCCTCGACGTTGCCGAGCTCCGGCGCGCCCGCGACCTGAGCGAGCTCGATTCCCGACAACCGTCCCCGCATCGAGTCGGGCGTCACCGTGAGGAGGATGTTGCCGCGGAGGACGGCGCTGATGAAGTCCGCTGCGCCGGCGGCGGCGAGCAGGACAAGCGTGAGCCATACCGAGGTCGCGAAGCCGAAGAGCGCGATCGCCACGCCCCAGGCCGCTGCCGCGACGCAGACCCCAAGACCTTGCCGGCGCACGTGCATCATCCAGCCCGAGCTGATCGAGGCGACGAGAGCGCCGGCGAACGGCGCCCCATACATCAGCCCGAGGACCCCGGGCCCGCCGCCGAGCTTCTCTGCGAAGGCTGGAAAGAGCGACTTCGGCATCCCGAAGATCATGGCGTTCGTGTCGACGACGAAGATCCCGAGCAACGCCTTGCGCCGGCGAACCAGCCTGAAGCCGTCGAGGATCGACTGAAGGCTGGGACGGTCCGCGTCCGGCGCAGGAGGCGACGGTGGCAGCAACCAGATCGAAAGCAGCGACGCCGCGAACGTTGCGATGTCGATCCCAAACGCCGAGGCCAGGCCCACGGCGGCGATGAGCACGCCGGCGAGTGCCGGCCCGGCCACTCGCGCGAGATTGGAGACGAGATCCTCGACAGCGATTGCCGCGAGCAGTTGGTCGTCCGGGACGAGCCGCGGCGTCAGCGCGTTCCGCGCCGGGCGCTGAAAGCCGTACGCCGCCGTGCCGAGCGCCTCGGCGACGAAGAGAAACCAGGCCCTCGGATGCGGCAGGAGCGCGTTCACGAGCAGGCCGCCGGTGACGAGCATGAGCGCGACGTCCGAGAGCAGGAGCATGCGTCGCCGGTCGACGGCGTCCGCGACGGCGCCGCCGTAGATCGGGACGATCAGCAGCGGAACGAGCGCTGCGAGCCCGAGCAGCCCCACGAGGAGCGTCGACCTGGTCAGGTCGTAGAGCTGGAACGGGATCGCGACGGTCGTGACCTGGCTGCCGATCGCCGAGATCCCCGTTCCGAACCAGAGCCGCCGGAAGTCGCGCGACCCTCGGAGAGGTCGGATGTCGACCGCGATGCGAGCGAGCAGGCCGCGTTCCGGCGGTTCAGGCCGGCCGATGTCCGTCACGCCGCGCTAAAAGAGCTTTTCGTCGTCCTGCGGCTTGGCGGTGGCCTCGAGCAGTCGGCGGGCACGGCGACCGAGGTCGGCGAGATCGACACGGCCGCTCTCCGCCCCGGCGGCAATCCGCTCGGCAAGCTCGACCGACTGATCGATGATCTGCGTGTTCGCCGCGGCTTCCTGGCCCATCTCGTGCAGGATCGTGCGCTCCGTTCGCCCTGCGATGATCGGGTCGGGAACGCCCTCGATCCAGACGCGCGTTCGCCGGCCTCCACCGCGCTCATCGCCGGTGAGCGGCTCGAGCGCGTAGATCTTGTCGGCGCGGGCGTACTTCCCGAAGCCGAGGAACACCATCCTGTTCGCGCCGTCGGCCATCGGGCGATTATGACTACTGGCTAGGAGGGCACAGCCGCCCGCAGCGCGTCGACGACGTACTGCTGGTCCTCGGCTTCGATCGCCGGGAAGAACGGCAGAGCAAGCGTCCGGCTCGCGATCTCTTCGGCGACTGGGCAGAGCCCTTCCGCGAAGCCGTAGCGCTCGCGCATGTAGCTGAGCAGGTGGACGCAGGGGACGTACTCGGCGACGTCCACCCCCCGCTCTCGCATCTCGACCATCAGGCGAGCGCGGTCGATCTCCGGCGCAAGCGCAACGACGTAGACGAACCAGGAGCGCCGGTGGTCGGCGTCGTCCTCCGGCGCGAGCTCGACCCCGTCGACGTCGGCCAGCAGCTCCGCGTAGCGAGCAGCGGCGCCGGAACGCAGCTCCAGCATCCGGTCGAGCTTCTCGAGCTGCGCGATGCCGACGGCGGCCTGGAGGTCGGTCCAGCGGTAGTTGAACCCGAGGCGCACGTGGTTGAACCAGCCGCCCCCCTCGTACGAGCGGCCCTGGTTACGGAGGCTGCGGAGAAGCTGCCACTGCTCCGCTGAGTGCGTCGTGACGACTCCCCCTTCGCCCGTTGCGATCTGCTTGTTCGGGTAGAAGCCGAAGACGCAGGGCGGGCCGTGCGAGCCGATCGGCGCGCCGTTGTACTCAGCCCCCAGCGCCTCGGCGGAGTCCTCGATCAAGGTCAACCCACGGCGCTCGCAGAGCTCCATCAGCGGCTCGAGCTCACAGGGGTAGCCGAACATGTCCACGGCCACGAGGCCCTTCGTTCGGTCGGTGATCGCCTCCTCGACGGCGGCCGGATCGAGATTCCACGTCTGACGATCGACGTCCGCGAAGACCGGGGTGGCGCCCTCGAAGAGGAAGCAGTTGGCGGAGGCGGCGAAGGAAAGCGGTGACGTGATCACCTCGTCGCCCGGCCCGATGCCGGCGCCGTGGACGAGCAGGTGAAGCCCAGCGGTCGCGCTCGAGACGGCGGCCGCATACGGCGCACCTACGCGCTCGGCGATCAACTCCTCGAAGCGGTCGATCGTCGGCCCCAGCGACAGCCGGCCCGAGCGAAGGACCTCGAGGACGAGCTCCTCCTCCCTCTCCTCGAGGTACGGCCGGGCTAGCGGGATTCGCCGCGTCGCGGCAGGCTTCACGCCTGCGCCGGCTCGGGCGCCGGCGCGGGGACCGGCACGTACTCCAGCCAGTGTGACCAGCGCTCGCTGCCGCCGCGCACCGTTTCCAGGTACGCCTTCTGGAGCGCGAGCGTGACCTCGCCGGGTGGGCCGATCTCCTGGTCGTCGACCGAACGGATCGGCGTCACCTCGGCCGCAGTGCCGGTCATGAACACCTCGTCTGCGAGATAGAGGTCGGTGCGGATCAGGTTGCGCTCGGCGACCGGGTAGCCCAGATCCTGGGCGATCTCGATCAGCGTCGCTCTCGTGATGCCGGGCAGGATCGAGGTCGAGAGCGGCGGCGTGGAAATCGTCCCGTCCTTGACCACGAAGACGTTCTCACCGGAACCGTCGGCGACGAAGCCGTCGTCGGTCAGCAGGATCGCCTCGTCGTAGCCGGCACGATTGGCCTCGACGACGGCCAGCATCGAGTTGAGGTAGATGCCCGTCGCCTTAGAAGCGTGGGGAATCGTGTTCGGCCCGACGCGCTTCCAGCTCGATACCTTCGCGCGGATGCCCTTCTTCATCCCCTCGTCGCCGAGGTAGGCGCCCCACGGCCAGCTCATGATCACGACGTCGACCGGGTTCCCGGCCGTGGCGACTCCGAGCTCGCCGTACCCGAAGAACGCGATCGGGCGGAGGTAGCACTCGGCGAGACCGTTTGCTTGGAGCAATTCCATCGAGGCGTCGTGCAGCTCCTGAATCGAGTACGGAAGATCCATGTAGAGCAGGCGTGCGGAGGCGTCGAGCCGCTTCAGGTGGTCGGTGAGGCGAAAGACCGCCGAGCCACGGGGAGTCTCGTAGCACCGGATCCCTTCGAAGACGCCGGTTCCGTAGTGCAGTCCGTGGGCGCCGACGTGGATCTTCGCGTCCGCCCAGTCGACGAACACTCCGTTCATCCAGATCTTCTCGGTCTCGCGCATGCTCCTCCTTTTCAGGTGATGTTAAGTCTCGTCCGAGACGGCGTCCATCGGCTCGGCCTTCGCCAGGCGCACGAGATCGCCCGGCGTCAACGTGGCCATGTGGTTCTCCGACCCTGCGCCGATCCAGACACGCTCGTGCACGAGTAGGTGCCGGTCGATGAAAACGCGAGTGATCTTGGTCAGCGGAAACGGCGCAACCGCGCCCGGCGCGAACCCCGTTGCCTTGCGGACTTCGTCGGGTCCCGCCACCTTCGCACGCCGGCATTCGGCTGCGCGCGCAACCTTGCGGGCGTCGGCTCTCCGATCGCCGGGGACCAGCACCAGGAAGGGTCGGCCCTCGCACTCGAAGACGAGCGACTTGACGATCTGGCCGAGCTTGCAGCCCACGGCACGCGCTGCGTCTTCGGCCGTCGGCGTTCCCGCTTGAAACTCTTCGATCCGCGCCTCCACACCACCGTCACGCAGGAAGGCGGCGACGCGTTCGACCGCCTCGGGCCAACTGCGCTTCACAGGGGCAAAGCGTAACTAGAACCGGGTGCGCCGCCGGTAGTCGGCGTACTCGGGGAAGCGCTCGCCGAGATGCCGTTCTTCCTTGCGCGCCTTCGCGAACCAGAAGAGCGCGAGCACGGCAGTGAGCACGAGGCCGTAGGCCGAGAAAACGAGCGAGAGACCGGCGAAGAAGAGCGTTCCGCCGACGTAGATGGGGTGGCGCAGGAACCGGTACGGCCCTTCCTGTACCAGTCGACCTTCGTCCTTCGGAACCGGCATGGCCGTCATCGACGGCCCCATCGCCCGGACCGCCCAGGCGGCAAGCACGACGCCCAGCGCCGCGGGGATGAGCCCGAGGGTGGAGACGCCCGGACCGACGAACCACGAGGCGACGATCAGCGCAAAAAGCGCCAGCTGAGCCGCAACCCAGGCCTCGCCTCTAGCCCAGCGGGATGAACTTGGCGTCGTCGAAGCCTTCCGCCTTGACACGCTCGACAAGCCCCGGCGGCGGTTCCGTGTCGATCGAGAGCGCCATCAACGCCTTGCCGCCGCGCCGTGTCCGCGAGACGGCCATGTTGGCGATGTTGACTCCAGCCTCGCCGAAGAGCGTCCCGACCCGCCCGATCACGCCTGGCACGTCGTCGTAGCGGAAGAAGACGAGCAGCGGCGCCAGCTCCATCTCCAGTTCGAAGCCGAGCGCATTGACGAGCCAGATGCGGTTCTCGCGGCCGATCGTCGTGCCTGCGACATGGAGCTCGTCGCCATCGGCGGTCACGCCGACGCGGACGAGGTTTGTGAAGTCGCGTGACGAGCGCCGCCGCTGCTCCACGACCTCGATCCCGCGCTCCTCCACGAGCAGCGGCGCATTCACGTAGTTGATCGGCTGGTCGAAGCGTCCCTGGAACGCCCCGTTCAGCGCTGCCGCGGTGAGCAGGCGGGTGTCGTAGTCCGAGAGATTCCCATAGTACGTGAGCTCGATGCGCTCGGCACGCCCACCGGCGAGCTCGATTGCCAGGCGCCCGAGCTTCGCGGCGACCGGAATGTACGGGCCCAGCACCTCGAGGTCCTCCTGCCGGAGGGCCGGGATGTTGACGGCGTTCGTGACGAGCTCCCCGGCCAATGCGGCGACGACTTGCTCGGCGACGATGACGCCGGCGCGGTCCTGAGCCTCCTCCGTCGACGCGGCGAGGTGCGGGGTGACGACGACGTTGTCGAGCTCGAGCAGCGGGCCGGAGTAGGGCTCGGTCGAGAACACGTCCAGCGCCGCTCCCGCGAGCTTGCCCGAGCGCAGCGCCTCGAGGAGCGCGTCCTCGTCCACGAGCTCGCCACGAGCTGCGTTCACGAGCCTGGCGCCGTCGGGCATGCGCGCGATCGCAGCCGCGTCGATCGTCCCCGCCGTCTCCGGCGTCAGCGGGAGGTGGAGGGTCAGGAACTCCGCGGTGGCGAGGAGATCCTCCGGGCGCTCAGCTCGCTCGGCGCCGAGCTCTCGGAACCGGTCTTTCGCAACGAAGGGGTCGTAGGCGACGACCCGCATCCCGAGGCCGATGGCGCGACGGGCGACCTGCTGCCCGATCCGCCCGAACCCGAGCACGCCGAGGGTCTTGCCCTCCAGCTCGATGCCACCGTGCGCCGACCGCTCCCACCGCCCTTGCTTGAGCGCCGCATGGGCCTGCGGGATGTGGCGCACGAGGGCGACAAGCAGCCCGATCGCATGCTCGGCGGCGGAAACCACCGTCGACTCGGGTGCGTTGGCGACGACGATCCCACGCCGCGTGGCCGCGTCGACATCGACGTTGTCGACCCCGACCCCGGCCCGCCCGATCACTCTGAGACGCTCGGCCCGCTCGATGAGCTCCGCCGTCAGCTCGGTGCCGGAGCGGATGACGATCGCGTCGTATGCGGCAATGCTCTCGTCGAGCGGTGTGGCACCGTCGACGTCGACGTCGAAGCGCGCCTCGAGCAGACGGATCCCGGCCTCGGCGATCGGCTCGCGAACGAGAACGCGAGGTTTGGCCGTCACACCCTTGTGTGCTCGAAGGCTTCGAGCGCTGCGGTGATGGCGACGCCTCGCTCGATGTCTGCCCCCAACTCCGAGAGGATGAGCTCGACTCCGGCGAGCGCCGTCGTGATGTCGAAGACGTCGTAGTAGCCGATGTGACCGATGCGGAAGATCTTGCCCTTCAACACGCCCTGGCCCGGCGCGAGGACGATCCCCTGCCGGTCGCGCAGCGTTTGCACGAGCTCGCCGGAATCGATCCCTTCCGGCGCATTGATCGCGGTGACAACGGCCGACCGGTCGTCGTCCGGGGAGAAGAGCTCGAGCCCCATCGCCTTGACGCCGGCCCGGCAGGCCCGGCCGAGTCGGGCATGGCGCTCGAATGCCTGCTCGAGGCCCTCCTCGAGCAGCAGTCCCAGCGCGACGTCGAGCCCGACGACGATCGAGACAGCCGGAGTGAAGGACGGGTCGAACCGCTCCTGCTTCTCCCGGGTCTGCGTCCAGTCGAAGTAGTAGCGCGGGCGCGCAGTGCCGTCGACGGCGCGCCACGCGTCGTCCGAAACGGACACGGTGGCGAGGCCCGGCGGCGTCATCAGCGCCTTCTGCGACCCCGAGATGACAGCGTCGAGACCCCAAGCGTCGGTGTCGAGCGGAACGGCGCCGAGGCTCGAGACGGCATCGACCGCGACCAGCGCGCCGGCCTCCTTCGCCGGCGCGGCCAGCGCCTGGATGTCAGCAACCACGCCGGTGGAGGTCTCCGAGTGGGTCGTGAAGACGACCTTTGCGCCGCCGAGCTCGCGCAGGCGAGCGGCAAGATCCTCGGCGGCGGGCGCTTCGCCCCACTCGTAGCGGAGCTCCTCGACCTCGCAGTCGAATCTGCTCGCGATCGCCGTCCAGCGCTCGCCGAAGTGTCCCGCCGAAACGACGACGACACGGTCGCCCGGCTGCGTCAGATTTGAGATCGCAGACTCCATCCCGCCGGTTCCGGAGGACGTGTAGAGGAGCACGTCCCCCTGGGTTCGGTAGACCTCGTGGAGCCGCTCGAGGGTCCGCCCGAGCACCTCCCGGAAGTCGGAGCTTCGGTGGTGGATGATCGGGCGGCTCATCGCCGCCAGCACCTCGGGCGGAACCGGCGTTGGGCCGGGCGTGAACAGATAGCGCTTTTGAGCCACTCGCTCGGACAGTAGCTCAGGCTCCCGATAACGTCCGCGCGCGATCGGAATGGACGCGCTGCTCGCCTTCGCCGCCGCCCTGATCTCGCTCCGGCTCTCCGGGCGGCTGTTCGGCCGCTGGCGGGCCCGTCGGGCGCCGGAGCTTGCGATGTGGGCAGCTTCGCTCGGGTGTTATGCGCTCGCGTCGGCGGCGCTCGCCTGGGGCTCGGCGGCCGGGTGGAACGACACGGCGTTTCGCCTCTACTACCTGTTCGGCGGGCTCCTGACTGCACCCCTGCTCGGCGCCGGGTCGCTTCTACTCCTCGGCAAGCGCTGGGTCATCCCGGTCGTGCTGGTTTACGCCGGTCTCGCGCTCGGCATCGTCTTGGCGGAGCCGCTCTCAGCCGCCGTGTCGGGCAGCTCGATTCCGGAAGCGCAGGCGCACCTGGACTTCTTCCCCGCCCGCCTCCTCGCCCTCTTCGGGAACATCGGCGGAACGGCCGCCGTCGTCGGGGTCGCGGCGCTGACGATCAGGCGTCGGCCGCTCGGGACGGGGCTGATTCTGCTCGGTGTGGCCGTTGCCGCGGCAGGCAGCGCGCTCGCCGGGCTGGGTGCAGCGGAAACCGCTGCATTTTCGGCACTTGGTGCGCTATTTCTTTACACAGGTTTTACGGTTTCCAGCGGAAAACCGCGGCCTCCGTTGCCAGCTTAGAAACGTCGATCTGCTAACAAGTACCGCCGCAAGGGCGCTCGAACCCGCCCGGAAGCGAACTAAAGGAAGCCGTCAAGCGCTCCGATAACGCGGACTGCGGCCCAGTTCCCGCGTCTGGAACCGGCTCCCAGCACAAGGAGGAAACTTCGTGCGTCGACAACTCGTGCGCGCGGCTGCGTTCGCGGTCGCACTGTTTGGTCTTTCCGCCGCCGGCCTTCCGACGGCGAACGTCGTCCAGCCGTCACAGGCGCGACTCGACGAGGGCAAGGTCATCGTGCACAGGATCCACCGCTACGAGCGGGCGACGTGGGGCTGGGAGCGCTTGATGGGCGTCCGCCGCACTCAGAGCCGGCGGCTGTACCTGAAGACGCGTGACCTGGACTACCGGCTGTTGGTTCTTCGCCAGTGGCACCGGCGGGCCCGACATGCGAGGCATCGTGCCCACAACCCTCCCCACGAGCGCGCATGGCGCTGCCTCCAGCGCTATGAGGGAGCCTGGACGGATTCCTCGGATCCGTACTGGGGCGGCCTCCAGATGGATCGCGAGTTCATGCGCGCCTACGCGCCGCGTCACCTGTTGCGCCGAGGCTGGGCGAACCGGTGGTCGGCCGTGGAGCAGATGTGGGTCGCCGAGCGCGCGATCCGCGCCGGGCGCGGTTTCTACCCGTGGCCGAGCACGGCCCGCGCGTGCGGGCTGATCTAGTGCCCTAGTCGCCGATCGCCTTTAGAACGACACGCTTGCGTCGACGGCCGTCGAACTCGGCATAGAAGACCTGCTCCCACGGGCCGAGGTCGAGCTTGCCGGCAGTGATCGGGAGGACGACCTGATGGCTCATCAGGTGGCGCTTCAGGTGCGCGTCTGCATTGTCCTCGCCGTTGTTGTGCCGGTACTGGTCCGTCGGTTCGTGGGGCGCGAGCCGCTCCAGCCAGTCGTCGAAGTCCTGGATCAGGCCTGACTCGGCGTCGTTGACGTAGACGGCGGCGGTGATGTGCATCGGGTTGACGAGGCAGAGGCCCTCCTGGATGCCGCTCCGCCCGACGAAGTCCTCGACCTCGGGTGTGATGTTCACGTAGTCGCGGCGGTTGGGCGTCTCGAACCAGAGGTAGTCGGTGGCGTGCTTCATCTTGTGAGCTTACGATTGCGGCCGATGGGACGCGGAGACCGCCGGAGGGTGCGCTGGGCGAGAGATCGGCAGCGGAAGAAGAAGGCTCGCCTGAAGGCTGAGGCCGCCGAGAAGGCACCGCCGCGGCGGCGGCGTTCCGGCACCTCTAGCTGAGCTTCTCGCGGATGAGCTCGTTGACGACCCTCGGATCGGCCTTGCCCTGAGTCTCCTTCATCACCTGACCGACGAAGAAGCCGAGCAGGCCCTCTCTCCCGCCGCGGTAGGCCTCGACCTGCCCCGGATTGGCGGCGAGGATGCGCTCGACGATCGGCTCCAGCTCCGCGGTGTCCGCGACGAGGCCGTCGCCGAGGTAGCGCTCGGCCGAGAAGCCCGGGTCGCCGCTCGCGGCGAGCGCCTCGGTGAGCTTCTCGCGCGGGATGCGCGAGCGCGCCTCGATGAGCTTGCCGAGCTCCTCGGGGTCGACCGCGTCGGGATCGACGCCTGAAGCGGCGAACTGGTTCATGAGGACGTTCGCAACGGCGCGCCTGTCACCGGGCACGCGCTCGTAGAGCCGGTCACGCGCGCTCGTTACGAGATCCTCCGCCAGGTCGTGGTCGAGCCCGTCGGCGAGTCGCCGGATCCGTGCCGCGGGGGACTCCGGGAGCTCCGTCCGGACCCGCTCGACGAGCTCGCGCGGAGGCTCGACCGGGACGAGATCGGGCTCCGGGAAGTAACGGTAGTCCTGCGCCTCCTCCTTCGAACGAAGCGGCGGAGCCGACTCGGCGCCGGGATCGAAGTGCAGCGTCTCCTGCTCGATCTCGCCGCCCGACTCGTAGACGCCGACCTGCCGCTCGACCTCACGTTGGATTGCCTTCGCGGCGAAGGCGAACGAGTTCAGGTTCTTGAGCTCGGTGCGGGTCCGTAGCTCGTCCGAGCCCTGCGGGCGCACCGAGACGTTCACGTCGAACCGGAGCGACCCCTTCTGCATCTCCGCGTCCGAGATCCCCAGCTCGACGACGGTCTGGCGTAGAAGCTGCAGGAAGCGACGCGCCTGGTCGGCCGAGCGCAGGTCCGGCTGAGTGACGATCTCGACCAGCGGCGTGCCCGCGCGGTTGAAGTCGACGAGCGTGGCTGTGGCGCCGCCGATGCGGCCCTCCGCGCCGCCGACGTGGACGTTCTTCGCTGCGTCCTCTTCGAGGTGCGCGCGGACGATGCCGATCTCGACATCGCCCTCTGGGCCGGGAAGCGCAAGCCGGCCGTTCACGCACAGCGGCTCGTCGTATTGGGAAATCTGGTAGCCCTTCGGGTTGTCCGGATAGAAGTAGTTCTTCCGGTGGAAGACGGCGTGCTCGGCGATCTGGCAGTCGAGCGCGAGGCCGAGCTTGATCGTCCATTCGACCGCCTTCGCGTTCGGGACCGGGAGCGAGCCCGGAAAGGCGAGGCAGACGGGACAGGTGCGCGTGTTCTCGGGCTCGAAGTACGCGACCTCGCAGCGGCAGAACATCTTCGTCCGCGTCTTCAGGTGGATGTGGATCT
>Ga0184625_10000461_pt1 | contig 15336 bp, 9 predicted proteins | sample PLM3_30_b1_FD_133151 | JGI IMG/M metagenome (GOLD analysis project Ga0184625, IMG submission 133151) | Groundwater sediment microbial communities from an aquifer in East River, Colorado, USA - PLM3_30_b1 | ecosystem: Environmental > Terrestrial > Soil > Riparian zone | place: USA: East River... | reverse complement strand
TGCACATCGGACAACTCCTGCTGGTCGGCTGCAGGAAAAATCGGACGGGCAGCCATGGGGGCCGCCCGTCCGGGCGAGTTCAAAGCGCTTAGAACTGGCGCAGCATCCAGCCGCGTCGGTTAGTGCGACGCCAGGCGTCGGAAGCGTCCGCCCGCGGCGGCCGCAACGATGCCTAGCGCACCCAGTCCCCAGAGCGCGAGCGGACCCGGCTCAGGAGTGAGTGCCGTGACCGTGGTCGTGGATCCGAGGGATCCCATGATCCCACTGGAGACCCCGCTCACCACAATCTCGGAGACCAGGGTGAAGCCCAGTCCCGGATTGTTGCCGACGGTCCCGGCTTGTTGTGCGTCCGGAGGATTCAGAGCATCGACTGGAATCGCCAGGCTCGACACGACCGATCCATTCACGGTCGAGTTGTTCTGGACGGTCCCGACCATGCTCGAGGCATTCGAATCCACGTCGGATGTCACGTTCAACTGCGGCGTATTGGGCAGCGTGAACCGCGCCAAGGCCACTCCTAGCACGAGCGCTTGGTTGGCACCGGTGACCTGGCCGTTGGAAACGCCGGCGATGGCGTCGATCACGGACGCGGTCACCCGCAGCGTGGGCAGCATGCCGCTGGGCAGCGAATCGCCGAACAGCAGCGACTGCGATAGCGAAGCGCCCGACGCCGACTGATTGGAAAAGTTGGAAAACGAGGCACCTGCCACGAGATCATACGTTCCCAGGCTCGTCGTGAAAAACGGCGCTGCGTCGTCGGAGGAGTAAAACACTTGAGAATTCGTCCCGTCGTTGATCACGACGCGGATCGCGGCGCTGGCGGGTGTCGCTACTCCTCCAAGCGCCGTCGCAAGGACGGTCGCCGCCAGCACGATACAACAGAATCTTTGATGCATTCACATCTCCTTCAGCAAAAGTGACGCTTGACGCCGCGGCCCAACGCTGGGCCGCGAGCCGGCATCGAGCGGGTAGCGCGCAGGCCGCCCACTCGAACCGAAGCACGACGCACGCAACAAATTCCATGCCGCGTCTGGGCGAAGCGAGTCGGGCGCTAAACCGCGTAATCCAAAGCGCTGCGGTGACGCGCCGCGACAGCCCAGGCGCCGGCGCGTCAACCTGTCGTCCACCCGTGTCGGTCAGCGTGCCCGGCGGTCGCTCGCTAGCACGTGCTCGTCGCAAAAATCTCGTGAAGATCGTGCGACAGCAATCCGCCGCGCGGATTAAGCGCCAGCGAGCTCGTGAACCCGGCGCTCGGCGGCTCTTCGTCGAAGTTTCGCGATGATACGCGGCATGTTCTTTGCTAGGTTTCGCCGGGCCGCCGCGACGAAAAGTAGCCATCCACTTCGTCGAGGCAGCCGGGGTCGGGATTCGTACGACTGAAAGAAGTGACGCTGCCGCGTAAGGCCCCGCCATAATGACGACGCATGTTGCTTTGCGCAAGCCAAAGCGCACCCGATCCACGCCTTCTGCGGCGTCCCACGTGCGGGACTCTCAGCCCGCCAGACTTCGCAAAGCGGACCTTTTCGCAGCGAACTCTCCTCCAATCCTGACGGCACAGTCGCAAATCGTTGTCGCTTTGTTGTTGTCAGTCTGCGGGCTGTGGTCGTACTGGCCCACGCTCGCCAGCCTCGTGTCGGTGTGGAGCCGCGTGTCGGACTACGCTCACGGATTCCTGGTTGTGCCGCTCGCCCTCTTCTTTCTCTGGGTTCACCGCGATCGGTTTCCGGGGCTCGGGTCCGCGGCCCCGACGGTGGCCGTCATCCTGCTGGGAGTGAGCCTGGCCTTGCGACATGCAGGCGACGCCTTTTACTTCACGTTTCTCGACGGCTGGTCGCTGATTCCGTTTGCCGCGTCGGTTTGTGCGATGCTGGGCGGCCGTCGGCTGCTGGGCTGGTGCTGGCCGTCACTCGCCTTCCTGGTGTTCATGGTCCCGTTGCCGTTCTCGCTGGAGAACGAATTGAGCGGGCCGCTGCAGCGAATCGCCACCGTTCTCAGCACGCATACGCTGCAATTTCTGGGTCAGCCCGGCTTTGCCGAAGGCAACGTGATCGTGCTGGGGCAAGAACGCCTCGAGGTCGCGCAGGCTTGCTCCGGTCTGCGGCTATTTTTGGGCATCGTCGCGCTGACGTATGCCTACGTCGTCGTAATTCGCCGTCCGCTCTGGGAAAAGCTGGTCTTGATCGCAGCGGCGGCCCCCATCGCGATCGTTTCCAACGCCGCCCGAATCGTCGCCACCGGCTTGCTTTTTCAGCAATTCCTGCCTGGACCCCAGTCTCACGCGTGGATTCACGACGCCGCCGGCTGGGGCATGATCGCCCTGGCCGCGGGGCTGTTCTGGTTGCTGCTGTGGTACCTGAAACGTCTGGTGCACGAGGAACAGGTCCTCGACCTGATGTCGATGGTGAAGCAGTGCCGCGTGTAGTCGTTCCCACCCCCTTTGCTGCCCGCCCACCCATGTCCGGATCAACGCTGGATCGGCTTCCCGCGCTCGCCTCGCCCGATGAGGATTCGGGCGCGCAAAGCCTCGATCTGCAGGCCGCGCTGACGGGCGTGCGCTACTGGTGGAAGCTCGCCGCGCCGGCGGCCATCGTCCTGGCATCCGTGGCGATGGTCGCGGTCGCATACCTCTCGAAGCCAAAATACACCGCGGCGACCTGGCTCGTCATTCGGGAAAAACCCGAGTATTTGCTCAACCCGCAGGTGACTGAGGATCCGCGGAAGTTCGTGCAGAATCAGATGGAGCTGATGCGCAGCCCGCTCGTCCTCGATCCGGTCGCCAACAAGCCGGAAGTCGTGGCCACGCCGGAGCTCGCGGGCGGCAACACGGCCGAGCGTCTGCAGAAGCTGCTCAAGATTCAGGCCAAGGGGCAGTCGGATTTCTTCGTCATCGAGTTCACCAGCCAGGAGCCGCGGAAGGCCGCGCTGGTGGTGAACGAAGTCGCCAAGGCGTACTTGCTGCTGCAAGATCGCGATCTCTCGCGGCGGATGCTGGCCACGATCAATCGCCTGGAAGAGCAACGGGCCAACCAGCAAGAAATGATCGAGGACCTCCGCAAGCGCGTGCAGGAAAAGACGAAGACGCTGACCGGCGTGGATCCCTATGCCCACCGCAGCGTAGCCGCCCAAGCCGCCGCAGCCGACACGATGGGCCCGCTGCTGGGGCAGATCGTCGCGGCCGAGATCGACCGCTCGATGACCGCGGCCCAGGTGGACGCCGAAGAGGAGCTGCTGGCAAAGCAAGTTTTTGAAGTCTCCGCCGCCGAGCTGGAGCAACACGTGCAGGCCCTGCCCGAAACCGTCGCGCTGCGCAAGCGCGTCGCCGAAACCCAGGGCCTGATGCGGGAGCACGAGCGGGTTTCGGTCAACCTGGAAAAGGACGTCAATTACCAGAAATTGCTCAAGCAGGCCAGCGCCCACAAGGCACAGCTCGAAAAGCGTCAGACCGAGCTGCGGGGAACGGTCAAAACCGACCTCGAGCAGCAGGCCCGCCTGCAGCGCACCGACCACGTGGCGACGATGCGCAAGGCGCTCGAAGCCCGTAAGCTGGCGATCGACATTCTCCGCGGCCGGCTGAACGATGAGCGGGCCAAGCAGCAGGTTTACAAAGGCGAGACCGTCGAGCTGGAGTTCTTGCGGTCCGACTATGACAGTGCGGCCCGAGTGTTCGAGGCGATCAACAGCCGCATCGTCGCCATGCGGCTGGAGCAGCACGCGCCCGAACGGGTGATGCTCTTCAAGGAAGCCGAAACGCCGGCCTTCCCCGATCAGGCTCTGCCCTATAAGCGAATGGGCATGGCAGGAGCAGCTGCGTTTTTCCTGCCGTTTGCCCTGGCGATCGGCGTCGAGCTCTTGCTCCGCCGCGTCAGCAATCGCCACCAGCTCGAAACCACGAGCCGGATTCCGGTGGTCGCCGAAGTCACTTCGATGCCGCGGATGCCCGCCTCGCGGGCCTCTCGAGGCGGTTTCGTGAGCCGCGAGCTGCAGCTCTTCGAAGAGAGCATCGACGGCTTGCGCACCCACTTGCTGCTCAGCTCGGCGGCCGAGTCGCTGCAGGTCATCGCCGTCACCAGCGCCATCAGCCGCGAGGGCAAGACCAGCGTCGCGATTCAGCTCGCGCTCAGCCTGGCCCGATCCAGCGATGCGCCGACGCTGCTCATCGACGGCGATCTGCGCTGCCCCTATATTCATCGGATCTTCGAAATCGAGCGCAGCCCGGGGCTGGCCGAGCTGTTGCAAGACGCCTGCTCGCAGCGAACCGCGATCGAGACCGAGTACGGCCCCGCGCTGCACTTGCTCTCGGCGGGCAAGTTGGCCGCGGTGCCGCACAAACTGCTCAGCGGATCGGCGTTTCCCAAGCTGCTCGCCGATCTCAAGACCCGCTATCGCTTCATCGTCCTCGATACGCCGCCGATCCTGCCGGCCAGCGAGGCCCTGATGATCGCCAGGCAGGCCGACGCCACCGTCGTCTGCGCCCGCCGCGATTACAGCCGGCTCGACCAGGTCGTCGAAGCCTGCTCGCGGCTGCGAACGTCGGGCGCGCGCGTCGCCGGCACCGTGCTGAACGGAATCTCGCCGCGGGCCTATGCCTATCGGTACGGCAGCTACTACTACGAGCGCCCCTTTGAAAACGACCTGACGGAGCCCGTGACGCCGGCCGAGACGCTCCGCACCTGACCCGCCAGAGTTCGATTGCCCGATCCATGATTCGCCGCTCGCTTAATATTCCCGTCGTCGCCGTCACGCTGGCAGGCCTGGCCGCCGCGGCGAGCGGATTTCATTTTGTCCGCCAGTGGCAATTGACTCGCCTGGCGCGGACCTTCCTCGACCGGGCCCAGGTCGCCGAAGCCCGCGCAGATTGGTTCACGGCTGCCGAGGATCTCGATCGCTATTTGCACTTCGAGCCGGGCCATTCCGCGATCCGCTGGAAGCTGGCCGAAGTATTCAGCAAAGGCGCGAACACCCTGGACGAAAAGCGACGGGCCGTGACGCTGCACTATCGAGCGCTGTCGGCCTCGGCCGACGGCGACACGATTGCCCTTCGCGTCCGCCTGGCGGAGCTGCTCCTGCAAACCAAACGCTTTCAGGAGGCCGAGGGCGAAGCGCGGAACGTCTTGCAGTCGCAGCCAGGCAATGCCCAGGCCCTGCGCGTGCTGGCGCTGGCTCGCTGCTTTCAGTGGCAAAACGGCGAGTTGTCCTCGGCTCGGCCGCAAGACCTGGCCCTGCTGCGCGACGTCGAAAGTGCATTTGCGGCAAATCCGGGTGATTTGGCGTTGGCGGAAGTCGGTGCGAAGCTCTATCGCGACTGCCCCGCGATCGTCAAGGCGCACGCCCGCAACTTGCTGCCAGCCGAGGCCCAAAAACGCGCCGACGCCTTTCTCGACCGTGCCGTCGATGTGAATCCGGGCGATGCCGAAGCCTGGCTGGCGCGGCACCTCTATCGCGTCCGTTACGGATTGCCGGACGCCGCCGCTCTGGACCTGCAGCAGGCTCTGAAAGTTGAGCCGGAACATCCGCAAGTGCTGCTCGTGGCCAGCGAATGCCGCTATCAAGCAGCCAAGGAGGCCCTGAAAACTGCGGCCACGGAGCACCTGGCGGCCGCGCCGCTGGCGGAATGCAAAGAGCACCTGACGACCTTGATCGAGAAACAGCTGGCGCCGAGCAACGTCCAGCCGTATTTGCGTTTGGGAGACGCGTATGTGCTGGAGGGAGCTCTCGACCAGGCTGTGAAGATCTGGCAGGACGCTCTGGCGAAATTCTCGCAGCCAACCACTCGTGTCGCGCTGCACGCCCGGATTGCCGACCACCTGCTCCGGGCCGGACAGATTGCCGAAGCCCGGCCGTCGCTCGACGCCATTCAGCAGATCGTGGACGAACTGGGCGGGACCATCCGCCGCCAGGACCACCTGACACTCATGCAGGCCCAAGAGCTGCGGCAGGCAACTTTTGATCTGTGTCACGGCCGCTACTCGGACGCGATCGGCAAACTCCAGAGGGCCATCGCCCAGCAACCGCAATTGCAACCAAATCCGCAGACCTCGCACACCGCTTGGGATCTACTGGCGCGGGCCCATGCCGGCTTGCAGGACTGGTCGGTCGCCGCCACGGCATTCGATCGCGCGGCGAACTTCCTGCCTGCGGCATTCCAATCTCGTCAGTCCGCGGCCGAGGCCTGGCTTGCGGCCGGGCGGACCGACCTGGCGATCGATCGGGCCGAACAGATCGCGATGGTTGAGCCCAAATCGCTCCTTGAGCCGATCGAGCGGCAAGCGCTCGCCCAAGCCCAGCCCGGCGCTTGGCTCGTACTGGCTACGGCAGAGCTGCAGGTCCAGGCGGGTCGCCCGCCCGCGCAGCGAATCTGGACGCGCCTGGAAGCGGCGCTCCGGGAACTGGAACAAATTCGGCAAGGCGGCGGATTCATTGCGGCCCCCTGGCGGATCGACTTTCTGCAGGCAGACTTTCTCGCGCTGCAATCGGACGGCGACGCCGACGAGAATCGGCAGCGGACCGCCGCGGCTGCTGTGCTCCGCCAGGCCGAAGCCCGCTATCAGGATCGGCCGGAGTTCTGGTTTCAAGCCTGTCTGGCTTATGAACGATTGTCGCAGCCCCAAGACGCTGAGCGGGCGTGGCAGCGGCTGAATCAAATGCCCGGAGCGCAAACCGAAGCGACCATCGCCGCCGCGCGGCGGGCCGCGGCCCACGACGATTTCGGCAAGGCCGCGAGCATTCTCGAATCCGCGGCGCCCAGTCTGCCGCTGGTGGCTCAGGAGCGGCTCCGCCAGGAGTTGATCCGTCTGGCCCAGGCGAAGCAGGACCTGCCACGGATGCAGGCGCTGTTTGAGGCCACGCTTCGGGAGCGGCCGCAGGACGTCGGAGCGCTGTGCGGCCTGGCCGAGCTGGCGCTGCGGGCCGGCGATTTTTCTCGGCTCGCCGAATGGGAAGCGAAGCTCGCCAAGGCGGGCACGGCGGGCGAGTTGTGGGCGCAGTACTTCGGCATCACGCGGCTGTATTCGCTGGCCACCGGTCCGGGCGACCCGAAGTTGGCGGAGGCTCTCGCGGCTCAGGCCAGGCTCGCTACGCTGCGGCCCAATTGGGCCGACACGTATTCGTTGCGCGGCGCGATTGAGCAGCGGCTGGAGAATTGGGAAGCTGCCATCGCTGCGTACGAACAGGCCGTGCAGCTTGGCGAGCGGCGGTTTGCCGTTATCGAGCAGCTCATCGCCTGCCTCGACCGGATGGGACGCTTCGATGAAATCGATCGGCACTTGGCGCGCGTCCAGGCGTACCTGCCTGCCTCGCAACGGCTGACCGAGTTAGCCTCGTCGCGGCAACTCGACTGCAATCGCCCCCAGCAAGCAATCGCCATCGCCCAGCGGGCCCTCGCGCAGCGGCCCGGCGACATTTCCGCTCGGCTGTGGCTGGGCCGACTGCTCCTCATGACCGATCGGCTGGCCGAGGCGAAAGTGGTTTTCGAGAAGGCGACACAAGACGCGCCCCACGAGGCGCGCAGTTGGAGCGGGCTGTTTTCCTACTATCACCGCGCCGGCGACTACGAGCAGGCCCGACAAACGCTGCAATCGCTCGAGCGGCACGCGCAACTGCCGGCGGACAAGCTCGATCTCGTGCTCGGGCGGGGCTATCAGTTGTTGGGCGATTCGACCCACGCCATCAAGCGCCTGATGCGGGTCATCGAGAGTGGCCAAGAGGTCAGCAAGATCGATCGAGCCGCAGCGCACCTGCAAATCGCGCAGTTGCTGCTGGAGACGGATCGCGAAGAGGCGAAGTCGCACCTGCGGGCGGCGCTCGAGCTGGATTCGAAGCTGGCGCAGGCCCGGTGGCTGTTGGCGACGCTGCTGGCCGTAGGCGGCAGCGAGGACGAGCTGGCGGTGGCCGAGCAGCTCTTGAGCCAGACCGGCGGTGAGGCCACCGTCGAAGACCGCCGCTTGCGAGCCGTGCTGCTCGCACAGCACCGCGGCGACAAAGGGCTGGTCAAGGCGATTGAGATGCTGGAGCGGATGGTTGCGGACAACGCCGACTCCGTAACAGATCGGCTGTTGCTGGCACAGTTCCTCGAGCGCCGAGCCGCGGCCACGACCGACGCGGCCGCCGCCCAGGAATTGGTGAATGCCGCCAGAGATCAATTTGCGGCGGTGGCGAATCGACAGAAGGCAACCGTCGCCGACTGGGGCGTGCTGGTCAATTTCCTGCTGCGGCACGATCAGAAGACCGCTGCCGCAGATTGGCTCGACCGGCTCGAGACTCGTGTCGAGCAGCAAACGAAGGCCGATCCGAAGGCCATTGCCCTGCTCATCGATTTGCGGCTGGCCCAGGGGGCCGTCAAACGCTGCGAGCCGTGGCTGGCCAAACTGGATGCGGCCGATCGGGACCCTCTGCGGCCGCTCGTCGCGCGCGTCCGCTACTATGCGGCCTTGCCGCTGATCGAGGCAATCGGGCCGGCCGTCGAAGCCAAGGCGGGCCCACTGTATCAGGCGGCGAAGTCGCCTCAGGAACGAACCCGCATCGCCCGGACGATCGGCGATTTGTATCTACTTGTCCGCCAGTTGGCGGGTGCCGAACTCTGGTATCGCAAAGTCCTCAAGGCCGACCCGCAGCAGTTCGAACCGCTGGCCAGGGCCCTGCTGCATCAGGGCCGCGGCCCGGAGGCCATTCGCCTCTGCCAGACCGCGGCCGACAGCGACCAGACCAGCCGGACGGCCGTGATCCTGACGAACTTGCTGCTCGAGGCGGGAGCCAAGCACCAGTACGTGCAGCAAGCCGAGCCGATCCTGGCCGATGCCTTGCGCAGATTTCCCAACGACGTGAACCTGCTGTATGGCGTCGGCATGGTGCGCGTCTTTGAAGATCGTTACGAGGACGCCATGGCGCTGCTGCAGAAAGTCGTCCGGCTCAGTCCACAGCACATTCCCGCACTCAACAACCTGGCCGTGCTGGTCGCGGAGTCCGACGGCACGCGTCCCGAGGGTCTGACCCTGATCGACCGCGCGATCGCTCACCGCGGTCATCAGCCGACGCTGCTCGACACCAAGGGCACGATCCTGATGTGGGCGGGCCAGACGAGCGAGGCAGTTACCCTGCTCGAAGCAGCCGCTCGCGGCTCGACGACCGACCCGCGGCACAGCTTTCATCTGGCGCTGGCCTATAGCGAGTTGGGCGCGAAGGATCATGCCCGGCAAGAGCTGGACGTGGCTCTGAAAAACAGGCTGGAAACACAAATCCTCACGCCGACCGATCGCAAGGCCTTAAGCGCGCTTCGTCAGTCGCTCGACCGCCCGGAAAGCAAATCCCGGTAGGCAAAACATGTCCCTTCGCAATTGGTATTTCGTACTTGTCTCCGCCGCCCTGCTATTGGGCACAGTCGGCGGCGGCTGGCTACATGGTCGAATGATCCAGCGCTGGGGCCAGGCCGAGGCGCTGAAGATGGCAGCCGAGCAGCTCCAGGGCGGCTTGCCGCAGCGTGTCGGGCCTTGGCATTTGATCAAGACTCATGAATTGGAAGAAGGCGTTGCGGAGGTCCTGCAATGTGCTGGCTATCTCCACGGTGTTTACACGAATGACCAGACGGGCGACACAATTGTCGTAGCGCTTGTCGCGGGTCCGTCCGGCCCGATCTCGGTCCATACTCCCGAGATTTGCTATTCCGCCCAAGATTATGAGATGGCGGGTGAACGGCAGCAGGTGGCCCTGCGTGATAGCAGCAGCCAAACACACACTTTATGGCAGATCGATGCCCGCTCTCGCCACGCCGGTCGGCCGCACTTGCGATTGTTGTATGGATGGAGCAGCGGGGGCGCATGGCAAGCTGCGTCTGGCCCGCGGTTTGCTTTTGCGGGACTGCCAGTCCTCTACAAGCTCCAATTAGCCGGCCCTCCCGACACTCACCTCTCCGCTAACAGTTTGGATGCCTGCCAAGACTTTCTCTCCGGGTTCCTGTCACAAATTCAATCCCGCCTCGTTAATACCTCTCAAGTTCCGCACGTCCTACCCCATTCCCTCCGCAAGGAGCCTTGAGATGGCCCTAGCTGAAACCGTTGTTGATTCAGATTGGGAACGGACCTTTTATGGTCCAGCGACCAGCGATCACGAGCGTCCTGCGGCGTGGAACAGCAGCTATCAACAGTTGAGCGATTTGGCCGCCCGATGCCTGGCTCTCATGCTATTGGTCCTCGCAGCTCCCTTGCTCGCGGCGCTCTGGCTCGCTGTGAAGCTGTCGTCGAACGGGCCAGGATTCTATCGTCAGAAACGCATGGGCCACAATGGCCGCGTCTTTATGATGTATAAGCTGCGGAGCATGCGCGTAGATGCTGAAGCCCGCACGGGACCGGTTTGGGCCAGCGCGGGAACCGATTCGCGCGTGACGCCGCTAGGTTATTGGTTGCGTCACTTGCATCTCGATGAGTTGCCGCAACTCTATAACATTGTCCGAGGTGAAATGGCGCTCGTCGGCCCGCGACCCGAGCGTCCTGAGTTCGTCGGCCTGTTGGCCGAGCAGATTCCCGGCTATTGGGAACGTCTGCGCGTCAAACCTGGCATCACGGGCCTGGCCCAGATCAACCTTCCTCCCGACACCGATCTGCACAGCGTCCGCTGCAAACTCGTACTCGATCGGGAATACATCCGCAGCGCCGAGCCGCTGCTCGACGCGCGGATCGCACTGTGTACGCTCTTGAGGCTCATGGGCCTGCGCGGCGGCCGCGCTGTCACGCTGCTCGGTCTGAGCCGATCGGTCGTGCTGGACGGCGCGCCTCTGGCTAGCGCGGCACAGCCTCCAGTAGCCGGCGAAATCCCCGACTTTGCGCGGCACGCAGCGGGGCGCGAGTTGGCGCCCCCAATGAGTCCAGCGCCTTTGGAGGCGGTTCGCGGTTAGCCACGCTTTCGTCCCCGCTCGCGGCTCGCTCTATGGACTTCGCGCTGTTTGTGCTCGTCAACGTCGCCCTGTTCCTGCGGCCACAGGACCTCATGCCGTCATTGGCGGGCATCGCCTTTTACAACCTGCTCATCGTCGCCAATCTCGTGATCTCCTCCCCGGTGATCCTGTACCAGTTGCAAACGGGAATCCGTCGCTCGCCGGCCCTGATCTGCGTCATGGGCGTGTTGGCGGCGATCGTGCTATCCCTGTTGGCCAAGGCCGACGTAAGCGGCGCGTGGACCTTCGGCCTGGAATTTTCGAAGGTCGTCGCCTACTTCCTGTTGATGCTTGCGGTGCTCAGGACGCCGCGGCGGTTTGGCCTGTTTCTCGGTCTGGTGGTCGGGCTGACGACGGTGCTCGCAGCGATCTGTGTGGCCCACTTTCACGGCCAGTTGGACGTCGCTGCCATCGTGCACGCCCGCGAAGTTACTTATGACGACGTCACTGGCAGCCAGCGCAGTGCCCTGCGGCTGTCGGCCTTCGGCGTGTTCGCCGATCCCAATGACCTCTCGATGCTGGTCGTGCTCAGCATGTTGATTTGCCTGGGAGGCCTCTGCTACCGCAAGTTGGGAAGCCTGCGCTGGCCGCTCGCGGGCGTGCTGCTGTTTCTGGGCTATACGCTAGCCCTCACGCAATCGCGCGGCGGGCTGTTGGCGCTGATGGCGGGTGTCGGCGCACTGCTCATGAGCCGCTACGGGATGTCCCGCGCGAGCCTGGCGCTGGCGGCGCTGGTTCCTCTGCTGCTGATCGTGTTTGGAGGTCGCCAGGCCGACATCAGCGGCAGCATTGCCTCGGGCACGGGCGGGTCCCGCACGGAGCTGTGGTACGCGGGGCTGCAGATGATCAAGTGGCACCCGCTGACGGGCATCGGGCACGGCCATTTCGTCGAAGAACAAGGTCTCGTCGCCCATAGCTCTTATGTGCAGGCCCTGGCCGAGTGGGGCCTGATTGGAGGCACTGCGTTTGTTGGCCTGTTCTATGTCGTGTTGCATTCCGTCTGGCGACTGAAGCAAGTGCGTTCCCGGATCGCCTCGCCGCTGCTCCACAGCTTTCAACCGTATGTGATGGGCGCGCTTGCTGCTTATGCGACCTCGATGTTGACGCTGACTCGATGCGACGTCGTGCCAACCTATCTGGTCGCCGGGCTGGGAGTCAGCTTCGAACGCCTCGCCAGGCGGCACGCGCCACTGCGCCCGCTAGAATTCACGCCCCGACTCGCCATGCAGATGGCCGGCGTCAGCTTGGGATATCTGGCACTCTTATACGTTTATATCCGTTTCATTTATCGCATGTTTTAGAAGTCCGCCCGCTTGGTGAGTTGCATGTCCACAGGTTCGCACACATTAACAGACACTGGATTGCGGACGGTCATCGAACCTGCGCCAGCCTGGCAGCTTGTCAATCTGCGGGAGCTATGGCAGTTTCGCGAGCTGCTCGGAATCCTGATCTGGCGCGACGTCAAGGTGCGCTATAAGCAAACCTTGTTGGGCGCCGCTTGGGCCGTGCTGCAACCGGCGCTCATGATGGTCGTGTTTACGATCTTCTTTGCCCGCGCGGCACAGGTGCCCACGGGCGACTGGCCCTATCCTGTTTTCGTCTATGCGGGGCTCTTGCCCTGGCTGTTCTTCTCCAATTCGGTCTCGCACGCGGCGCAGAGCGTCGTCAACTCCGAACGGCTGATTACCAAGGTCTATTTTCCACGCCTGGCGATTCCGTTCGCCTCCGTCGGCGCGGCCGTCGTCGATTTCTGTGTCGCCTTGGTACTGCTCCTGATCCTGATGGCCTGCTACGGCATTGTGCCCTCCGTGAACATGCTGCTCGTGCCGATCGTGATGGCGTGTCTCCTGCTGGCGGCAACCGGCGTCGGAACGCTGCTCGCGGCGCTGAACGTCAAGTATCGCGACGTCCGCTACATCTCTCCCTTCCTGCTGCAAGTCTGGATGTTCGCCACGCCCAGCATCTATCTCAGCCTCGAAGCCGGCGGCGGCAGTCGCCTCGGCCCTTGGCTGGCCCTCAATCCGCTCGTTCCGCTCGTTTCGACTTTCCGTGCGGCGGTCCTGGGCGGCGAAGTGGCGTGGCCCGGCCTGCTGCTCTCGGCGGCCGCTTGTGGGCTGCTGTTCATCGTCGGCTGCGTTTACTTTCGCCACGTCGAGGACGGGTTCTCCGACATCATCTAACCGGTAATGTTCCAGGTCATTGTTAATATCCACGACGAAACAAACCTGTACCACGCTTCCAAGGCGCTGGCGGGGTTGTATGGCCTGGCGGCCCAGGGGCAGGCCTCCGTGCAGCTGACGAGAAAAGGCTTCGCGCCGCCGCATCCCGCGGTGCTACAGCTTGAAGTCGCCGATCAGGACAACCTAGGTGCTGGTCGTCGCAGAATCGCAATCGACCTGCTCGACCGCGGCGATTTATTCGACCATGGGGCGCTATCGTCGTGTGATGTGTATTTCAAGCGGAGTTATTTTGAGCCGGAACTGCCGACGTCGCTCGTCGAGCGCGAGAAGATCCGCCCTTGGGGACTCAACTTTCCCTGCCGGCAGGCAGGCGGGGCAGCCCGTCACTGGCTGCTCCTGGCTCGCGGCTTCCTGGCCGGCGGAGCCCGAGCGGCCTGGCGGGGGCCGCAAGCCTTACATCGCTGGACACTGTCGGCCCGGCAATTCGCCTGCTTGCCGGCGGCGTCGCAGTTTGAAGCGAGCACAGACGAGCCGCTTGAGCCAGTCGTCGTCTATCAAACCCGCTTGTGGGAGCAGCACGAGACCGAGCCGGACGACGCTGCTGCGATCAATCGGCAGCGCGTTCAAATCGTCCGTGCGCTGCGCCGCACCTTGGGTCGTGCCTTCCTCGGTGGGCTGGTCGCAACGCCGCTGGCCCGGCGCGAGTATCCGGACGAAGTTGTCTCGCCAGCAGAGTCGCGCATGGCCAACTACGCGGCGCGCAGCCGCCGGGCGGCAATCGGCGTCTATACCCGCGGCTTGCACCATTCGTCGGCGTTCAAGTTGGCTGAGTATCTGGCTGGCGGCAAAGCGATTGTGGCCGAGGGCCTGCGCAACCAGACTCCGGCGGCGCTGGAACCCGACGAGCATTGGCTTGCATTTCGCGACGCCGACGAGTGCGTCCAGCAGTGCCGGCAGCTCTTGCAAGACCAGGAGCGCCGCACCGCGCTGCGGCGGGCAGCCGCCGAATACTACCGCCGCTATGTCGAGCCCATGGCGCATCTGCGGTGGACGCTGGACGAGGCGTTTCGTCAATCAAGTCAGGGCGTTTGGTTCCCGTCACACGCCCGGGCGTTGGAGGTCGTCTGAATCGCATGCCTGTTGCACTGCACATCGAGAGCCTCAGCAAGCGCTACTACGTCGATCACGAAGCGAGCGTTTGCAGCTATCACACGATCCGCGAGAGCCTGTCGCAATTCGCCGCCGCGCCGCTGCGTCGGCTGACGGGGCAGCGACCGCCGGCCCGCGAGGAATTCTGGGCACTCAAAGACGTCAGCTTCGACGTGCAGCCGGGCGAGGTGGTGGGCATCATCGGCCGAAATGGGGCCGGCAAGAGCACGCTCCTCAAGATTCTGAGCCGGATCACCAAGCCGACGCGCGGCCGCGCCGAGCTCAACGGCCGCGTCGGCAGCTTGCTCGAAGTGGGCACCGGCTTTCATCCCGAGCTGACCGGCCGCGAAAACGTTTATCTGAACGGCAGCATCCTCGGCATGCAGAAACGGGAAATCACTGCCCGGTTCGATGAGATTGTGGCGTTCGCCGAGATCGAGCAGTTCCTCGACACGCCCGTCAAGCGTTACAGCAGCGGCATGTACGTGCGGCTGGCGTTCGCGATCGCCGCCCACTTGAATCCCGAGATTCTGATCATCGACGAAGTGTTGGCCGTCGGCGACACCGCGTTTCAGCGGAAGTGCCTGGGTTGCATGGAGTCGCTGGGCAGATCGGGCCGCACGGTGCTGTTCGTCAGCCACGATCTGAACGCCGTGGCCAAGCTCACCACCCGTTCGATCCTGCTGGAGCGGGGCCGCTTGTCGGCCTCCGGCAACACGTCGGCGGTGATCCATTCGTACCTGCGGTACTCCGAAGGCTATTCGTCGGAATGGAATCGCGGCATGCCGCCGCACGGCGAATTGCCCTCAATCCTGAAGATCGCATCCGTCGATCGCGACGGGCAAAAGTGCGCAATCTTCGACGCGGATCGTCCGTTTTACATCGAGCTAGAGTGCTATTTTCCCCAGCCCATCGAGGCTCAGCTTGCGTTTCGCATCAATTCGGACGTGCAGTCCGAGACCGTTTTCACCAGCAGCGCGACCGATGGTCAGGACCGGGCCGGCCGCTTTGAGGCGGGGCTCGCCGTCGCCCGCTGCAAGATTCCGGCGCACCTGCTGGTGCCCGGCCGCTACCACGTGCTGGCCG
>Ga0184625_10000460_pt1 | contig 15345 bp, 8 predicted proteins | sample PLM3_30_b1_FD_133151 | JGI IMG/M metagenome (GOLD analysis project Ga0184625, IMG submission 133151) | Groundwater sediment microbial communities from an aquifer in East River, Colorado, USA - PLM3_30_b1 | ecosystem: Environmental > Terrestrial > Soil > Riparian zone | place: USA: East River... | reverse complement strand
GGCACCACGGTATCTTCTTCTTTATAGATGGAATGGGCCTTTACCGCTTCACCCACCCTTCTCCGCAGCTTCCACAATTCTGCCTTCTGTTGTGCGTCATCGGCAAAAAGGATTTCGCCGCAATCGAATTCAGTCATAAGTGCAGCAATTGCCTCCATTTCCTGCATCAGCAATTCCTGGTGATTGCCATCCACTTCAATGAGCAGGTGTGCCTGAACGTTATCAGGAATGGCCATGTTGCTGTCTGTAAACCGGGTCACCCAATCCAGTGCGTCTCTCTCCATGAATTCAAGGCCTGAAGGTGTAAACCCCGCCCTAAAAATAGCACTCACCGAAGCACATGCATTTTCGGCTGAGGAAAAAGGAACAAGCATTAACAAATCATACTTGGGGTGGGGGATTAACTTGAACACTATTTTTGTGACGATTCCCAATGTTCCTTCGCTCCCAACAACCAATTGCGTGAGGTTATATCCTGTTGCATTCTTCAGCACATTGGCTCCTGTCCAGATGATCTCTCCTGTGGGCAAAACCATTTCCAGGTTCAATACATAATCCCTTACCACGCCATATTTAACGGCTTTGGGACCTCCACTGTTCTCTGCGATATTACCCCCAATGAAACAGGAACCCCTGCTGCTTGGATCTGGAGGATAGAATAGTCCTTTTTCTTTTACAGCATCCTGTAATACTTCGGTAATCACTCCTGGCTCTGTGATCACTTGCAGGTTTAGCTCGTCGATATGTACAATTGAATTTAATCTTTCGGTAGATAATACAATCCCTCCCCGATGGGGTAGTGCACCTCCGCTAAGCCCTGTACCACCTCCACGGGGAGTCACTGGAATTCTATGCTTATTGCAGAGTTTTAGGATGTTGCTGATTTCCGCAGGCGATCGAGGCTTGATCACTAATTCAGGCAGGTAGTAGAGATCTTCCGTTTCATCATGAGCATACTTATCCAGGGATTCGGCATCGTACAATACATGGTCCTGCCCTACTATGCTCTTGAAATCATCAAGGAAGGCGATGATCTTTTTATCTTTTACCTGCACTGTTTCCAATTGAGGAATTTTGAAGTAAAAATCGCATAAAAGCAGCAGATCAAGAAGGTGAAAGATTATGGACGGAAACTAGGGCAGAGTGATTGCCGGCGATCACCATTATATTCATTATAATATCCTTGTTGAAGCAGGGAAAACTCAAATGCTCCCCTTGTTCCATTATAACTCTTCAGGCCCGATGTTGTGGCATCGTATGAAAAGGTGAGGCGAACATTATTCCAGCTGAACCCTACCACAGCGATTGCTGCATCTCCAGGTCTCACAAATAATCCTCCCAGCAACTGGGTTTGACCATCCCCGGATAAATTATACTGCAAGTTTGCTCCTCCAACCAATTCCGATGCCTCGGCCTGGCGGGTATAGTATGCCATGGGATTCACAATCACCATGTCATTCAATTTAATGCTGGCATTCAGGAAACCAATATAGCGGGGAGAAATTCTATCATCATAGCCCGCGCTGTTTGTAAAGAAAGATTCCCTCGCACGGTTGATATGATGAACGGAGAAGCCTCCATTTACATAGATATTATCTGTGGGAAAATAAGCATAGTTCATCCCAATCTGCATATCAAAATAGCTGGTACTGGTCCTGTCAAGAATTACATCAGTAGGTAGTTGGTTATCGAAAAACTTGCCGTCGAACTGGTCAGGAAATTTAAGATCGGTGACGTTGATCTGTTTGTTCACAATCCCAGCATTGAATCCCGCAGTGAGCAATCCATATAATCCTACCATTTGGTGATAGGCAGCCGAACCATAGACTTTTGTGGAGGTCAGTTTTCCTGAACCGGCAACATCACGGAGGATGACGCCGCCCAGTCCAACCCAACCACTTTCTATCCTGTCCCTAAATACCTGCGCATCTCCAAAAATGCTCATCGTCTTATAAGGAACAGTCATGATGTTGGAATATTGATTCCGGTAATTCGCTCCAATCCGGTAATCAGCATCGGGAATGAATCCGGTATTGGCAGGATTGGCCGTTAGCGGAGAATTGTACCATTGAGAAAAATGGAGATCCTGTCCGAAACTAAGAACGGACAACTGAACGCAACCCGCTAAAAACAACCATTTTTTCCAATTTCGATTCATACAATCCTCCTCGGTTTTCATTTGGTGGATGGCCGTTGATCCATGGCCGCAACCCGAAGTTCTACCTATTATTCAGAAACACTAACTACAATCTTGCATCCTGTATCCTGCCTTCGCCCCCGATATCTATCGGGGCTACGGCAGGCAAGCCTGCATCACCGTATCAACGTAATGTCCCCACGTTTACTCGCCCTCGTTCCATCAGTAAACTCTACCTCTAACGTATATACGTAAACATCCATTGGCTGAAGCACTCCTTTATAAGTGCCATCCCAACCCTGGTACGGAACTGTTGTTTCAAATATTTTCTGTCCCCATCTATTATAAATTCTGAACATCACTTTTCCTATCCCAAATCCTTCAGGCTTTACAATATGATTCTTACCCCTGTTGCCTGGTCTTCCCGGAGTAAACGCGTTCGGTACATCCAGTATTGGCTTTATGATAGCCTCAACGGGTTGGCAAATAGTATCGGCACAACCAAACTGGTTAATGGCAATAAGGCAAGCATTGAAGATGCCGGTCTTATTATACTGGTGAATCACCGTATCCATGCTGTTTTTGGTAGTTGAAGCGCCATCTCCAAACTGCCAGGTAAACCTGTTGGCTCCAATGGAACCATTCAGGAAGATAGTGGGCTTATTCTCTTCAGCTGGAACAGGCGTAATGCTGAATGCGGCCTGCGGTTTGGCATGCACGGTGATGGTGAACTGCGTTGTGTCTGTTTTGTTACAGGTTGAAGTGTCAACCACCCGCAACGTCACTACATATGTTCCTGTGTTGGGATAGAGGTGTACCGGATTTACGTCCGTGGACGTATTTCCATCACCGAAATCCCAAAAGAATTCCTGTCCTGCAATGGACGTATTATTGAAAGCAGCATTGTAAGGTGCGCAACCTGTAGGTGGTGTTTCAAACTGAGCTTTCACCAAAGGGGCAATTCTCAATTGCTTAATTACTGTATCAGGATAGTTGCAATAATTAGTATCTATAAGAATAAGTTTCGCGTTATAGGTCCCTGCGCTTGGAAAAGTATGATTGATTGGCAAAGAACCGGTAATCACCTTGGGGCTACCATCATCAAAATCCCACATGAACGACTGAATCGTGAATGGCTTGAATGCCGGCGAAACCGATAAATTGGTAAACTGGAACTCTAAAGATTCACAAGGGCCAACTTTTGCATAGTTGAAGTCCAGGAAGGCCTCATCATCCCTTGCACGAACAAGAGTATAAGCTGTATCCCGCACATTACATGAATTGGAATCAACGGCTATCAGCCTTACGCGATACGTTCCTACAGCTGAATAAGTAAATGTAGCCGCCCCATTAGTTGTTGTGAGATCAGTCACTCCATTTCCATCGAAGTCCCATTCATAACTCTTCGCATTAAGTAAGGTGTCCCGGAAATCTACAGTGAGTGGTACGCAACCCTGGTTCTTTGCCAATGCTCTGATGAACGGCTTTGGTGCCGCACTTACGCCAGCAAAATTGAACGATATTTTTACGGCAGCAAGATTACATCCCGGGCTAGGGTTATAAGGTCCTACAACGTTTGGAGTAGTGGGGAATGTTATTCCAGGACCACCTCCTCCGCAATTGGCGCAGATGGCCTGGTAAATTACGCCCTGCTGATCAAACCTGCTGGTACCTCCATCAACGTGTTCTCCATATCCACCCGCCTGGCCAAAGAAACTTCCATAAAGAATACCGGTTGCATTCTTCTTCAGAACGAAGAAATATAAATCCCTGTTATCAGTAGTTGATTTAAGTGCGTCGGGCGTAATGGGCATTCCCAATACACCAGCAAGATCATATGGATCAATTGAAGATGTAGGCGCCAGCCAACCACCCCATCCGGAGATATAAACGTTTTCACACCTGTCCACCAGGAAGGCTACCGGAGACATATTAGGCTTACTCCCATTTCCGAAAACTGTGGAATACACAAAGGCTGAAAGGTCGGGTTGCATTTTTGAAATAAACTGTCTTGCACCTGCATTCACATAAGCGGCATTCATTACCGGCCAGTCTCCTCGTGTAACACCCATCACATAAGGAAATCCATGTTTGTCGAATTGAATTCCATATACAATATCTATCCTGGGAGTCCCCAGGTAAGTAGTTTTTAGAATAGCTGAACCATCGTTGGCAATGGTGGTCACATAACCGTCAATACTATCTGTGGCGTTCTTCATTAAGGCGGGCTGGATTACCCCGGTTTTGTTTCCCGGGAAATTCGTGCTTGCCGTTCCCCCAGCAACATATAGATCATTATTTAATGGATTAAGCGCAAGTACAAAGGCGCCATCATCATCACTTCCGCCCAAATAACTACTCCAGATAATGGCAGTACAGCTAGGATTGATCTTCATCACAATCCCATCCTGCTTTCCTCCGATGGTTGGCTGAAACGTACTGCCAACGATAGGAAAATTCCCTGAATGTGTTTGAGCGGCTACATAAATATTACCAGCGGCATCAAGAATCACTTCACTTCTTGAATCATCTCCATAATTGCGCAAGATGGAATTGGGCACGTCGTTCTGTGTTTGTTGCTGATCATCGATATTATATCCATCTCCTTTGTCTCCGCCAATGCGCAACGAGCCGATAATGTTCGTACCGGTTGAATTCAATTTGGTGACCACAATATCTGATCCACCTTCATTTCCAATCTTAGTACCGGGATAATTGGTAGAATAAGTTCGTCCCATTACCACAAGATTGCCCTGGGCATCTGAAAATAAACTGTGCGGGTAATCATCGCCGGTGCCACCCAGGTAAGTGGAATAAATTCTTGCTGTGGCATCGGTATTGAATCGGGTAATGGCAATATCAATCTTCCTGGCCCCGGTATTGTTCTGGTAAGTTTGGTAGGGCCCGGGAGTAACAGGGTACTTATCTCCGTAAGCAATACTGCCTGAAAATAAACTCCCATCTGGTCCTGGGGTTGCAGTGAACCCCCAATTATCTGTTGCGCTGAAAGTAAAAGTGCAGAAGATCAATGTTGGGTCAATCACCAGCACACTGTTCTTGTCGTAATTCTTTATTGAGAACTTCACGATGTTTCCGGTGACCTGGTACTTGCAATCGATATTCACTTTTGCGTTGGACTGAAATTGATATGAATAAGGCGCTAATTCTTTTTGTTCCCCAACAGAGGTATTTATGATCAACTCCCCATTTCTTACACTGAGTTTATCAACTCCTGCATAGCTCATGGCGATTTTGGACACATCACCTCCAGGGCGCACAATGAGGTCATACTTCAATGTTCCATTTTCAACATAATAGCGTGCATCAATATTTGGGTAGATATTTTTATAAGTGACGGCCTGAAAAACCTTACAATTGGAAGCCCATTTGGAAGGATCATTTCCAATGAAATAATTGTTTACCGTGGCAATTCCTTTGTCTGGGATGATCTGCGGATCTTCACTTGCGCCCACAAATTTCATTTGGTAAGCATGTGAATGCAACAATATATCGGGGCTATTTTGTTGGGTAAGTACTCCTTCGGGCCCGCGGTCTGGACGATGTATTCCGGAAGATGGGTTGTGATGACCGTCAATCACCCGCTGCATGTCTGCAGGATTATGGAGTAAAACTTTGAAGCCATTCTTTTCCAGATAAAAGCTTCCGCTATGTCCAAGGTCGCCTTTGTACTTTACCTGGCTTTCCCACTGGCCCTTGTTTTCAACAAATTCTAAATAACTCTGGGCTGTTAGCCTGAGGGTACCGGTCAATAAAATGATCAAGAGTATGCAATACTTCCTGCCCAAAAACTTGTTTTTTACAAATTAAGAATATTGAACGAATCTTTTTTCACGGGTCTTCCAGTCGGTCATATTTAACCGTAAATGGTAGAAACACAAGGTAATTATACCTTCTTGGGTTTCCAGATTTTAAGGTTGGTCTTCACAGGATGTTAGGAAAGGTCTGATCAGGATATCCTGCTCCAGGCGGTCTTTCCTTTTAACGATTGAAAATGAACTTTTATTGGCAGATTTTCAGTTGAATTGAGATCAGGGTCTGTTTCGAGAATATGGTCGGTCCATTCGTGCGCTAAAAGTAGCAGATCTCTATCCTCTGTAATACTGGCCAATCTAAAGTTTAACATTCCACTCTGCCTGGTACCTTCAATATCTCCAGGGCCTCTAAGTTCGAGGTCTTTCTCTGCAATTTTGAATCCATCATTGGTTGCGCAAAGCACCTTCAAACGTTCGCGGGCCTCATTACTCAATTTGGAAGAGGTTAATAATATGCAAAAACTCTTGTGGTCGCTCCTGCCTACCCTACCCCGGAGTTGATGCAATTGTGATAATCCGAATTTCTCTCCACTTTCAACCACCATTACCGTTGCATTTGGAACATTTACCCCAACTTCAATTACCGTAGTAGAGACCATGATCTGGGTATCATTCTTAGCGAATCTCTGCATGTTGGTTTCCTTCACGAGGGCTGTTTGTCTGCCATGGACCATGCTGATCCAGTACTTTGGTTCAGGAAAATATGCTTTCACATTTTCGTACCCCTTCATGAGGTTCTCATAATCCAGTTTTTCTGATTCTTCTATCAAAGGGAAGATGATATATGCCTGGCGGCCCTTGTCAATCTCGGCCCGGATAAAATCCATTACCTGGCTCCTTGCACTCTCATACCTATGTACGGTTTGGATGGGGGAGCGGTTGGGCGGCAATTCATCCATAACACTATAATCAAGGTCGCCATATGCACTCATTGCCAGCGTTCTGGGAATGGGAGTGGCGGTCATAACCAGCATATGTGGGGGGATGGTTGCCTTGCTCCAAAGCTTGGCGCGCTGGGCCACCCCAAACCGATGTTGCTCATCCACAATGGCAAGTCCCAGGTTGCTGAATTGAACCTTCTCCTCTATTAAAGCATGTGTGCCGATGAGAATATTCAAAGAACCATCGATGGATGCCTTTAGAATTTCTTTTCTCTCCGCACTCTTAGTTGATCCGGTCAATAACCGTACGTTCACGGGCAAGCGTCCAAGTAAATCCTGGATACTTGCATAATGTTGTTGCGCCAGGATTTCTGTTGGCGCCATGAGGCAACCCTGGAAGCCATTGTCTGCTGCAAGTAAGAGGCAAAGCAGGGCCACGATGGTTTTTCCACTACCAACATCACCTTGCAACAGGCGGTTCATTTGTTTTCCTCCCCCAACATCTTTCCTGATCTCCTTCAATACCCTTTTTTGCGCCCCCGTAAGTTGAAAGGGAAGACATTCTTTGTAGAATGTATTGAATAGTTCCCCTACCTGTTCAAATTTCACTCCCCTAGAGAAACGGTGTCTTTCAGACTTAACTAACCCCAATTTCAATTGTGCGAGAAAGAATTCTTCGAACTTCAACCTGCGCAACGACTGGGCAAATTCAATTTCATTTGACGGGAAATGGATTTGTTTAAAAGAGTTGTAACGACCGGGGAATTTCATTTTACTAAGTAAAGGCGCAGGAAGAATTTCAGGAAGGTCTTTTTCCTTCAGCAATGAAAAAAGCGTGTAGGTGAGTTTCCCCAGCTGGCGGCCCCCTAATCCTCTCGCTCTTAATTTTTCTGTACTGGGATAAACCGGCTCAAGAAAAATTTTCCCTTCCTGTTTTTCGGTGGAACGTTGTTCGATTTCCGGGTGGGTTAGCTGTGCCTGGCCATTGAAGAAGCTAACCTTCCCATAAACGAGATAATCTCCTCCTTCCTTCAATGATCGTTCCATCCAGCTGATCCCCTGGAACCAAACCAATTGTAAAACGCCGGAAGCATCTTTCAATTCAGCCGTCAATCTCTTGCCTTTTCGCTCTCCAATAATAATAATGTGTTGTAACCGGCCTGCGATCTGGATGTAATCGGTTTCGGGCCCAATATCCTTTATGAGGTTGATCCTGGTTCTGTCAACATGACGGAAAGGAAAATGTTCCAGCAGATCCTGGAAGGTAAAGATTTCGAGTTCCTTTTTCAGGAGGTCTGCCCGCTGCGGACCTACGCCTTTTAGGTATTCAATGGGATTTGATAATATGTTCGCAAGATTGCTTATGGTTGTAAAAATACGAAGAGAGGGACTATGAAAATGTGTTCGACTTTACGCTTCGAAGTACTTAGACGCTGGTTGATTGATGGAGAATGATTCTAACTTGAATCTGAATACTCCGGAGTACTTAGATAGAAGGCTTAATGTCGGAAATTCAAAAGTAAACGGAGGGTTCTTTTTTTTGAAGTACTTAGACGCTGGTTGATTGATGAAGATTGATTCTAACTCGAAACTGAATCCTCCGGAGTACTTAGATAGAAGGCTCAATGTCGGAAATTCAAAACTAAGCGGAGGGTTCTTTTTTTCAATTTTTATTAGCGACTAACTAATTGGAATGTGAATATGCGACGGCTATTTAATCTTGAATTTTCAGATATGAGGCTTCTATCTAAGTACTCCGGCGAAATAATTATCATATCCAGAATCAAACATCAAATTTCAACGAGCGTCTAAGTACTTTCAGGAATACCTTATCTACTGCCCCTTCCTCCTATATACCTCTACCCACGCATGTGGAGTTGGCTTGCGGGGAGCTGGGAAGGAATCAATCTTTTCATAATTTTTTTCCAGGCAGCTCCTGATTTCGTATGGATAGAAATTATTGAGATAAGGAACAAATTCATACAAGACCAGGTCATAATAATCATTCATGATCCTGTTACAGAACGTGTCGGTTTCTTTTTGAAACATTCCAACTCCTTTGTGATACCACAATGGATATTGAGCATTAGCTTCCAGCTCAAACGGAATTTCCGCAGCAAGGGGAGTCAACTCGGTCATGTTAAGGACTTTCAATTTTTTCTTTTCTCTCACCAAGTCAAGGTTCATCAACCTTTCAATACCATCAACCGTGGGGTTGGGCATCATAATTTTTTGAAATGATTTCAGGTTGGGAACCCTCCACTGGCTGATGGGAATATCTGTAGTATCCAGGTCGATCATGTATGTATGCCGGTTTACTTCCTGAGCATAGTGATATCCTTCATACGGGATGGTAGCATAAGATTTTTGCTGTCCAAAAAATCGTTCAAAATATTTCCAGTAAACCTGGCTCCACCAGAGCATGATGCCCGCTCCGCACACCAACACTAATTTCCAACTGTTGCTATTCAGAGACAGGTATCGGACCAGGAGATAAAGGATGAAGGCGATAGCAAAGCTGTGAAAGAAAATATTATTATCAACTGGTACATAACTGGTCACCTGGAAAATTGCAGCCTCCGCAAGTATTCCCAATACGAGGAGTGCAAAGATCACTTCCCTGCGATCGGCGATAAACTTTTTCCATCCTTCACTCAACCTCGGCATCAACAGAAGCACAATCACAAAGAGATAGAATTTCAACCAGTTTGATGCACTCAGAAATTCTGAAAGGATGTCAGAAAAAGATATCCTGGAGGCATGGGGCCACTGGCCATAGTTGAACCAATATCCAAAATTGTATTTTGTAAAGGGAAGGATCATGAGTAGTGCAGTCACCAGTATGCTCACCATGAAAACTAGGATTGGTGACCATTTTTTTTTCGTGAACGATTCATAAAGCAAAATGGCCATACATAGTAAGAAGGCCAGCCCGCCTCCATCCTGCTTCGTGAATAAAGAAAAGAATACGAACACGCCCGAAAGCACAAGGAACAAATTCCTCCACCGGTCTCTAAACAAATACCTGAATAAGAAAGCAAGCGCAATTAATTCATAGATGATGACGGTATGATTGTACCACGGCCAGAAATTGAGAAAGGAATAGGAAAGGCAAAACAGCAATACCGCCGCAAACCGGATGGCAGATGTCAATCCCAGGCTCTTGAAAATTGACCTGAAAGCCAGGCCCCCAATAATATTAATAAATACCTGGGCTTTCACCAGGGTGATCATCTGCGGACCAAATATTTTGAAGAAAATGGCTGGGATCACCCAATACATATACCCCACTGGCATCCCGAAATCACGGTAGGGAACCTGCCCCAAATACAAACGGTAAGCCCCTTCCCAGGAAAGAAAAATATTGAGCCTGTAGGGGAATGTGGCGAAAAGCGGGATGCAGGCAAGAAGAATGATAATGAAGATCTCCGCTACTGGTAGAATCCTGTTTGAGGACATAGAATCGGGTTAAGGGTGATTGGATGCCAACCGCACCTATATCAGTGCAATATATTGCATCCAAGCGGATTGTGCTGTATATTGTGGCGCTTGAATGGGTGCTTTAGCCGATCATATCAAATTGTTGAGACCAAAAGATTGGGCCAAGAATCTTTTCCTTTTCATTCCATCTTTTTTTGCAGAAAAATTCTTTGACCTGGAGAACCTCTCCTTGCTGGCGATTGGTTTCGTTTCCTTTTCCCTCATGGCAAGTTGTATTTATATCCTCAACGATTATAGGGATATAGAGGACGACCGGAAACATCCCGTAAAAAAGTCAAGGCCCCTGGCATCTGGAAAGGTTAAGAAATCAACCGGCCTGGTAATAGCCATCCTGTTATTCCTGGCTTCCTGCACCATTGCCTATTATCTAGATGACACCTTTCAGTTGCTGTTTGTGCTGGGTCTTTATTTTACACTAAACATGGCTTACTCTCTCGGCTTTAAGAACATTGCCATCCTGGATATTCTCATCCTTGCGGCGGGATTTGTACTGCGTGTAAAGGCCGGTGCGGTGATTGCAAAGGTGGATACTTCTGAGTGGCTCATCATCATGACATACCTGCTTGCCTTATTTCTATCAATTGCCAAACGAAGGGATGACCTTCTACTCAAAATGGAGACGGGTGCAGACATGAGGAAATCTATCTCGGGGTACAACCTGGATTTCCTGAATACGATGCTGGCATTGTTCAGTGCTATCATCATAGTCTCGTATATAATGTATACTGTTTCCGGTCAAACCTACATAAGACTTAAGACACACCGGCTCTATTATACTTCCGTTTTCGTAATTGCAGGCATATTGCGGTACCTGCAGATTACATTTGTATTGAAAAAATCCGGATCACCTACAGAAATTCTGTATAAGGACAGATTTATTCAAGTCACCCTTTTACTTTGGGTGTTGAGCATTTATGGAATTCTCTACCTGCGTGATAAAACTTTCTTTCAATGATGAAGAAGAACATTGCGAACTGGGGAAATTACCCGGTAATGGAATCAAACGAAAAGAGTTTTGCTTTTGATCAGCAACTCCAACAGCTTTTTCAATCGGAACAACAGTTCATTGCACGTGGGAACGGGAGGTGTTACGGAGATGCTTCCCTGTCTGCCGTAACCATTTCAACGCTTAAGTATGATAATGTTCTCTCGTTTGATACTGCAAACGGCCTGTTTGAATGCCAGAGCGGGATCACCCTGGACCAGGTGTTGGAAGTTATTGTGCCCAGGGGTTGGTTCCTTCCCGTTACTCCGGGAACTAAATTCATTACTGTTGGGGGAGCGGTAGCCAGCGACGTACATGGCAAAAATCATCATGTGGATGGCTGTTTTTCTCACCATGTTGCAGAAATGGATATCCTCACTGGAAGCGGTGAAACCATTACTTGCTCTCCTACTCAATATGCCGACCTGTTTGAGGCCACTTGTGGAGGAATGGGACTCACTGGTGTTATTACCAGGGTGATGTTCAGGCTTAAGAAAATTGAGACCGCCTATATCAAACAAAAACAGATAAAGGCAGAAAACCTGCAAGAGGTGATTAATTTGTTCGAGCAGCACAAACAGTATACGTATTCAGTGGCCTGGATCGATTGTCTGAAAAAAGGAAAACAGTTTGGCAGGAGCATCCTCATGCTGGGTGAGCACGCCAAAATAGAAGACCTGAACCATAAACAGAAGGCCGACCCATTAAAACTTCCTAAGAAAAAGCAAATCAGTCTCCCGGTTAATTTGCCATCCTGGGGATTGAATAATTTTACCGTTAAAGTCTTCAACTATCTTTTTTATAGTAAGAATCTAAAAAAGGAAATCAATAACGTGGTTTCGTATGAACCATTCTTCTATCCCCTGGATATTGTGTTGCATTGGAACCGTATGTATGGGAAGAAAGGATTCGTTCAGTACCAGTTTGTGCTGCCACTGGAAGCCAAACAAGGATTGATAGACATTATGCATACCATTGGCAATTCAGGAATGGGATCATTTCTAACAGTGCTTAAGGTATTTGGAAAGCAGGATAGTCTCATTTCCTTTCCAAAAGAGGGTTACACCCTGGCGATGGACTTTGCAGTAAAAGAAGGACTGTTGGAATTCCTGGACAAGTTGGATGAGATCGTATTGAGAAACGGCGGAAGATTGTATATGTCGAAAGATGCAAGAATGAAACCCGAAGCCCTGGAAGCAGGTTATCCAAAATTGGATCAATTCAAAGCCATCATCAAAAAATACAATAGTCACAACAAGTTCTCTTCAATGCAATCCGATCGCCTGTTACTGACGAAAAATTAATATACTGAATGCCCATAGTTCTGATTTTAGGTGCTACTTCTGATATGGCCATCGCCATTGCCAAAAAATTTGCTTCTGCTGCTTACCAGGTGCAACTTGCAGCCCGTAATCCAGGTCAATTGCAACCATTGCAGGCAGACCTCCAGATCCGGTATAATACCGCCTGCTCCCTGCATATTTTCGACGCCCTGGATTTCGCAAGCCATGATCGATTCCTGGAATCATTGAACCCGAAACCAGATGTAACCATTTGTGTGTTCGGATATCTTGGGGACGCAATGAAGGCAAGGGGCGACTGGAATGAGGCCAACCGCATCATTCAATCTAATTATACAGGTGCAGTTTCTATCCTGGATAGAATGGCAAATGAATACGCCCGTCAAAAAAAAGGTACCATCGTTGGTATTAGTTCGGTTGCTGGGGAAAGAGGCCGGCAAAGCAATTACCATTATGGAAGTGCAAAGGCGGGGTTTACAGCCTATCTCTCGGGCTTAAGAAACCGAATGTTTCATGAAGGCGTACATGTGGTAACCGTACAACCTGGGTTTACCTATACGCGTATGACAGAAAACCTGGAGTTGCCGAAACTCCTCACCGGGCATCCTGCCGATGTGGCCAGGGTTGTGTTTTCTGCAGTTCAGCGCAAAAAGAATGTGGTGTATGTAAAATGGATGTGGAGATGGATCATGCTGTTGATCCGTTCGATCCCGGAAATGATCTTCAAAAAAATGAAGATGTAATGAAAAAAAGGATTGCCTTCTTCGATTTCGATGGAACCATCACCACCAAAGACTCAACACTCTCCTTCATTTTTTTTCGTTACGGAAAATGGAAAACGCGCCTTGGGTTTCTTTTGGTCTCACCATTTTATGCTGCCTATCTGCTCAAATTAATTTCCGTTCAGAAGGCTAAAGAAAAAGTATTCCAGCATTTTTTCAGAAACGAAGATGTTGAAGCTTTTGCATTGGCCTCACATCAATTTGCTAAGGAGGTTTTACCTACCATGGAAAGGCCCAAAGCTCTGGAGGAAATCAGGAAGCTGAAGGATAATGGAGCGGAGGTTGTCGTCATTTCTGCCTCACCGGAGCAATGGCTTACGCCCTGGTGCAAGAAGGTGGGGGCTTCACTCATCTCAACAAAGCTGGAAATAAAAAACGGCAAGCTCACTGGAAGAATTGCGGGAAAGAATTGTCGTGGCAAGGAAAAAGCAGATAGAATTCAGGCAAAATATGATCTGAGCGAATTTGATGAAGTATACGCTTATGGAGATACAAAAGGTGACAAGCCCATGCTTGGACTTGCCACCTTTGCTTTTTATCAACCATTCAGATAAGGAGTAAACTCCTTATAAGCTCCAAATGGCAAATAACAAATTCCAAATAATTTTCAAGATTCAAGATTCAAAAAATAAACAATATTCAAATGTTTTGAGGTTCCAAAAAATCATCTAGCTATTTGAATTTGGTCATTTGATTCTTATTTGAATATTATGATTTGGATCTTATTTGGAATTTGTTTTTTGTTTTTTGTCATTTGCCCCTTTATTCCTTCACAATCTTCCTGATCTCCTTCACTCCTTCACCTACTCTCATCTCCAGGAAGTATACACCTGCTGGTATTTCCTTCAGGTTTATCCGCACTTGTAATTCGTCAGTATTCTTTTGCAACACTATACTCTTTATCAATTGACCTTGCTGGTTGATCAATCTAAGGTTCATTGAACCCTTATCTCTTGCATTAACCTGGAGTTGCAATTCCTCTACCACTGGATTTGGATAGGTTTCAATATACCACCGGCCCTTATTGTTATTCAATGAAACAATTACAGAATATTTGAAAGAGCCATCTTTGTCAATCTGCATCAACCTGTAAAAGTTCAATTTTTCGGGCGCCTGTGGATCAGTGAATGTATATTCCCTTGTGACCTTGCTTATGCCTGCGGCAGTTACATTTCCAATAGACTCAAAAGTTTGGCCATCACTGCTCCGCTGAATTTCAAAATGATCAGTGTTGAACTCACTCGCCGTTGCCCACTGCAGGATGTTATCCTGTCCATTATACTTTCCTTTGAAATATAGCAAGCCGGTAGGTAACAAACTTCCGGTTTCATGAAGCTGCATCGTGTCTCTTGTTTTGGCGCCAAGGTTATCAGTCACTTCCACTTCCATTCTGAATATACCATTCGCAAGATTGGTGATATTAGTTGAAGCGCAGTTTGGACAGGAAATGAGCACACCGGATGGGCCCGACAACTGTCTCCAGCTATATGTGGAAACAAATCCATCAACGTCATATGAGGCTGATGCATCAATATTTACTGTCAAGGCAGTGGTGATGGAATCTGGTCCGGCTTTGGCAATTGGCGGAAGATTGGCCGAAGTAGGATTCACCGTCACCATGATGGTGTCTTTTTTCCAGCTTGCCCGGTTGTCCACTACAGTTAATTCAAACCTGTAGACACCCTGGCTGAGGTTATGCGCAAGAGTGCTGCCGATTGCAGGATTCTCGATCCAGCCTCCGCCAGGACTCTGAATTATTTTCCATATGTAGCGCTTGATTGTTCCATCCTGATCGGAGGAGGCAGTACCGTTTAATGAAACATCACTCAGCGGTAGTGTTATCACCTTGTCAGGTCCGGCATTCGCTACGGGTAATTTATTGGCAGGCAGATTTTTTCCCTGTCCCAGGAACCACTCAAATACAT
>Ga0184625_10000459_pt1 | contig 15351 bp, 15 predicted proteins | sample PLM3_30_b1_FD_133151 | JGI IMG/M metagenome (GOLD analysis project Ga0184625, IMG submission 133151) | Groundwater sediment microbial communities from an aquifer in East River, Colorado, USA - PLM3_30_b1 | ecosystem: Environmental > Terrestrial > Soil > Riparian zone | place: USA: East River... | reverse complement strand
TTGACGCCCGCGGCCACGAGCGCCTCGGCCATCGCCTCCAACGCGGCCGCAGGCCGTCCGGGTGAGAAGCGTGCCGAGAGGTTGGGGTCGCCGCGCCCCACCAGGAACACGTCGCCGAGGATCCGGCCCAGGGAGTCGAGCCGGCCCGCGGTCTCGAGCGTCGTGCGGATCCGCGCATCGGGGCCGTAGGCGTCGAGCGCTGCCGCGGTCGTCACGAGCTTGAGCGTCGAAGCCGGCCGGAAGGCCTTGCCGGAGTTGAGCGCGTAGAGCGTGCGGCCCGACTCGAGGCTGCGCACCTCGATCCCCCAGAACGCCGCCGCCAGCTCGCCGCCCGACACGATCGGCTCGATCGCCTTGCGCAGCCGCCCGGCCGACGGATCGCCCGCCGCGAGGACCGGCGCCCCCAGCACCAGCATCACGACCAGCTGTCTCAAGCCTCCCCCTCCTGGCATCCCGCTGCGACGATCTGCCGCACCTGCTCCGCGAGCGCCTGCGCGGAGTCCGCCGACATCCCGGCGACCGGAGTCGCCGGATGAACGCGCAGGCGCACCGTGCCGGGGCGCAGGCTGAGCAGGCCGCGCGGCACGAGCGCCTTCACGCCGACGAGCGAGACGGGCACCACGGGCGCGCCGGCCTCGATCGCCAGGCTGAAGCTGCCGCGCTTGAAGTGCCCCACGGCGCCGTCGCGGCTGCGGGTGCCCTCGGGGAACACCAGCACGCTTTCGCCCGCGCGGATTCGCTCGGCCGCCGCGTCGAGGCTGCGCCGGGCGCGGAACGGGTTCGAGCGGTCGATCGGGATGTGGCCCCCGAGTGCGATGGTCCAGCCGATCAGCGGCACGAGCGAGAGCGATTTCTTGTAGATGATCCTGACGTCGACCGGCAGCCTCGCCAGCAGGACGAGGATGTCGAGCGAGCTCGAGTGATTCGCCGCATAGATCGCAGGCCCTCGCGGCAGCTCCGCCAGGCCCTCACTCGTCACCGCAACCCGGAAGAGCCACAACAGCAGCCGGCCCCAGTGGTGCGAAATCGCTCTCGCCCCGGCAGGGCTCGGCAGGCCGACGACGCAGGCGGCCGCCGACAGGACGAGCGTCGCCAGGGCCGCCAGCGGCGCCTGAACGGCGAGGAAGACCAGGGACCGGAGCACCCGCGTCGAGGCGGCTCAATCGCCGCGGGGCGCGGGCGCGTCGGCGGCGGGCGGGCCGGCCGGTCCCGCCTGCGCTGCCGGCGGGGTCGGCACCGCGGACGCGTCGGCGGCGCGCACCGGCTCGACCGCAGGCGCCCGCTCGGGAGGCCGGTCCGTCTCGCGCCGGCTCTCGCCGCGGTAGTCGCGCCCGTTGCGCGGATCGCGCCTGTCGGGTGGGCGGGTCTCGCGGCGCTCGCCCTCGGGCTGGCTGGCGAGCCCCTCCGGCCACTTGCAGAAGATCATCTTGCCGGCCGGCAGCTGCAGCACGCTCGTCACCGTCACCTCGATCATGCGGCCGATCGCGCGGCGGCCCTGCTCGACCACGACCATCGTGCCGTCGTCGAGGTAGGCGACGCCCTGGCCCGCCTCCTTGCCCTCCTTCACCACCAGCACGCGCAGCACCTCGCCCGGCAGCACCACGGGCTTGAGCGAGTTCGCGAGCTCGTTGATGTTGAGCACGGCCACGCCGCGCAGCTGCGCGACCTTGTTGAGGTTGAAGTCGTTGGTGACGATCTTGCCGGACAGCCGCTTGGCGAGCTCGATCAGCTTGAGGTCGACCTCCTTCACCTCCGGAAAGTCGGTCTCGACGATCTGGACCAGGACACCCTTCATCTTCTGGATGCGCTGCAGCACGTCGAGCCCGCGGCGGCCGCGGTTGCGCTTCAGCGAGTCGGAGGAGTCGGCCACCTGCTGCAGCTCGCGGAGCACGAACTGCGGCACCACCAGCGTGCCGTCCAGGAAGCCGGTCTCGCAGATGTCGGCGATGCGGCCGTCGATGATCACCGAGGTGTCGAGCACCTTGTACTGGTGCAGGCGCGAGGCGTCCTTGAACGCGGCGATGATGCGCGCCGGCTCGAACCACTCGCCGCGGCGCGCGCCGATCACGATCCCGATGTAGATCAGGAAGACGATCAGCACCGAGTGGATGAAGTGCTGGGCCACGAGGTCGAGGCCCTGGATCACTCCCCACACCAGGCTCGCGCCCAGCAGGCCGGTGACGCCGCCGACGAGCGCCCCCACCATGTTGTGCGCCGGCACGCGGTGCAGCCGCAGCTCCAGCGCGATGATGACGAGGGCGGCCGCTACGCCGAGCGCGGCCCCGAAGAGCGGCTGACCTGGCAGCGGGTCATAGTGCCAGCCGGCCCACGCCAGAGACGCGACGACCAGGCAACGGAACAGGACGAGCCACATGAGGTTGGCCTTTCGGGCGCGGGCCCGGGACGGCGAAGGAGTATGAAGGGCTGTGTGTCATGGCTGTGTGTCGCGCAATGATACAGCCGGCGGCGGCGGGCACAAGGCCCTGGTCGACTATGATGAGCCGATGACGGCCACGGCCCGCGGATGAACCCCGCCTCCTCCAGCGGACGCGAGTGGCTGCGCGCGATCGCCCGCCGCGCGATGACGGAGCGGGGCTTCGAGCCGGACTTCCCCCCCGACGTCGTGCGCGAGGCGAACGCGCTCCACGAGCCCCAGGGCCTGCCCGGCGGCGCCGTCGACGACCTGCGCCGGCTCGACTGGGTCTCGATCGACAACGACGACTCGCGCGACCTCGACCAGCTCTCCGTGGCGGAGACGCTCGACGGCGCGTCGGTGCGCCTGCTGGTCGCGGTGGCGGACGTCGACTCGGCCGTCCGGCGCGACGGTGCGATCGACGAGCGGGCGCGGACCAACACGACTTCCGTCTACACGCCCGCCGAGATCTTCCCGATGCTGCCGGAGCGGCTCTCGACCGACCTGACGTCGCTCAATCCGGACGAGGACCGGCTGGCCGTGGTCATAGCACTCGACGTGCAGCGGGACGGCACGGTGGCGTCCTCCGCCCTGCGCCGCGCGCTGGTTCGCAACAAGGCGAAGCTCGCCTACGACTCGGTGGCCGCCTGGCTCGACGGGAAGGCGAAGGCACCAGAGGCGGTGGCGGCTTCGCAGGCGCTCGCGGCGCAGCTGCGCCTGCAGGACGGCGTCGCGGCGGCGATGAAGGAGCGCCGCGAGGAGCGCGGCGCGCTCGCGCTCGCCACGAGCGAGTCGAGCGTCGTGTTCGACGGCGAGCTGCTGGCCGACCTGCGGCCGCAGGAGGAGAACCGCGCGAAGGAGCTGATCCAGGACTTCATGATCGCGGCCAACACCGCGACCGCGCAGTTCCTGGACGCGAAGGGCTTCCCGTCGATAAGGCGCGTGCTGCGCGTGCCCGAGCGCTGGGAGCGGATCGTCTCGCTCGCCGCCGAGCTCGGCGAGAAGCTAGCGGCGACGCCGAGCGCGCCGGCGCTCCAGGCCTTCCTGCTGAAGCGGCGCGCCGCGGATCCCGTGCGCTTCCCGGATCTCTCGCTCGCCGTCATCAAGCTTCTCGGCTCCGGCGAGTATGGCGTCGAGCTGCCGGGGCAGCCGACGCCGGGCCACTTCGGCCTGTCGGTGAAGGACTACGCCCACTCCACGGCGCCGAACCGCCGCTACCCGGACCTCGTGACCCAGCGGCTCGTGAAGGCGGCGCTCGCGGGAGCGCCCTGCCCCTACAGCGTCGACCAGCTGCGCGAGCTCGCGCGCCACTGCACGGAGCAGGAGGACGACGCGGCCAAGGTCGAACGCCAGGTCAAGAAGTCGGCCGCGGCGATGCTGCTCGCGCCGCGCAAGGGCGAGCGTTTCGACGGCATCGTGACCGGCGCCTCCCCGAAGGGGACCTGGGTGCGGGTGTTCCGCCCGCCGGTCGAGGGCCGGGTCGTGCGCGGCGAGCACGGTCTCGACGTCGGCGAGCGCGTGCGGGTGGAGCTCATCGGCACCGACGTCGAGCGCGGCTTCATCGACTTCGCACGGGCCTGACGCGAGGGCGCTTCGGCCGCGGGCGGCTCAGTCGGCGAGCCGCTCCAGCGCCTCTTCGAGGCTGCGCACGCCGACGAGCTGGATCCCGGCCGGCGGATCGTCGGGCACGTTGCGCGCGGGCAGCAGGCAGCGGGTGAAGCCCATCTGGGCGGCCTCGCGGACGCGCAGGGCGGCCTGGCTCGCGCCGCGCACCTCGCCGCCGAGCCCCACCTCGCCGAAGAGCACGGTGTGCTGCGGCAGCGCGCGGTTGCGGAACGACGACGCCACCGCGGCGGCGACGCCCAGGTCGGCCGCGGGCTCGTCCACCTCGAGCCCGCCGGCGACGCTCACGAAGACGTCGTCGCCCAGGAGCTCCAGCCCCACGCGCTTCTCGAGCACGGCCAGCAGCAGGTTGGTCCGATTCGGGTCGATGCCGAGCGACATCCGGCGCGGCGTGCCGAACGAGGTCGGCGAGACGAGCGCCTGCACCTCGACCAGCACCGGCCGCGTGCCCTCGACGGTGGCGACGACCGCCGAGCCGGGCGACGTGGCCTGCCGCTCCGCCAGGAACAGCGCCGAGGGATTGGCGACCGGCTGCAGGCCCGTCCCGGTCATCTCGAAGACGCCCAGCTCCGAGACCGCGCCGAAGCGGTTCTTGACCGCGCGCACGATGCGGTGGTGCTGGCGCTTCTCGCCCTCGAAGTAGAGCACGGTGTCGACGATGTGCTCGAGCGACTTCGGCCCCGCCAGGCTGCCGTCCTTGGTGACGTGGCCGATCAGGAACGTGGTGATGCCGCGGCTCTTGGCGACGAACAGCAGCTGAGTCGCCACCTCGCGCACCTGGCTGATGCTGCCGGGGGCCGAGGGGAAGCGCGCCGAGTACACGGTCTGCACCGAGTCGACCACCAGCGCCCGCGGCTTCAGGCTCTCGACCTCCTGCAGGATCCGCTCGAGCGCGGTCTCGGCCAGCACGTAGAGCCCGCCGCCCTCGATCCCGAGCCGCTCGCCGCGCAGCTTCACCTGGCGCTCGGATTCCTCGCCCGAGACGTAGAGCACGTTGCCGTGCGTGCGGCCGAGCAGGTGCGCCACCTGCAGGATCAGCGTGCTCTTGCCGATCCCCGGCTCGCCGCCGATCAGCACCATCGAGCCCGGCACGATCCCGCCGCCGAGCACGCGGTCGAACTCGCCGATCCCCGACGCGATGCGCGGCGCCTCGCTCGCGTCGATCACGTCCCAGGGCTTGGGACGCGACGCGGCCGCGCCGGCGAGCTGCGGGTCGGAGCGGCCCTTGCCCGGGGCCGGCAGAGCTTCCTGTCGCTCCTCGGCGAAGCTGTTCCACTCGCCGCAGTCGGGGCAGCGCCCGAGCCACTTCGAGCTCTCGAAGCCGCAGGCCTGGCAGGCGAAGAAGACCCTGGCCTTCGTCAGGCGGCCCCTCCGCGCCACTCGAGGTTCTCGAAGCGCGTGAACTCCTTGATGAACGCGAGCTTGCGCGAGCCGGTCGGCCCGTTGCGCTGCTTGCCGATGATGATCTCCGCGATGCCGCGGTTCTCGTCCGTAGGCTTGTACTCCTCCTCGCGGTAGATGAACATCACGATGTCCGCGTCCTGCTCGATCGCTCCGCTCTCGCGAAGATCCGACAGCTGGGGGCGGCGGTCGGTGCGCGCTTCCGGCGCGCGCGACAGCTGCGAGAGCGCGATCACCGGGCAGGCGAGCTCCTTGGCGAGGCCCTTCATCGAGCGGCTGATCGCCGAAAGCTCCTGCTGGCGGTTCTCGCTGCGGCCGGCGGACGTCACCAGCTGCAGATAGTCGACGATGATCAGGGCGAGTCCGTGCTCCGCCTTGAGGCGGCGGCACTTGGCGCGCATCTCGAGCGGCGAGATGGTGGCCGAGTCGTCGATGAAGAGCCGCGACTGCGACAGGTCGTTGTAGGACTTGGCGAGACGGGCCCAGTCCTTCTCGTTGAGCTTGCCGGTGCGCAGGCGGTGGGCGTCGATCCGCGCGTCGGCGCACAGCAGGCGCAGCGCGAGCTGCTCCTTCGACATCTCGAGCGAGAAGAGCCCGACCGTCTCGCCCACGCGCAGCGCCACGTGCTGCGCGACGTTGAGGCAGAACGAGGTCTTGCCCATCGCCGGGCGCGCGGCCACGATCACCAGGTCGCCCTTCTGCAGCCCGCTCGTCATCTCGTCGATGTCGACGAAGCCCGTGGCGAGCCCCGTCACCACGTCCTTCGATTGCGAGAGCTGGTCGATCGTGCGGAAGCTCTCCTTGACGATCTCGCGCATCGACTGGAAGCCGGCGCGGATCCGCTTCTCGGCGATGGCGAAGATCGACTGCTCGGCCTGGTCGAGCAGCGCCGCCGCCTCGTCCTCGCCCTCGAGGCACGACTGCACGATGCGGTTGCCGGCGTGGATCAGGTTCCGGAGGACCGCCTTCTCCTTGATGATCCGGCTCCAGTGCTCGACGTTCGTGATGCGCGGGACGCCGTCCACGAGCGCCCCCAGGTACTGGGCGCCGCCCACCGCCTCGAGCGCCGACTCGCGCACCAGCTCGTCCTTGAGCGTCACCAGGTCGATCGGCTGGCTGCGCTCGGCGAGCGCCGCCATCGCGTCGAAGATGCGGCGGTGCGCGTCGCGGTAGAAGTCCTCCTTGGTCAGGAGCTCGGCCGCGGAGTTGAACGCCTGGTTGTCGACCAGCACCGCCCCGAGCACGGTGCGCTCGGCCTCGTGGTTGTGCGGGAGCGTGCGCTCCCTCGGGGGGGCCTCGGTGGTCAAGGCTCGGACGATATCAGAGGAGGTGGGCGAAACGGGACCGGAAAAATTGCGACGGAACGGACGGAACTAGACGGACAACGGACTACCGAAACGGACAACGGAAACGAACAACAGCAGAGCTCGCGCCGCTTCGCGGCGCGAGGGTCATCCTTCCTTTGTGACCAGTAGCTTGAGCGTCGCCGTGACCTCGGGGTGGAGCTTGATCTTGAGCTCGTGCTCGCCGAGGTGCTTGATCGGCTCGTCGAGCTGGACCTTGCGCTTGTCGATCTCGATGCCTTTCGACCTCAGGAACTCTCCGACGTCGCCCGCGGTCACCGAGCCGTAGAGCACGTCGTTCTCGCCCACCTTGCGCGGAGCGATGAAGCGCAGCGTGGCGACGCGCTCGGCGAGCTGCTCGAACTCGGCCTTCTCCTTGGCGAGCCGGGCCAGGTGCGACTTCTGCTCCTTGTCGATCATCGCCTTGTTGGCGGCGGTGACCGGCATGCCGAGGCCCCTCGGCAGCAGGAAGTTGCGCGCGAAGCCGTCCTTCACCTTCACGATCTCGCCGCGGCGGCCCAGCTTTTCGACGTCGTCCCTCAGGATCAGTTCCATGACCTATCGTCCTCGCGTTTGAATCACGACACAGGCCCGGACGGGGACGGCCCCTTCGGGGGCTCGGCCCAGTGCCGGAAATCGAACCAGTTGTCGAACAGCCCCAGGAGCGCCAGCATCTGCGGGGCCCACGGATTGACGAGCACCAGCACCAGCGCGAGCGCGCGCACGAGCGGCGGCGCCGCGAGGCGCCGCGCGTAGAAGCCCACGACGGCGAGCCCCTGCAGCAGGAAGAAGAAGCCCACCACCAGCAGCACGTTGTAGGCGGCGGGCCGCATCACCGGCAGCGCCACCGCCGCGCCGGCCAGCACGAACGCCAGCACGAGCGGCAGCGGGAAGCGCACCCGCTCGAACTCGCCGTCCTCGAGCCAGCCCGGGTCGCGGCGCAGCAGGTAGAGCCGCAGGAGCGCGGCGTTCACGCCCACGAGCACAGCCGCCGCGATCACCCAGAACGCCGGGTACACGACGCCGAGCGCACCGTGGAGCGACGCGACCTGGTCCTTGAACTCGGCGATCGCGTCGGCCGGCATTCCGGAGGCGGCAAGCTCCTTCAGCACCGCTTCCGAGCGCAGGCGGTCGATCGGCTCGAGCACGCGCTCGGCCATCGCGCTCGGCACGACCGCGAGCCCCACGGCGACCTGCGCCACCAGGGCGAAGAACGCGAACGAGCAGCCGCGCAGCAGGCCGCGGCCGCGGGCGAGCGCTTCGGCGATCAGCAGTCCCGGAAGCGCCATCGCCAGCAGGAAGACCGTCGCAGCGGCCGGCACGCTGGCCGCCGCCACGAGCGCCGCGGCGAGCGCCGCCGCCAGCCACGCGCTCGCGGCGCCGCCCTGGAGGCGCTGGACGCAGAGCGGCAGCGCCGAGACGAGCGAGAGCGGAGCCAGCGGAGGCAGGAACCCGCCCGCGCCGAACAGCAGCGCCGAGGCGCACCCTGCCCCGACGAGCCCGCCGAGGCGCGGCTCTAGCCCGGCTCCGGTTCCGGCCGAAACGGGTCCCCGCTCCGCCACCACGCGCCCTCGCTCGCCTCGGACGGGTTCAGTCCGCGGCGTACGGGAGCAGCGCGATGTGGCGGGCCCGGTTGATCGCCTCGGTGAGCTTGCGCTGGTGCTCCGCGCAGGTCCCGAACATGCGCCGCGGCAGGATCTTGCCGCGCTCGGGCACGAACTGCGAGATCAGCTTGACGTCCTTGTAATCGACGTAGTCGATCTTGTCCGCGCAGAACTTGCAGACCTTGCGGCGCCGGAAGAAGAAGCGCTTGCCGCCCTCCTTGCCCTTGTCGTCGCGTCCGCCCCCGCTCCCGCCACGGCCGCCGCCGCCCCCGCCGCCCCCGCCGCCGCTGCCGCGCGGACGTCCGATTCCCCTGGGCTCGTCGCTCATCGACTGGGAGCTCACTGCTGCACCTCCTGCTCGCGCGGGGGCTGGGCGCCCGGCCGCGACTTGCGCTTCTCATCGGCGAGCGTCCGCTTGGCCTTGCGCCGCTCGGCCTTGCGCAGCTCCTCGTCGACCCGCACCGTCAGGAAGCGGAAGATGCCGTCCGTCACCCGCAGCCGGCGCTCGACTTCCTTCACGAGAGCACCCGGGCCCGACGTCGCGATCAGCACGTAGTAGCCCTCGCGGTGGCGGCCCACGGTGTAGGCGAGGCGCTTCTTGCCCCACATCTCACGCTTCTGGATGGTGCCGCCCTCTTTTTCGACGAAGCCCTGAACCTGCGCGGCGAGGGCCTCCACCTCCGGCTCCCCGAGGTTGGGGTCGGCGATGAACAGGATCTCGTAGACTCTATCGCTCAAAATCTGGTCCTCCTCCTGGACCGCCTGCGCCACCCCTGGTGACGCCGGCGAGCCCCTTTCGGGCCCGAAGGGCCCTACCGGGAGCAAGGGTTCCGCGACGGGACGACAGCCGTCCAGTTGCGGGAACGTCGAGTATACCTCAGGCGCTTCGGCCGTTGAAGCGGTTCATGGCCTCGGCCGGTCCCTCCTGCACCAGGCAGGCGACGGCGTCCGCCGCGAGGCCGATCACCTCGCGCAGGCGCTCGATCTCCTCCGGCAGGAAGTCCGCCAGCACGAAGTCGCGGAGCTCCATGTCGGGTGGCGGGTCGATCCCTATGCCGATCCGAAGGCGCACGAAGGCGTCGGTTCCGAGCGACGTGATCAGCGAGAGCAGGCCGTTGTGGCCGCCGTCGCTGCCCTCGGGCCGCACGCGCAGCCGTCCGAGCGCAAGCGCCACGTCGTCGACGACCACGACGAGGTCGGCGGGCGAGGCCGAGGCCTCGGCGAGCAGCCGGGCAACGGGCTCGCCGCTCAGGTTCATGAAGCTCTGCGGCTTGACGAGCAGCGCCTGCTGGCCGGCGAGCTGCGTCTCGGCGAGCCAGGCGTCGCGGTCGACACGGCCCGCCGCCCGGGTACGGGCGGCGAGCTCGTCGATCACCATGAAGCCGGCGTTGTGGCGGGTCCGTGAGTAGCGCGCGCCGGGGTTGCCAAGCCCCACCACGAAGCGCGTTACTTCTTCTCCTTCTTCTCGCCCTTCTCGGCCTTCTCGGGCTTGGCGTCCGCGGCCTCGCCCTCGACCTTGTCGGTCTTGCCCTTCTTGATGACCTCGGGCTCGGCAGCCGTCGCGCCCTCGGCCACGGCGCCCTCCGCCGGCGCGACTTCCGCGACGACCTCTTCGGCGCGCGGCATCACGACGTGGACGATCACGACGTCGGGCTCCATCAGCACGTCCACCTTGTCGGACACCTTGATGTCAGAGACCCGCAAGTGCTTGCCGAGCTCGAGGTGCGAGATGTCGACCACGATCTTCTCCGGGATGTCGGCCGGCAGGCACTCGATCTCGAGCTCGCGCGTGACGAAGTCGACGATGCCGCCCTGGAGCTTGACGCCCACGGGCGTGCCCTCGAGCTCGATGTGCACCTTGACCTCGAGCTTCTTGTCGAGCGCCACCTCGTAGAAGTCGGCGTGCAGCAGCTTGCCGCGCAGCGGCTCGCGCTGGAACTCCTTCAGGATCACCTTGCGGCGCTTGCCGGAGATGTCCAGGTCGAAGATGGTGTTCTCGCCCGCAGCGCTCTTCAGGATCGTGCCGATCTCGCCGGGCGAGACCTGGACGGCCTCCGCGGCCTTGCCCGTGGCGTACAGCACGCCCGGGATCATGCCGCGGCTGCGGAGCTTGCGGTTGGCGTTCTTTCCGGTATCCGTCCGGCTCTCGGCCGGCACGACGTATTCAGGCATTTGGCGCTCCCACGGAACCAACGACTATATCTGAATTTCAGACGAACAGGCTGGTGACCGACGTCTCCTCGTGTATGTTCTTGATCGCACGGGACAAAAGCCCTGCGACCCCGAGCACCACGATCCGCCCGTTCTTGAGCTTCTCGGGCCCGAGCGGGATCGAGTCGGTGGTGATGAGTCTGGCGAGCGAGCTCTTCTCGATCCGCTCGATCGCGTGGCCGGACAGCACCGGGTGCGAGCAGGAGGCGAGCACCTCGCGGGCGCCGGCGGCCTTGAGCGCTTCGGCGACCTTCGTGAGCGTGCCGGCGGTGTCGACCATGTCGTCGACCACGAGTGCCGTCTTGCCCGCGACGTCGCCGATCACGTTGTGGACCTCGGCCACGTTCGGCTGGTCGCGGCGCTTGTCGACGATCGCGAGGCTGGCGTCGAGCCGCTTCGCGTACGCGCGCGCGCGCTCCACGCCGCCGGCGTCGGGCGAGACCACCACCAGCTCGGGCAGCTTCAGCTGCTGCACGTACTCGATGATCACCGCCGCCGCGAACAGGTGGTCGACCGGAATGTCGAAGAAGCCCTGGATCTGCGCGGCGTGCAGGTCCATCGTCAGCACGCGGTCGGCGCCGGCGGTCTGCAGCAGGTCGGCCACCAGCTTGGCGGAGATCGGCACGCGCGGCTTGTCCTTGCGGTCCTGGCGGCCGTAGCCGTAGTACGGGATCACGGCCGTGAGCCGGGCGGCGCTCGCGCGCTTGAACGCGTCGAGCATCAGCAGCATCTCCATCAGATGCTCGTTGACCGGCGCGCAAGTGGGCTGCACCACGAACACGTCCGCACCGCGCACGTTGTCGTGGATCTGGAACCAGACCTCGCCGTCGCTGAAGCGCGCGAGATGCGCCCGGCCGAGCGGAACGCTCAGGTTCTGAGCGATCGCCTCGCCGAGCGCGGGATGGGCGCTTCCTGTGAAGACCTTCAGCTCTCGACGCATCAACGAACGCTCGTGCCGCCTATTCGGGGTGGCTGGGGCGGAAGGATTCGAACCTTCGGTCCGGGGTCCAAAGCCCCGCGCCTTACCACTTGGCCACGCCCCAACGCGGGGGGTTTGCTACCCCTGCGAGCCCTCCTTTGCGGCGGCTTCGCCAGAGGATTGATGAGACGAAGGACTCGCGCCGACGGCGACCTGCTGCTTGTAGACGCCGAGGATCTTCTCCTCGAGGTACTGGCGCATCTGGTTGTTGAGCGGATGGGCGATGTCCTTGAACGTCCCGTCCTTCCGCTTCTTGCTCGGCATCGAGACGAACAACCCCTTCGGACCGTGAATCACCTTGAGGTCCGTCACGACGAAGCAGTGATCGAAGACGATCGACACGAACGCCTTCAGCTTCTCGTCGTCCACCGGGATGACCTTGACGTCGGTGATCTCCATGCTGACCGCTCCTCCTCACTGCCTGAGTCGGTTCCGCGAGCGTCCCCATGCGCTGCGGTATTGCTCGAGCGTCAGCGTCCGAGCGCCGAGAGCCCGGAAGCCCTCGACGGCGAGCGCCGCGCGCGCCCGTTTCGCGGGACGCGCGTCCTCGAACAGCCCGAAGTAACTCGATCCGCTCCCGGAGAGAGATGCGAGGCACGCGCCCTCCCTCAGGAGAACGGCCCGAATACGGCCCGTCTGCGCACGCAGCTCGGGCGCTTCTTCGAGCGCCGCCTCCTCGAGGTCATTCTGCAGGAACCGGTACCCCCCCGATCCCTCCAACTCCCTCGATACAAAGTAGTAGATGCTATTACTGTTCTCACGGGTAGTCAATCTTCCGTCCAAACGGGCGAAGACACTGGCCGTCGAGACGTGTACTCCGGGATCCACAATCACAATGTGTCCGCGTATTTGACGCCTGAGTGGATACACCTCGTCCCCGCGCGCGAGGCCGAGGGCGGTCCCGCCCAGCAGGAAGTATGGCACGTCCGCGCCGAGTTTGACCGCGAGCCGGTGCATTCCGTCGGGACCCAGGCCGAGCTTCCACAGGCGGTCGAGGCCGAGCAGCACCGCGGCGGCGTTGCTCGAGCCCCCGCCGAGCCCGCCGCCGACGGGAATGCGCTTCTTGATCCGGATCTCGACTCCCTGGCCGACCTTGCCGAAGCTGCGCAGCAGCTCGGCGGCCCGCGCCGCGAGGTTGGAGTCGTCCTGCGGCACGAGCGGGTGGTCACACACCACGCGGACGCCGCGCCGTGACGGCAGCAGCACGATGTCGTCGGCGAGGTCGATCGTCTGGAACAGCGTGCGCAGCTCGTGGTAGCCGTCCTCGCGAACGCCGAGCACCTCGAGGCCGAGGTTGACCTTCGCGAACGAACGGAGGCGCAGCGATCTCACTAACGTCCTCCCAGCAGCCGTCGGGCTTCGTCGGCGTCGATCGTGCGGCAGCCCGGGCAGGGCGGGGGCTCGAAGGCGGCCGGCGGAAGCTCGACGTCCTGCTCGGCCTCGTCGACCCTGGCGTCGAGGCGGGTGCCGTCCAGCAGCTCGGCGCGCACCCGGCGCGGGAGCGTCTCGCCCCAATCGGCCCTGTAGGTCCTGACGCTGTTCGGCGGAGCGCCGACCAGCACGTCCATGAGCTCCGAGGGCGCGAGCGCGATCCCGATGAGCGCCTCGAGCTCCTGCGGGCCGGCGGCGCTCGCGAGCATCGCGCGCTCTGCGGGCAGCACGGCGGTCAGCCTTCCCGCCGCCGTCACGGCGATGAGGCGCGCACCCGAGGGGCCGGGGATCTCGATCCGGACGTTGTCGGGGCGGCGGAAGGCGACGAGCGCGTGCGAGCGCCCGCGCAGCTCCGGACCGCGCACCGACACGCGCAGGCTGCCCGACCAGGAGTGCGCGGCCCGGGCTTTCTCGGCGACGCCCGGTGCCGGCGGCCGCGCCGTCGCGCAGGCGACGGCGATCAGCAGCGCGGCGGCGGCGAGCTCAGGGCGTGGGCGGCGGCGTCCTCTGCTGTTGGGCTTGAAGCGCCCCCTGAGCCTCACGGATCTTCGCCTCCACGTGCGTTCGGTCGAGCTCGCCCTCGTCGTCCTCGCCCTTGACCGCCTGCTGCCAGTAGCCGAGCGCCTCGGCCACGCGGCCGCGCTTGGCGACGATGTCGCCGAGGTGGTCGAGGATGACCGCGTTGGCGGAGTCCCGTTCGAGCGCGCGGCGGACGGCCTCCTCGGCGGCGTCCAGGCGGTTCAGGCGGTAGAGCGCCCAGCCGAGGCTGTCCTGGTAGGCCGGGCTCTGCGGCTCGATCGCGACCGCCTTCTGGATGAGAGCGTAGGCCTCCTCGACGCGCACGCCGCGGTCGGCGTTCATGTAGCCCAGGTAGTTCAGCACCGGCGCCGATTCCGGCTCGACCTGCAGCGCCTGGCGGAAGATGCCCTCGGCCGCGTCGTGCTTCTTCTGCCGCTCCAGCACGGCGCCGAGCTGGAAGAGCGTCCCGAGGTTCTTGGGGTCGGCCGCCAGGGCCTGCCGCAAGGCGCTCTCGGCCTCGTCGAAGTCGCCGGCGCGGCGATAGAAGTCGGCGATCCACGCGAGCACCTTGGGGTCGCTCGGCGACTTCGCCCGCAGCTGCGAAACGATCACGAGCGCCGCGTTCTTGTCACCCTTCTCCCGCAGCAGCGTCGCCTCGAGCGTCGCGAGGTCCAGGTCCTCCGGGAAACGCGCGCGCGCCTGCCGCGTCGCCTGCAGCGCCTCGTCCTTCTGCTTCGCGAGCGAGAGCGACTCGGCGTGCAGCGTGAGCAGGTTGGCGTCGGGCGGCGCGCCGGCCGCAATCGCCTGGCCGAACTCGCGCGCGGCGTCCTTGTGGCGGCCGAGCTGCTGGTACGCGAAGCCGAGGTGCACGTGGAACAGGCGCTGGTTGCCCGGATCCTCCGAGGCCGCGGGGCCCGCCAGGATCGCCTCGAGCAGGGCCGCCGCGCGCACGTAGTCGCGGCGCTGCTCCGCGATCGTGACCTTCAGATAGTTCGTCTTCAGGTCGTTGCGGTCGGCGGCGAGCAGCCGGTCCGCGAGGGCGTCGGCCTCGTCGAACCGGCGCAGGTCGCGGAGCGCGCGCGCCTTGAGGTCGAGCGCGAAGCGGTTCTGCGGATCGCTGCCGAGCACGGCCTCGGCCTCGGCGAGCGCGTCCTGCGGCCGCTTGGCGTCGAGCAGCACCTCGCCGAGACCGAGCCTGATCCGCACGTTCCCCGGATCGACCTCGAGCGCCTGCTTGTAGTTCTGCACCGCCTCGTCGGGCTTGCCGGCGCGCCCGTTGATCTCGCCCAGCATCTGGTAGGCGCGCGCCGAGCCGGGCTGCAGCTGCAGCGCCGTCTGCATCGCCTCGGCGGCCTCCTCCGACTTGCCGGCGAGCAGCAGGTGCGTGCCGCGCTGGATGTGCGCCTCGAAGTTGCCCGGGTCGAGCGCGAGGTACATCTCCCAGGCGCGCGCGGCCTCCGCGTGCTGCTGGAGCTGGCCGTAGAGGCCGGCGAGGTTCAGCAGCGACTGGCCGTCGGTCGGGCGCAGCCGGATCACCTCGCGGTACTCCTCGATCGCGCGCTGCAGCGCCTTCTCGGCCTCGGGGCCCGCCGCCTGGATCTGCTCGAGCTGCGCGAGGATCAGGTGCGCGTCGGGATCGTCGCGATCGAGCGCGATCGCCGCCCTCGCCTCCTGCGCGGCTTCGTCGAGCCGCCCCATCTCGCGCAGCAGCCGAGAGGTCTCGACGCGGATCGAGGACGTCGTCGGATCGAGCTTCTGCGCCCTGCGGTACTCGGCGAGCGCGGCGTCGACGTTTCCGGAGAGGCGCTCCTGCAGCCCGAGCGAGAA
>Ga0184625_10000457_pt1 | contig 15375 bp, 19 predicted proteins | sample PLM3_30_b1_FD_133151 | JGI IMG/M metagenome (GOLD analysis project Ga0184625, IMG submission 133151) | Groundwater sediment microbial communities from an aquifer in East River, Colorado, USA - PLM3_30_b1 | ecosystem: Environmental > Terrestrial > Soil > Riparian zone | place: USA: East River... | reverse complement strand
TCCGGATCCGCTCGGCTCGGCACGCCGTAGCGTTCGTGTTGACGTAGATCGGCTCGGCCGTGTGGAGTTCTCGGAGGAACCACATCATTGATCAACCTCATACAGGCCCCAGCCACTGCATTGCTGTACGCCGCCGGCATCGCGGCAGTCGCTGCGCGCCGCTGCGACCTAGTCGGTCGCCTCCTACTCGAACCCATGACGACGGACAAATTCGGCAAAGAGGTACCCGTGTCAACAGAACTGGCCCCGGCCACGTTTTCTGGCATGCGCGGCCTCATCGTCGGTTGAATGAACAGCTTCGGCCGCTGATCGCCCGATACTGGTCGCGGGTGCCTTTATGCAACCGTGAGCTTCGAGAAGGAAGCTGGCTGGACCCGTCCCGGAAGAGGCCGCCGACCCGGCCGCAGGACACTAGTCGCCGTCGAGCACCGCGGCCACCAGGGTTCCCGGTGTTGTGAGCGGCGTGAGTTGCTCGTCGTGGAGGCCAAATCGATCGCGTACGTAGGCCGGATCTTGCCACGTGACCAGCGATCCTGGCCGGCCGTCGTCGCGAATGAGCACTCGCAGGGGTAGGTCGATAGCGATCTCCGGCGTAGCCTGCATCAGAGGTGTCCCCACCTTCGGGTTGCCGAAGATGATGACTTGGGTGGCGGGCAAGGTCAATCCCACGGCCTCCGCGGCGGCCGCGTGGTCGAACACCGCGACGACGGAAGCGCCACGCTGTTCGGCTTGGTCACGAATAGCGGCAACCGTCTCTTGTACGCCTTGTGCGCTTCGCCGTGTTACGAGCCCAGTCACGATCGACCCCCAGCCTGGTCTGAACGCCTTCATTCTGCACGACTCTTTCGAGGGTTGACGCCGACCCGTGCAGAACCGGTCTCACGTGGAAAGGTCGCCATGGATCTACAGATCGGCGATCACGCCCTCCCCGACGGCGTAAGCACGGGTAGTTGGCACGTTTGCAGCGGCGACGCGGCTGTGGGGCGGGCCGACCGCCAGCGACGCGGCGCAAGGGTCGCGGCACTTGTACAGCGCATTGGCGAGAACACCGCACGCCTCGCCGAGGTTGGTTCCCGGGAGCCTCGCGCAATATGGTGTCCAGCCCGCCATCATCGCCCGCCAGTCCACCGTGGACTCAGGCGCGCGCCGTGACGCTCGGTCGGATGCATGCCAGACGACGCGTCGGTCCGGGCCAATGGAGGCCGGCCGCCGGACACCGCCGACAGCGCGGTTGCGCCGGCCGAGTCGCGCCTCGGCCATCCCGGCGGCGGTCAATGCACGCGCGAGATCGAGAGCTACTGTTCCCCTCCCGTGCGTCAACGCGACTATGCGATTCGCCTGACGCAGTGTTGGAAGGATGAGCGCCACGCCGAGCAGCCACCTGCTGACTTCTGGACTCGTAGCTTCCCCGTGAGTGAAAAGGTCCTCACGATGTGGCGCACGGACGCTCGGACCTTAGCCACTATCGCGGACGCGCTGGACGCGCTACACAGCTTCGCCGATCAGGAAGGTTCAATAGCGCCATTCGAGAGCAACGCTGCTGATCTGGCGATCGAGGTAGACCGGGCGATTCAGCGAGAGATTGACCTACTGCGCGGCAAGTAGTGGTACCAACCAAGTAGCCGCGTTCATTTTGGTGATCGATCACGTCTACTGCGGCACGTACGCAGTCACCGACAGACACGCCGTGTCGATCTCGCGGGCAAGTACCATGTGCCATGCTCCCCGCGCTCCGCGCTGAGCGCGCCGCGGATAACGGTTCCTGCTGGCGTTGCCGATCAGGCATTGACGTGCTCGTCATCTAGCCGGCCGGCGCGGCTCGTTCAAGTTGAAACAGCGGCCAGAACCAGCGCGGCGGTAGCGGTCCATATGGCCAGGGACAAATGCGCGTGCCCACAAGCTGTGCGAGCCTGGCTTCGCTCGTGCGCGTGTCGAGTCAGGCGCAGGAGCGTGCTGGTCCGACGACGGCGGTGGGGTCGGTATCGAGGAACAGCTGGATCCGCTCGGCGATTGCCGGCCAGTCGGGCCCGAGCCAGACGAAGTGGGTATGCGCGCGGCTTTCGACGAGTTGGGCGTTGCGGATGGTGCTGGCAAGCGACTGAGCCTGGGCGAACGGGACGCCCCCGTCGGTGCGTGTGGCGATCACCAGGGTGGGTTGGTCGATCCGGGCGGTGACGTCCGGCGTGGGACGCAGATCGTTGAGGAACCCGCGGCCGGAGCGCATCTGGGCGAACAACGCCAGCAACAGCTCGCGGTCCTCGGCGCGTAGCGCGGCCACGACCTCGCCCACCGGTCGGGTCGAGAGCCTGCTCATCATCAGCCGCAGACAGACATCGGGCGCCATATGAGCGAGCGCATGTATCCCGGCCCATGTCACGGCCTCAGTCCGGGCAGCGAACACGACTTGCGCGCCCAGGCGAGTCCGGCGATCCGGATAGGGCAGCCAACCCACGGCACTGACCAGGATCAAACGATCGACGAGGCCAGCATGGCGCGCGGCCATCGTAGCGGCGGTCGGCCCGCCACCCGAGACCCCGACAACGGCGGCGACCCGGGTGATGCCCAGATCGGCACACAACGCCCGGACCACGTCCGTATACCCCTCCACCGAGCTGCCGGTCGACAGTGGAGTACGGCCGTAGCCGGGACGTGAGGGCGCCAGCAGCGTGCAACCAGCCGCGGCGAACACCTCCTCGCCCAACGCCAAGCCGGCTCGCACGTGCCCACCGTGGAAGACCACGACCACGGCCTCATCACGTCGATCCAACCGGTATTCGACCTGGCCGGCCGAAAGGGACGCCACTGCCGTCGGTCTCACAAGATCGGGCATCGAAGTGCCTCCAGGCGTAGCGGTGCTGCGGCATTCACGCGCCGACCAGCCTTCCCGGCACACCCACCGGCAGCCTAGCCCGTTGCCCGGCCAACGGCGCGCCCCCAAACCACTCCGATGGCCAGCCGACGTGTTCCGTCCGAGGCGGTCCTGCGGCAGATCCGCGTCGTACTACCTGAGCTTGACCTCGAACGCCTACTGGCGGCCGCCGGACGAGTCGGGGAGGGCGCCGAGGAGTACCTGAAGCGAACCCGACGGCCGGCGTGCTGTTCCGCAAGGTCTCCGGGGCCGGCCTCAGCGAGCGGCACCTCAACGAGTTGCTCGAGAAGGCGAACCAGATTATCCGCGACCGGGACGAGGGCTCGGAGTAGTAGGCGGCCATGAATTGGTACACGAGCGCCGACGGCGATCAGCGCATCTACTACACCGAAGAGGAGATCGAGCAGATCTTCGACCACGAGCTGGCGCGCGCCGGCCGGCGCCCGACGCCGGCGGCTCCGGTCACGGCTCTCGAGCCGCGCGGTCGACAGCGGCGAGTCGGCGCCGGGACTGGTCGGCGATGGCGGGCGACCCTTGCCCACGAGGCGGCACACATCGTGCTGCACCGCTACCTTTCGAGCCGGACCTGAACCAAACCCAGCTCTTCGTCATTCCGAGCGCCGGATCGGTCACGAAGGGCGGCCTCATGCGCTCCCTGCCACGGACCACTTTCAAGCGTGTCGCCTTCCAGCGCATGAGCGCCAACTCTCTGAGCGACGTCACCGTCGGCACGCCGGCCGCCGACGCGTCCGACGGAGAACCACGTCGGGCACTGGTTCCCCGAGCCATTGCTCGCCAACCCCTACGAGGAACCGGAGCGGTCGGCGGAGCTGGCGGACTCGGTGTCGATGGCGGCCCTGTTGCTGCTCGAGCAGTTGACCCCGTGCCCGTCGTCACGGACGCCACCGAGGTCTCCACTGTGGCCGGGCGGCGGCCTGGACAGGTTTGCGGTTGTCAGCAGGGCCGAGTGCGGTCGAGAGATCGCAGAAGGGACAGACGAGGCTCCGGTCGTTCTTGGGTCCAAACCGCCCAACGGCGCGGTTCCGACATCCCAACTTGAGTCTCAGGCGGCGGTGGCATTGGCTCGCCAAGCTCGCTGCGCCACCCGGCTTGTTCAGCAAATGCCTCCTCATCACGCCGATCGTGACTAACCTGTCCTCCTGTGGTCCACATCGTTTCCGCAGCTTATTCGACAAATGTCGATGAGGGCGTTTGATCAATTGTGGCCTGCAAGAAGCATGGTGCGCTCTGGCAGGGAGGCAGCGATCCGAGCCGCGATACGGGTGGGTCCTTGCGGGCTCAGGTGGCACCACCGACTGTCGGCTAACCCCCACAGTGAGGAGCGATGGCAATGGCGGATCCAACGTCCGATTTCTTCGACAGACTCGGGCAACCTGGGGCGCGACGGCTGGGAAACGTCACGGCGAGCATCCGAATTGACCTCGACCGAGGTAAGGGGATAGAGCACTGGCTCCTCGCGATCGATAAGGGCAACATCTCAGTTTCGAGGAAGAACATCAAGGCTGACGCCGCGCTGCATACCGACAAGGAGATGTTCGATCGGTTGACCCGGGGTGATGCGAGCCCCCTTGCGTCGATGCTGCGTGGTCTGGTGCGGGCGGAGGGCGACACTGAGCTGATCGTGCCCGTCCAAGGGCTGTTTCCCGCACCGCACAACCCGCTCTCTCGTCGGGCTTCAGCCGACATGAAGAGGCAACCGGCATGAGCGAGAACCGTGTGAATGCTCTCGAAGGCAACACCTTTGTCGTCAGCGACAGGCGCGGCGACATCGTGGCCTCGCCGACGGACACCACCGGCCTGTTCTCGTTCGACACGAGGTTCCTGTCGAAGTGGGTGCTCACCCTTGATGGCCAGCGGCTCAGCCCGCTCTCGGTGAACGATCTCCAGTACTTCGAAACGCGGTTCTGCCTAGTGCCTGGGACCGGCACCATCTATGTCAACGCCACGCTGTCAGTGTTACGGCAGCGAGCTGTTGGCAACGGCTTCCACGAGGAGCCGTTGGTGTTCTGACTCCACGAGGATCGGACGCCACGGATGACCCCACGCATGGCCGATCCCTCGCGCGGCGTCCGTGACCAACCCGGCTCCGGTCCGGGCCGCGCGTTCAGCAAGAGCCCTTCGAAGGATGATGGGGAGTGGATCATGGCCGCCCACGTATGGCGACGGGCCTATCATCGAGTGCTCGGATGGCATGCGCCCGCGCTGCGCCGGGCTGCGGTGGTGCTGGTCATCGAGTTCGTCGCCACGCTTCTCCTTCTCCTTCTCCTGCATGCACCGTGGGAGTTAGCCGTGATCCTGGGCTGGGACTTTGGGGCCGCGGCGTTTCTTGCCAGCACAGGCCACATGATCATTCGCGCGGACGCCGCGGACACGGAGATGCTGGCCAGCGAAGAGGATGCCACCCGCACCGCCGGCGCGTTCGTGCTCGTCAGCGTGTGCACCGTCAGTCTTCTTGGCGTTGGTTTCGCGATCCGTCTCGCCGGAGCGAGTTCCGGCGGACTGAGAGTCGTGCTAATCGCCGTCGCCGTTCTCACCGTCGTGATCTCATGGATAACGCTCAGTTTTATCTTTGTCTTGAGGTACGCCCATCTATGCTACGGGCCGGCGAAAGGCGGCATCGACTTCGGCGACCCAGACACACGGGCAAGGCCAACCTACCGGGACTTGGCCTATGTCGCCTTCACCATTGGCATGACGTACCAGGTCTCCGACACGGTGTTGCGCAATCCGCGGACGCGCCGAACGGTACTCTCCCACGCCGCGCTGGCCTATGTGTTCGGCGTCGTCATCATCGCTGGCGCCGTCAACCTCATCGCCGGCCTGATGCGCTGAGCCTTGATCCACCGACGTAATTGATCTGAGTCGGTGTGTGTGGGTCGCGACGACGACGTCGTCCGCCCACTGCAGGATCGACCCGTACGCGTCGACCGGGAAACGCTCACCCTCGGCTGTGCCGGCGCCTACTCCAGTTTCCTGCGCCACGCCGAAACCGCAGCACTGCAGTACGGCATCGACGCCCGGACCATCCTTCTCGAAGCCGGCCGGCGCGGACTCATCGGCGGCCAGGAGGATATGATTATCGATATTGCCCTCGACCTCGCCCGTACTGCCGCGTAAGGAGCGACCGCCAAGAAGCTTGACGTGTCGATCCGCGGCAACCTCACTAACAAACAGGTCGAGACAACAGTCGCTGGCTGTGCCCGCCCTCGCGATAGACCCAAGGTCCTCAGCAGTCACAGACAAACACCGTTCGTCAATGAAACAAGCACCAAGCAGCGCCGGCGTGCCCGCCCTGATATGGAAAGGGCTAACTCGGCAACGCACCCGACCATGTCGGGCCCAATGCTCCGGAGGCCGTCTGCTTGCGCCTGCGGCCCAGGCGCGTCGCCACGCGGACGCGCTCCTGTGGGGGGTACGTGAGCGGTGAGGGAATTGCCTGATCGCCGACAAATCGACGGCGCCGGCACGATAGTCTGGTGTTGACGCCATTGCCGAGGCCGGGCAGCGTTCCGGAGGTGATCGACGGCACCGTGCTGGATTCGCATCGTCGAAATCGTCGCCCGGAGAAGCCGCGGTACGAGTACGCTTCCGCTCCCCGTCGAGGGAATACGACGAACTGGGCCATCGCGAATCGGGACGAGGCAAAGGAGCCAGCGTGAGCGACTATCCCCTCATCAGTGACCACGGCCTCATCGGAGACCTGCAGACGTCGGCGCTCGTGACGAAGGACGGGACGATCGACTTCTTCTGCGCCCCGCGCTTCGACTCGCCGAGCATCTTCGCTTCGCTCCTCGACGCGCGGAAGGGAGGAAGCTTCCGGGTCGCGCCGAGGCTCGACGACTACACGACCACGCAGATGTACTTCCCACAGTCGGCCTGCCTGATCACCCGGTTCATGACCGACGCCGGGGTCGGTGAGCTCGTCGACTTCATGCCCATCGACAACCCCACTGTCGCCACTGACAATCACAAGATCGCCCGGGGTGTCCGGTGCCTACGGGGGCAGATGCCGTTCCGCCTGGAGTGCGAGCCCCGCTTCGACTTCGCCCGCCAGACGCACGAGCTGTCCATCACCAGCGAGGGCGCGCTCTTCCAGGCCAACGGGCAGGAGGTCGTGTTGCACGGTGCCGCCGGCGCGGAGCGTTCGGGAGACGGCGACGTTCGCCTCGACTTCACACTGCAAGCCGGCGAAGTCAGGGGGTTCATGCTGGAGACGGGGGCGACGCGGGCGCCGCAGCCGATGAACCCGGCCGAGGCGATTGAGTTGTTCGAGCAGACGGTGCGGTACTGGCGGTCGTGGCTGAGCCGGTGCACCTACCAGGGCCGCTGGCGGGAGATGGTTCATCGCTCGGCCATGGCGCTCAAGCTGATGACCTACGCCCCGACCGGGGCACTGGTCGCAGCGACGACGACCGGCCTGCCCGAGCAGGTGGGCGGCGAGCGCAATTGGGACTACCGCTTCACCTGGATCCGAGACGCTTCCTTCTCGGTCTACGCGCTCCTGGGCCTGGGCTACACCGAGGAGGCGAGGGCCTTTCTCGAGTGGGTCGAGAGTCGCGTCTTGGAAAGCGCCGGAACGGCGTCCGGCCCGCTCAAGACCATGTACCGGGTGGATGGGTCCTCGGATCTGGCCGAGGAGTCCCTGGATCATCTGGAGGGCTACCTGGGCTCCCGCCCGGTACGGATCGGCAACGGGGCGGCCGACCAGCTCCAGCTCGACATCTACGGCGAGGTCATGGACTCGATCGCCGTGAACGACATCTACGACCCTATCGGCTACCAGGGTTGGCTCGGACTCATCAAGATCTTGGACTGGCTGTGTGACAACTGGGACCAGCCGGACGAGGGAATCTGGGAGTCTCGCGGTGGGCGCAAGGGCTACACGTACGGACGGGTGATGTCCTGGGTGGCCCTGGACCGGGCCGTTCGCATGGCGCGGGACCGGGGACGGCCAGGAGACGTGCAGCGCTGGATCGCCGCCCGCGACGCCGTCTGCCAGCAGGTCATGGACAAGTGCTGGAACCCCTCGCGGCGTGCCTTCACCGCACACCCGGACACGGAGGTCCTCGACGCCGCGAACCTGCTGATGCCGGTGGTCGGTTTCGTCGCTCCCAGGGACCCGATGTGGCTTTCGACGCTGTCCGCCATGGAGGACGAGCTGGTCACTGACAGCCTGGTCTACCGCTACAACCCGAGCGCGTCGCCGGATGGTCTGCGGGGATCGGAGGGCACCTTTTCGCTGTGCTCGTTCTTCTACGTCGACGCTCTGGCCCGCGCCGGACGTCTGGACGAGGCCCAGTATGCGTTCGAGAAGATGCTGACGTACGCCAACCACGTCGGTCTGTACTCGGAGGAGATCGACCCGAGCGGTCGCCAGATCGGCAACTTCCCCCAGGCGTTCACCCACCTCGCGCTGCTCCACGCCGCCATCGACCTCGACGCCGCCCTCAACACCGGGGGCGCACCGGTGTTCCAGGGCCCGGGCGGGCTCGGCTTACCAACCGTACTCAACCTGGCGGCCGGGCGGGCGTTCCACCCCACAGATTAGAGACTAGCGGGCATATTCGCCGGTCGATCTGAGCGGTTCTTGGGAGATGCTCCGATCCGGGTCGCCTGCGCGTGATGAGCCGGTTAGCTGGGCCGGCCGAGCGGCGGGGCTCCTTCATCGTCGCCAGCCGTTGCTGGATCAGTGTCGGCCTCGTCGCGGGCCTGGAGGCGCTCAGACAGGAGCACCGTGACTGCGGCGGCTATGGGGATAGCCATCAGAGCGCCGATCAGTCCGAGTGCGGTGCCGCCGATCAAGCCGGCCAGGAGCACGGCGCCGGGCCTGAGTTCGATCGTTTTGCGCATGATCCGCGGTGCTATTGCGTAGTTTTCAAGCTGCTGGTAGAGCACGAAGAAGACGGCCAGGAGCACTGTATTCGGCCACAAAGGTGTCGTGGGCAGCGCGACCAGCACGCAGATGACCGCGCCAAGCGTCGCCCCGATCGTGGGGATGAGGTCGGTCACCGCGACCAGGAACGCCAGCGGCGCGGCGAGAGGCACCCGGGCCGCGGTGAGCGCGGCGAAGGCCGCTAGGCCGGCGACGAGCGAGATGAGGATATTCCCGCTCGTGTAGGCGCCCACCTTGTCGACTATCACGTCAACGATCCGGCTGAACTGGGCTCGCCGAGCCCGCGGGACCAGCAGCACCGCGCCGCGGCGCAACCGAGGCAGGTCGGCCAAGAAATAGGCGGTAAACACTGCCACTGTCAGCGTCGACAGCGCCGCCGAGAACACCCGTCCAGTGGCTCCGAACACGCCGCTGCTTATCCGGTCCGGCAGGCTGGCGGCCACGCTCTCGATCTGCCTGGTTGCGTGAAATCGATCGCCGATTCGGCGGATGCTGGCCCAACGGTCCTGCAGGCCGGTCAGATGCTCAGGTAAGTCAGTCACCATCGCTTGGTACTGCTGGACCATGGTCGGGATCACCGCCTGCAGGAATGCGGCGACCGCACCGAGCGTCACGAGGACGACCACCACGACGGCAAATCCCCGGCGCATATGCCAGCGGGTCAGCATGCGTACGGCAGGATCGAGGCTGATCGCCAGGAACAAGGCGACCAACACGCGGATGAGCACGTCGCGAGCGGCGTAGAGGGCTGCCGCTGTTGCGACGGCCGCGACGGCACCGAAGCTCCAGAACATGCCCTGGCGGAACAGCATCATCGGCCTCACGCGGTCGCCTTCCTGCCCGGGGGAGAGCGCTGCGGCTGCTCGCTCATGAATGCACCCCCGATTCGTCGACCAGACAGGCCGGTCAGCACCGCATCTTGCGCGTCAGCGTCTACATTGGACCGCGCTCACCAGCGATAACCTGGGCCGGGCTGCCAGAACCCGACGCCGCGGCGGACCCAAGGCGAGCCCCGCCACGTCATCACAGACATGGCGGCCAGGCGGCTCACGCTCGACCCTATTACCGTTAATGTGGCCCTCGCACCCTCGCTCATCGTATAGCGGCGGCACGTTGGTCGAGGCAGTCTAAGCAGGTCGAGGACGGCGGGCGGCGGTTGAGGGCCGCGGCCGGTCCTCCGCCACGGAACGCTAGGTAACGCCCTCGCACGAGGTGGTTGGTCGGGCGTGCGCACTCACGTCCATGCTGGACCCGGCCGCTCGTACACGCACACCGTGATCAAGAGCGGACACGCGGGCACTCCTACAAGGGCGTGGATCGCCCGTCGGCGCGTCCCTGAGAATGCCGCCGAGTCCCACCGCCTGAACGCTAGCGGTCACTGTGGATTCACGGATTCGCGCCCCGCCAGAGGCCAGTGGCGTTAGCGTTGGCGGGGTGACCGATTGAGGCCGGAAGGAAGATCATGGACTTCTCATCGCAACTCGACGGACTCCAGCACCAGGTCGCGGACGCAAGAACCGGGGTGCAGGTCGCTGCCACCGAAAGCCGTGACCAGCTCAGACAGCGCATCGACCAGGCGCAGGCTGACCAGAACCGGGTCGCCACGGATGCACAGCGTTCTGCGGCGGCACCCGCCAGCAGCAAGTGGAAGCAGATGAGGGCCGACGCTGCCGCGAAAATGGACGATGTCCAGGCCCGGATAGACAAGCGGACCCGACAGATCGACGCCGACATGGCCGCGACCGATGCGGACATGGCGGAGGCCGACGCAACCGACGCGATCGACTACGCCGCTTGGACCATCGACAGCGCGCGTCTGGCCATTCTGGATGCTGTCGACGCCCGCGCCTACGCCAACATGCAGGCCGGCACGGCAGCTTCCTAGCTTCGTTGCCCAACGCCGGCAGGGCCGTTGCAGCGCAGGTGGTTACCGGCACACCGGCGCGGACTCGTGGAATGGTTCGCGGCCGCGCGGTGACCAGTCGTAAGGAGCTTGCTATGACGAGCGGTACGATGTCGTCCCGCGTGTTGCGGGCTGGCGTGCGGGACTTGTCTGGGATCTGGTGGTGGTTTCTACTCCTCGGGATCCTGTGGACTTTGTTCGGCATGTTCGTGCTGTCCTACCGAGTGGGCAGTGTGGCCGCGGTGGCGGCGTTCGTGGGGGTGGCATTCCTGTTCGGGGGCATCACCGTGCTCGCATTGGCCGCATGGGTCCCAGGCTGGCGGTGGCTGTTCATCGTGGTTGGGATCTTGGCGGTGGCCGCTGGGATCATGACCTTCGCGTGGCCAGACATCACGTTGTATGTCGTGTCGGTCTTCGTCGCCTGGTATCTGATCGTGTTTGGCATCATCCACCTCGTCAGCGCGCTGGCCGGCCCCAGGCTGGCGTGGTGGTGGACGCAGCTGCTACTCGGGGTCGCCGAGCTGGTCCTCGGTGTGTGGGCGATCCGTTCCTGGGAACGGTCGCTACTGACGCTGGTGACCCTGGTCGGAGTGTGGGCCATCTTCCACGGGGTGAGCCAGATCTTCGGCGCGTTCTCTCTCAGAGAGGTCGACAAGGGAGTAGATCGGGCGTTGAGTTGATAGCCAGCCGGCCAGGCATCGCCCCGGGCCGGTCGGTACCGGACCCGGTCGGCCTGCTACGGAAACCGCATGTCCCCTGAGGACAGTCGAGGGCGAGGTAAGGCGAATAAGGCGAAGCAGTTAGACCGCTGGCAGCCCCGACTGGCTGAGGGCGTCATAGACGTCGGTTCTGCTGAGAACATGACGGTCATGTGCCACCGTTGGGGCGTGTGCAGGTGAATGGCCGCGTGCATGACCGCCCGGACGGCCCGCCAGCACCGCCGTCGGTCATCGCGGGCCGGCGTTGGGCGGCCCGGGGGGCCATTCTCACCGCGATAGCCGGCGTGCTTGTCCCGGTGATCTTCGCGGGACTTCGCAGCGTGCCGTTACTGGTACTTGGAGCAATAGGTATTGCGATCAGCTTGGCCGGAGCGTGGTTGGGCCTCACCCACCGGGGTGTGGGCCGGTTGGCGGGCGTGGTCGTCGCCGCGGTGGCCGTACTTGGGGTGGCGGTCGTCTACGCCTTGGCCGAGTTCCTTCACATCGTCGTGCTCTCCGCGGCACTCTTGCTGATCGCCGGGTTTACCGCGCGGGCGGCACTTCGTGGCAGTGCCCTGCCGGCTCCCGAGTACGAGGCTCCCGCGCCGCGGCACCCATTTCTGATCATGAATCCCCGCTCGGGCGGCGGCAAGGTCGCCCGATTCCGGCTCGTGGAGAGTGCGGAGGCACTCGGCGCCCGGGTCGCGCTCCTTGAGGGAGTCGAGCAGGTCGATGTGGTCGCAGTCGCCCGTCAGGCCTTGGCACAAGGCGCCGATCTTCTCGGCGTGGCTGGTGGGGACGGCACCCAAGCCTCGGTCGCCGGAGTCGCGGCCGACGCCGGCATTCCTTTCCTCGTCATTTCGGCGGGCACCCGCAACCATTTCGCGCTTGACCTGGGCTTGGACCGTGACGATCCGTCCCGCTGCCTCGACGCGTTGACCGACGGGGTGGAGCTCCGCGTCGACCTGGGGTCGATCAACGGTCGGCCATTCGTCAACAACGCCTCGTTCGGCGCCTATGCCGAGCTGGTACGCCGACCCGAGTACCGGGGCGACAAGACCCAAACAGCTCTGCAAGCACTGCCTGATCTTCTCGTCGGTCACTCGGGGCCGTGGCTGTATGCCCGGGCTGGGGAGGTAGTCATCGCGCGCCCCCAGGCCTTGCTCATCAGTAACAATCCATACGCGACCGACGACCCTGCCGGCTTGGGCCGCCGCGCCCGACTCGACCGCGGAACACTTGGGGTGATCGGAGTCCGGGTGGACAACGCCAGGCAAGCCGCCAGCTTGCAGAGCGGCCCCGCCAGCGAGAGCGTTACTGTCACGACGGCAGCGAGTGTCACTGTCACCGCCGACGCCGACGAGATCCCAGTGGGAGTGGACGGCGAGTCGATAGTCGTACGACCACCGGTCGGCTGCACGATACGCCCGGCAGCGCTACGAGTTCGGGTGCCCCGCCATCGCCCCGGACGAACCCCGCCGCCGCCGCTGGACCGGGACAATGTGCGCGCACTGGCCACGATTGCGTTTCGTCGCCCGGGTGGATCTCGCAGGCAAGATCAGGGGACCGTATGAGGATGCGTGAGGCTCCGGGGCCAAGGCTAGGCCGTGCGGCAGCACCAGTTGCCGATGGGAGCCGACAGGTCGCCCGGGAACTGGACACAATGGACCGAGCTGTCTATCAGGCGATCGGAAGTGTGTCGACTCCGCGCCTGGACAAGGCCATGGTCCGGATCTCCAACGCCGCGGACCACTCCCGGTTGTGGCTTAGTTGCGCGGCCATTCTGGCCGCCCTCGGCGGCGGCTCGGGCCGACGGGCGGCACTGCTCGGCGTGGTCAGCGTCGGGTTCTCCTCGGCGGTGAGCAACCTCGTCGTGAAACCGCTGTGGGCGCGACGCCGGCCCGAACGACCCGCGACCGTCATCCCGACGCACCGCTGGGTACGGATGCCGACGTCGCAGTCCATGCCCTCCGGACACAGCGCCTCGGCGTTCGCCTTCGCTACCGCGGTCGGGTCCGTACTTCCGGCCCTCTCGGTGCCATTGCACGCGGCCGCCACCGCCGTCGCGTACTCGCGAGTACACACCGGCGTGCACTACCCAGCGGACGCGATCGCCGGTTCCGTTATCGGCACCAGCGCGGCCGCCCTCGTCTGCCGCATACTTGACCGATCTTGAGGTCGCAAAGGGTCGCGGATCGCGAATGGAGGCTCCCGGACCCAGACCCAAGCTCTCGGTGTGGGCCGACCTCATCGGCGATCTGTTCGCGAGTGCCCCCGCCCACGGTCGTGGTAGCAGCTCGGGCAAGGAGCCTCGGAGCGGCCATTCGGCACCCCGAGACCCTGGCGAGCGTCAACAGGCTATACAACGTTGAGGGGCAGGCTGCTCGGCTCGCCTGCGTTGATTGGTCCTTCAGTCGCGGCTCGGCGCCTACCCGAACGCCGCGCGCGGACAATGCGTCATCTATCGTGGGTCGGATACGCAGACCACGGAAACTGGGAGAATGCGATGCCACGTTCGCTCGCGTGGGACAGGGTCTCCCGCGCTGACGTGTTACGCGCGATAAAGGAGTACGACCGACTCGGACCGCAGCGGTTCTTCGCTGACCATGGTTTCGCTCCGACCACAACCTACGAGCTGGTCCAGGGCGACCGCCGTTACCCGCCGAAAGCCATCTTGGGCACAGCCTATGAGTTCGCGACGGGCCAGCGCCTCGCCTCCGGTGACTTCGAGGGCGGGAGGACCGGCGCCGTCAGGGTGCTCGGAAACCTGGGATTCACTGTCCAGCACGTGTGACGACCGGCTGGGTGAGGCTGACCACAGATGGACAAGGGCCGCACGGTCCATGTTCCGCGCGCTACAGCGTCGTCCGCAGGACCTCGACAACCGCCTCGCGTAGATGAGCGAGCTGCCGGTGCCTGCTGCTTGGGCCACCGGCAGTCATGCCTCACCGCCACCGTCGCGCCGCCGCCTCAGCCGAGCAATCTCGCCCGCGATCGGAAACCAGTAGTAGGGAATGAACGCGGCGATCACAGCCACGCCGAGAGGGGGGACAGAGCGCCCAGCAGGGTTCCGGTAGCGATCCAGGCAAGAGCGAGCTGAAAGCGCCTGGCGATGGCTCTCACACCGGCGGAGTCGATAGTCGTGACGAGCAGCCGTCGATCATGACGGGCGTACCACCAGATCACGTTGAACAGAATGGCCCGTTCGCCGCCTCCGTTCTTGCCCCGGCGCTCCGTGACGGACACGGGCAGCGCACCGCCGTCGTCGTCCACGGCCTCACGTTTGAATTGGCGGGCAGGAACGCGATGTCCATCAGCAGCACAGTGTTGAGGAACAGCACTACCCGGTCGGCGCTACTGATCTGATCGACTGTGCCGTGACGGCGGTAGCCGTACGCACTCGGGGCGCGGAACACGCCCAACTTCGACATCGCCGTCGACGCCCTGCTGGACGCGGGGCGAGGCTGGGTGTTCGGGGCACCGCCCGCACCGGGGCGGACGACACCATGGTCGGGTGGCAGGGGCGGACGCCAGGGCGATCGCCGTCCAGCGGCTTCTCGACGAGCTCTGCGACGACCTCGGATTCTGCCTCCCTCCGCGGGAACAGGCACGGCTGCGGCAGGCGCCGCCGCTCGACCCGGATGCCTTCACGGATGCGGTCTTTGTCGCCGATGAGATGGACCCGCGTATCTACGAGCACCTACGCCGGGAGGTTAAGGCCCGGGTGGACAGGCGGCTGCCCGACATCGACCGAATCAACTGATTGTGGCTCACGGGGCCCTCCCCACAGTGGACGGTTCAGGCAAGGCACGGGATGGTAGGGCGCCGCACGCAACGCGGCGCCCCTGCTCAACTGGCCTCCGGATCACGTCATCCGGGCGATTCGGGCAATGCTGGCGCGCCTGACGACCGCATGATCCAACTCAGCGGTAGGAAGGTGCCCGAAACGGGCGCGTTTTCGCCGCGGAGTTGGATCTAGCACTGATCCGAT
>Ga0184625_10000456_pt1 | contig 15380 bp, 12 predicted proteins | sample PLM3_30_b1_FD_133151 | JGI IMG/M metagenome (GOLD analysis project Ga0184625, IMG submission 133151) | Groundwater sediment microbial communities from an aquifer in East River, Colorado, USA - PLM3_30_b1 | ecosystem: Environmental > Terrestrial > Soil > Riparian zone | place: USA: East River... | reverse complement strand
GCGTTGTAAATCCGGCCGAGCGTTCCCTTCTCCAGAGCCACCGCAATGCTTCCCACGACATCTTCGAGATGAATGGAATTGAGCACCCTTTCGCCACTCGCTTCAATGCGTGCCTCTCCACTGAGGAACTGTTTGAGCCAAAAACCACGTCCCGGACCGTAGATCCCGGCCACCCGCAGGACTACCCCGGGGAAGCCGTTACGGCCCGCTGCTTCCAGCAACACCTGTTCTGCTTCGATCAAGATTCGCGAAGTCTCTGCCTCCGGAATTGTTGGACTTTCTTCATCGACCACGGAGCCGTCGGTTTGGCCGAAGACGCCCGTGCTACTCGTATAGACAAACTTTTGCGGAGCCGTCACACGGAGCCAATCCACGAGATTTCGCATCCCCTCCACGTAAACTGCGCGGTAATCCTCGGCCCCGCCGCGGGAGGATGAAACGCAATTCACGACCCAATCGTAGACGGACGGCAGAGAGGACAATGCTTCGGGACGCGTGATGTCTGCCTGAAGGAATTTGATGCCAGATGTGGCCGATTCCACAGGATGCTCGGTACGGCGAAGCGCGCAGACCTCGTGTCCGAGGCCTTGCAAACGAGTGGCCAGGGCAGTGCCCACATAACCGCAGCCGACAATCAACACGCGCATACCGGAGTGTAGTGCAACGGCGGCATTTCACCAGCGCCACTCCTCAAATACCTTTGTGCACTGGCCCAAGGGGGGTTAGACTTTGAGTTGCCGATGGACATTGGAGAACAAACACACGCCGCCGCAGTTGCCGATGCGCGGAAGGCTGCCACGGTTCCAGAATTGCTGGCCCCTGCGGGGGACTGGGATTGCGTTCGCGCGGCAGTGGAGAACGGGGCTGACGCAATCTATTTTGGGCTGGATAAGTTCAATGCGCGGATGCGGGCGCACAATTTTACCGAAGCGGATTTGCCGCAATTGCTGGAATACCTGCATCGACGTGGAGTCAAGGGATACATCACATTCAACACCCTGGTATTTCAAAATGAATTGGAGCAAGCGGAGGAATACTTGCGGGCAATCATTAATGCAGGGGTCGATGCGGCGATCGTCCAGGATGTCGGCATCTGTCGGTTGATCCGGCAAATCTCACCCGATTTTCCCATCCACGTTTCAACACAAATGACGGTCACTAGCGCAAGGGGTGTGGAGTTTGCACGCGAATTGGGCTGCAACCTGGTGGTGTTGGCCAGAGAGTGCACATTGCCGGAGATAGAGAAGATACTTGGAGACAACTCTGGTAGTAAAACCAACGGTGGAACGCTTCCGCTGGAGGTGTTCGTGCATGGAGCGCTTTGCGTGGCTTACTCAGGGCAATGCCTGACGAGCGAATCCTTAGGTGGCCGGTCGGCGAACCGTGGCGAATGCGCACAGGCCTGCCGAATGCCTTACGACCTGTTGGCTGACGGAAAAAAAGTGGATCTTGGCGACCGCAAATACCTGTTAAGCCCGCAAGATCTCGCAGGGTTGCCGGTCTTGCCGGCGCTGGTTCGAATGGAGGTGGCATCGCTGAAAATTGAGGGGCGGCTGAAATCGCCGGGTTACGTGGCAAATATCACGCGGATATATCGCCGCGCGTTGAATGAACTCGCCAGCAAGGAATCCGGCCAAGAAGAAAACCAGCCATTTCAAGTGCCGGATTCCGATCAATACGACATGGAGATGGCGTTTTCACGAGGGCTATACACCGGTTGGTTTGAAGGGATAAACCACCAGGCGTTGGTGCATGGCCGATTCGGGACCAAGCGGGGCGTGTTTCTCGGGGAAGTTCTGGAAGTTCGCCGCGATCGCGTGGCGATATGCCCGGTGAGCCCGTTGAAACCTGGGGATGGCGTGGTGTTCGACGCGGGCCACCCGGAAGCAAAGGAGGAAGGCGGCAGGATTTATGAGATTTTCCCCGACCACCCCCCTGGACGGCGCAGTTCCGCGCCGGAAAAGGTCTGGCTTACCTTTGGCCAAGGTGATGTCGAGTTCACACGGATTCAGCAGGGCAACAAAATTTGGAAGACCAGCGATCCGGAGTTGGAGCGTCGTTTGCGCCAAAGCTATGAAGGTGAAGTTCCACGCTTCCAACGGCCCCTCACCATGGAGGTGCATGGAATAGCGGGCCGCCCGCTGCGGTTGGTGGTGCGTGATGAAAAGGGAAATGCAATTCACCTGGATTCGGAGATGCCATTGGAAAAAGCAGAGAAGCAGCCGCTGACAACGGAGAAACTGAGAGAACAGTTGGGTAGGCTTGGCGGCAGCATTTTCCGTTTGGGGGAGCTGCGCAATTTTCTGGAGGGGGCGGTCATGGCTCCGGTTCGAGAATTGAACCGGCTTCGCCGCGAGGCCGTGACCAGGTTGGAGTTGGCGCGATCGCGTCCTCGACGGTGGAAGATGCACGATGAGCAGGACGCCGTGCGGATCCTCGACGTAAACCCTCAACCGGAGCCGGCGAAAGTGATCCGCACCCAAGCGGAACTGATCGTTCTTTGCCGGACGCTGGCGCAGATGGAGACCGCCCTGAACTGTGGAGTGACCCGGATCTACTGCGAATTTGAGGATCCAAAGAAATACCGGCAAGCTGTGGCAATGGTGCGCGCCAGGCGCGGGGTGGCCACGGTTCCCGAAATTTTCGTCGCTCCGCCGCGGATTTTCAAGATGGGCGAAGAGTGGACCCTGGAGCAAGTGAGGTCTTGTGCTGCGGACGGCTATCTGATCCGCAATTACGACCATTTGCAGTTCTTTGCGCAGGATCGCAAGGTGGGAGATTATTCACTGAACATCGCCAACCGGATCACCGCAGATTATTTCAAGAACCGGTTCGGGCTAGAGAGTTTGACAGCCTCCTACGACCTGAATGTCATGCAATTGGAAGCCCTGCTCGCGGCCACACCCGCGGACTGGTTTGAAGTAACGATTCATCAACACATGCCGATGTTTCACATGGAGCATTGTGTCTTTTGCGCCTTTCTCACGAACGGCACGGATTATCGTGATTGCGGGCGCCCCTGCGACCACCGCGATCTGAAGCTGCGGGACAGGGTGGGGGCCGAACACCCCGTGAAAGCGGATGTAGGGTGTCGCAACACGGTCTTTAATTCGCAGGCCCAGACGGGGGCGGAGTTCGTGTCTAGCATGTTGTCGCTCGGGGTAAGGCATTTCCGAATTGAATTTCTGAACGAAGACACGGCTCAGGTAATTCAGACGATTGAGAAGTATCGGCAACTTCTGAAAGGGGAAATTAGCGGGCAGCAGCTCTGGCGTGAACTGCGTCTGTTCAATCAGTTGGGCGTGACCCGCGGGCAGATGGCCGGCAAAAGCTGAGGGCGACACCGGACCTACTGATATCCGGCGCTCATGGGCGGCGATCCTTGGCGAGCTGCTTGGCCAGCCGAATCGCCGCCACCATGCTTGAGGGATTGGCTTTGCCTTGACCGGCAATATCGTACGCAGTGCCATGATCGGGAGAGGTGCGAATGAACGGGAGCCCGAGAGTCCAATTCACGCCGGTCTCAAAGCAAGCCATTTTGAGCGGGGCAAGTCCCTGGTCGTGATACATCGCCACCACCGCGTCATAGTCTCCACGAAGCGCGTAGTAAAACAGTGCATCTGCGCTGAGCGGACCGACCACGTCGAATCCCTTTTGCCTGGCTGCTGCCACGGCGGGCGCGATAGTGATTTGCTCCTCATTACCCATTTCCCCGCCCTCCCCCGCATGCGGATTGACACCGCAGACAGCGACACGGCGGCGTGAAATCCCCAAATCCCGGCATGCCTGGTCTGCCAACTCAATGACCAACTCAATTTTCTCCTTTGTCAGTGCATCTGCGACTCGCCGCAATGGAATATGGATTGTGACAAGCGCCACGCGAAGCCAACGGCCCCGGTCATCCTCCCCGAGCAGCATCATGGCGGTTCGCGGTGCAGCGGCGCGTTGGGAGAGAAACTCGGTTTGACCAATGAAATCGTAGCCGGCCCTAATGATAGACTCCTTGTTCACGGGCGCGGTAACCATGGCCTGCAACTCACGCCTGAGACAGCGGTCAGCCGCATCCTCCAGGCAAGCAACGGCCGCGCGAGCTGCCAATGGAGAACCGGCGACTATGGAGGAGGGCAAAGGATCAGAAAAAGGCTGGTGAACAAAAACTCGCCTCCGCTGGGTTTGGTCCTGGAAAGAAAGCAGCTCCAGCTGCAGCCCCAATTTCTCGCTCAGTCTCTGCAGAAGTTGCTTATCGCCGATAAGCAGGTAGTTGTAATCATCCCGGGGCAATTCGCTGGCCAGTGCCTTGAGACTGATTTCGGGACCAATGCCGGTGGCGTCCCCAAACGAGATACCGATCCACGGGGCGGCCATATAAGGTCAATAATAGCGGACGAAAGTTTTCTTCCGGAGCTTCTCCACCCACTGCTTTTCGAGGCGAGCCCGCTCCTGGGTTACCAGGGTCTTTTCCACCTCTTCCCGAACTTCGGTCAGTGGCTTGTAATATTGCGGTTTCACCTCTTCAACTTTGGCGATGTACCACGCGTCCGGAAACTCCACGACCCGACTGTATTCACCCGGTTTCAACCCGGCGACCGCTTCAGCAAGTTCTTTGCGAAGCTGCGAGGTTTCATACCATTCGCCGGCAGCACTTTTCTGCGACTTTTGTGAGTACATGGCCGACATTTCATCAAAGGGAGCTCCCTCCTTCAGCTTGATCAGGATCTCTTCAGCAAGGCGAGCTGGCTGTGGGCCGTTCGGGTCGCTGCTACGACCGATTACGAGCATTCGCAGTTTCACTTGATCTTCCATTTTGAAATCATCCCGGTGCGCCGCGTAAAAGTTTTCAACTTTTTGCGGCGAGACGATGATTTCCTGGGAGATGTTTTTGGATCGCATCGCTTCGACAATAAACTGCTCGCGCAAGCGTTCGCGGAACTTGTCGATGGTGACGCCTTCAGATTGCAGGGTTTTGGCCATGGTGCGGCGGTCACCGTAGCGGCTCCGGATTCGCTCCTGCACCATCTCATCCAGCAGACTCTCGGGGAGACTATAGCCGGCTGTCTGGAACTCGTGCAGAATGAGTTGGCGTTGCGCCAACTGTTCCAGGTTATCCCGCTCGGCTTCGGCCAGCTTTTTGCGAATGACCTCGTTCTGTCCGCGATACTGACGCTCCAACACCTTCACGGCGGGCAGAGTCATCTCCTCCACATCCTGCCGTGTGATGACGGAGTCGTGCACCACGGCTTGAATGGCATTCACCAAACCAGCTTGTGCAGACCACAGGCCACCGCTCAAAACCAGCGCTGCGGCACAAAAACAACGGGTCAATTTCATTGCTTCACCAGAGTGCGCGCAGTGTAAGGTAGCGGTGCAAAGACGGTCAAGGGCTCATAAAACCCTGCACTACTCCTTCAAAAACCGGTAAAAGCCGCGATCGCCGGACGCGACGGAGAATTGATAGCTCAAACTCCCGCTTGCGTCCGCCGTAATGTTAGTCACTGACTGCCACTGGACCAAGTCGGTAGAAGTCTCAACGTTGTAGATTCGGTTCGGTTCGCCGAGCAGGCAAACGTCCACTGCGGTGCTTGAAACGCGCGAAAAGCTGACCACTGAGGCTTGCGCGTCCGCCCCGGGAACAACGTTGATTCTGACCGAACCCATATCAGATCCACCATATGCCCCCACTAGTTGATAGGTGAAGGAGTCCTGGCCGGAGAACCCGAAAGCCGGTGTGTAGCGCCAAAACTCGTTCGTCTCAACCAGAGTGCCCCCACCGGTTGATGCCGAGGCGGTAAGCAGGACTTGCAGTACATCGCCTGCTTCGCCGCGGTCGTTGCAAAGGAACTTGTTTTTTGGGATCAGCAACGACTTGCCGGGAGCCACATTGAATTGGTCGGTCCACGCAACCACTGGGGAGTAGATGCGGAATGAATAATCACCTATCTTGCCAGCGTCGTTCGCTCCCGCGAAAGTCCGCACGGTGTAAGTGCCGGTTTCAGGCAGGACGTAGGTCTCGTCGTGGTTATTCCCGAAGTAAGCGATTGCAACCTGGTTGCTGGAGGGAGCACGAATTTGATATTGCAGGTAGCCGCCAAATATCGACGCAGCATAAAAAGACTGGAAGATAATCTTTTGGCCGGCGTTTCCGCTGAAACTGTAAAGATCCTGACCTCCCGCCGTTTCGATCTGCCCGGCGCCCTGGCCAGGCACGCCATTGGTTACGGTCTGCCCCAGGCTCAGAGCCAATGTCGAATCTTCAAGCGAAGAGATTTTGAAGGAGTATTTCCCTAGAAACTCGGTGTCATTGATTCCAACCCAGAACCGCACCGAGTAAGTGCCCGTTTCGGGAAGCGTCTTTCGTCCGACGTCCCCGCTGAAGTATGAAATGAACACCCTCTTGCCGCTTGGAGCCAGGACCTCCCACTGCAGCCATCCCCCCAAAGCTGGATCGGAACTGATCTTGCCGAAAAAGAGGCTTTGACCGGCTGCGCCCTCGAAAGAGTAAAGGTCCTGCGCGCCCGGGACTTCGATGTTACCGGCACCCTCAACCGGAACGCCGTTCCCCACCACCTGCCCAACCTGAATGGGAACGACGGTTTCGGGCGGAATGGGCAATACTGCAAACGAGTACGGCCCAACATAACTCACATCGTTGTATCCAGACCAAACCCGCAGAGTGTAGCTGCCCGTCTCCGGAAAGTTTCTTCGTCCCTCATTGCCATCGTCGAGGTAGTTGCGGAATAGCGTAAGACCACTGGGCGCTTTGAGCTCCCATTGTAGCCACCCTTTGAACGAAGGTGCGACGCTCACGTCTTGAAAAAACGCGGCTTGCCCCGCCCCAGCCTGGAAAGTGTAAACATCCTGCGCTCCAGGCACTTCGATGTTCCCGGAACCAACTTTAGGCACCCCGTTTGCCACTGTCTCACCAACGGCAATCTGAAAGCTGTCATCCGGCGGGACGGCGCGCAATCGAAAGGAGTAATCGCCCACATAATTCGTGTTGGAACTGCCCACCTTCACACGCATGGTGTAAATGCCGGTTTCCGGCAGCACCAGGCGCCCCCTATCGTATCCGTCAAAATAACCCGCACTGAGGGTCGCGCTGTTGGGGCGTTTAATATCCCACTGCAAAAATCCCTTGAAGTCGGCGGACACACTCAGTCCCTCCAGATAGATGATCTGTCCGTTGGTGCCTGCGAACGTGAAGGTATCCACATCGGTCACCACGTCGATTTGTCCGGCGCCAGGGCCGGGCGATCCAGGGCTGACCGTTTCGTCGATTTGTAGACTGAGGTTGGCCGCTTGCATAATCGAGCCAGCCAGAGCCCACACCAAGGTCGCGTAGGTGATTGCACTCGAGAAACGTCTGCGAGGAGCGTTCTCGTTTCCACTATACGCAAGCGAATTGTCACGAACCATAGGCGCCCATTTTCGAGGAGGCGTCACGAATATTCTATGGGCCGAAAGGAGTATTTTCAAACGGGTGCGGGCAAACCGGCCCTGGCGAATCTAGAAGCATATGCTGGAAGCTTTTTAAGGCAGCTTCTTGACAACTGTCCGGGCCTGTTCAACGGTACATGGTTCGCTGGCGCTCAATAGTGCCTCGCGAGTTGTATGCAACGGCACTGCATGTTTCCAAGGTCATGTTCAAAACCAGCCGCATTTACTCTCATTGAGTTGCTGGTATGCATCGCCGTGATCGGTATCCTGGCGGCCTTGCTCGTTCCAGCTCTAGCGAGGGCCAAAGCCAAAAGCATCGCGATGGGCTGCCTGAATAACGTAAGACAAATCAACCTCGCCACGCTGCTGTATGTGGACGATTTCCGGGACCGTCTCCCTTATAACCTCGGCCAGTCGGATATCGCCAAGGGCATCTCCAAGAACTGGTTCTACAATTGGACATCCCCGGTTATGAGCTGGGAACTGGACACCGACAACACAAACTCGGCATTGCTGACGCGTGGTGGAATCGGCCCTTACACTTCCAAGAATACTCGTATTTACCGTTGTCCTAGCGATTCGGCGCTAAGTAGCGTTCAACTCGCCGCAGGTTGGTCAGAGCGGGTACGCAGTATTTCCATGAATGCGATGACCGGTGATGCGGGTGAATATACCCTGGGTGGCACCAATGTGAATAATCCTGGCTATCGGCAGTTCTTCAAACTCACCCAAATTCCCCGTCCTGCCAATATCTTCCTCTTCATCGATGAGCATCCGGACAGTATCAACGACGGATATTTTCTGAATAGGAATGAGAGTGGGAAGTGGACTGACCTGCCCGCATCTTATCACGGAGGCGGCGCCAATCTCTCGTTCGCGGATGGGCATGCAGAAAAGCATGTCTGGAACTTCCCCAGCACCAAACCAAGCCCACGACCGGACGCCGCAGGCTTGCCCTTCCAAATACCGGAAAAACAGCTGGGAGATTTTGACTGGCTGATGGAGCGGACGAGCCTCGACGAATATTGAGTTTTCCCGCCGAGTATAGCGAGACGTTTGAGGATAGTTCAGAAGTAGTTCTGTTCGAGATTCTCTTCTTCGGGCGCAAGGAGAATGTAGCTATTCGCTCCGCTGCTCCAACTGGCGGCCTTGAGGCCCTTCAGCTTTTCGACGGCGGGCAATGATGGGGGTGGGTCGGGCACGACCTGCTTGCGCATGACGAACAGGTATACCATTTGTTTATCTGCCCGCTGCATGCACACCATCGAAACCGGCTCATCTTTCCACCGGAGAAAGCCACCCCCTGCCACCTGAAGACGGCTAAGGCCGGGCCCAAGCTCATAATCTGCGGGGGCCCCGCAGCTCGCCATGTATTTGCGCACCTCCCGCATGTCGCTCGTGGCAACATCCATTCGGTACTCACGGAGAACCGTTCCAACCATTCGCGCCTTGAACTGGGCAAACTGCTTGGCTTCGGGTGATTTGTTCCAGAGGCTGCTAACCAAGAGGACCAGGATCGCGAGCGCTGCTGCCGCCATGACGTAAGCATTCCCCCACCAGGGACGGGGCTTGATGACAACCTCCTCTACCTTCGATTCGGCGGTGATCTTGGGATTCAGGCGAAGCAGAGCCTCGCGAAGCGCCGGAGGTGGCGAAACCTCGCGGAGCCGGGAACGGATCTCCGCCTGGGCTGCAGATTGAGTTTGCAGCCAAATCCCTAACTCCGGGTCCTTGCCCGCGAGCTCCAGGGCCTCCGCAATCTGCGGGTCCCTGGAATCCGCGGTTCCAGGACGATAAAGCACCAACAATTGCTTCGCTTCCTGCGGGCTCATTTGGATCGCTCCCCGCCGCGCCGTGGCTGCTCGGTGGCGTTCATCAATACCTTCAAGTGAGACAAGCCGCGTGAAATGCGCGATTTCACCGTTCCCACTGGAATATCCAGAACTGCAGCAATCTCAGCGTAGGAGTTGTCCTCCAGGTAAAAAAGCGACACCGCCGCGCGATACCGGGGGTCAACCTGGTTGAGCATGGTTACTATCTCAATTCCACTCAAATGGACCACGGCATCGGCTTCAAACACCGGCAATTCGTACGAAGCTTCTTCCAGTTCGAGATGCGGGAACCGAACCATATGTCGTTGAGTTTCCAGAAAGCGTCGATGTAGGGTTGTAAATAGCCAGGACTTGGCCTTGCTCTGATCTCTAAGTTGATGCCCTTTTTCCGCCCACCTTACGAACGTGTCCTGAACGAGGTCACATGCGTCGCTCTCGTTGCCAGTCAAGCTCATGGCGAAACGGAAAAGGGACTCATAATGGCCGTCCACCAGCCCTTCAAAAGTGGCACTTGGGTCACCGTCATCTTGAATATCAGAGTCGCGAGCGTGCACAAAGGTTCCCGGAAATCCAGTGAAAATTTAGCTGTCATCAGGGGAACTGGCAAGGTGGGCGATCGTACCGGACGTACGCAGTCTTCAAAACCAGCCATTTCGTGTGACGGGAACGAACCAAGACAGGGGTTTGCAGATCTGGTGTTTCTTCGGGAACCAGACACATCTCTCATGTCTCTTACTGGTATGGAACAATCGCTCTCCAGTTTTCCGGCTAAATCGGCGACCGCCTCTCGTCTGGCGGTCACGGTCTGGAACGAGGAGTGGTTTGAGCCGGTCATCACTCGTGGTGCCTCAACCCGACCAGGATTTCCTGGTTCAAAATGGATTGCGGCACCACGTATCCGCTCCAATGCCCCAGGACGCCTCCGAGGGCTGCGGATTGTAGTATCAAACGGACCTCGACGAATCGACTGTGATTACACGATCGATGAGCATCCGCAGGAGACGGTTCCACCGGCAAAGGCGGGCATTGCCCCCACCATCCGTGTTCGCCTTTGCATCCGCCTGGCTACGATCCGTCACCGCCCTTGGGTTTGGTTTAGCCCCGGGGTCTTCTTAACCGCTGCGACAAAGTTTTTGACCAGCCCCTTCAGGCACAGCCAGAGCCCCTCGACCGTACTTCCAAATCGTTGCTGAGACTGGGCGATGACCGACTAGCTCCCAGACTCATCGGCGTAATTGTAATCCTGGATATCTCCCCCGGACGACGAGAGGGTATTGTCTCTCTTTTCCGAAAAAACAGCTACGTTATCAGCTATCGGCATGCTGGCAGCGCAACGAGCACAGTCGAGTAATGGCCCAGTTGCCGCGTTTCTGAGACTTCCAGGTTTTCGGCCTGTAACAATTTGCGCAGACGGTCAGTAGCCCACTTGGCATCGGTAGCGAACAAGGCATGGCGGTAATTGGGATGCTTGGCAATTTCACTGCGGAATTCCTCAGCGCCGGTGACACCTGGCGACCCGGGAGGGGACTTGTGGATCCTTTCGGCACGTCCGCCGAGGTAAAAATCGAGACCGTACAATCCGTCACTCTCAAAAATAAAACAAAAAGTGTCCTCCGACATACCACTGCGGACAAACCGGGAAAGCCGCCGACTGTCGGCATCGACCTCCAAATGGGCGGCAGCGGCTTTGCCGAGGATCGCCAACACAACCATCGCCAGGATGTAGCGCTTGAACAGAATAGCCATGCGTGGGCCATCGAACCAAAGTTGCATGGCACGGGCTGTGGCCAGCGCCACGGCGGGGAAGAGCGGGAGAACGTAGAGCGGCAGGCGAGAGCGACTGATCGAGAGCACAATTAACGGAATAAGAATCCAAAATGTGAGGAGAGCAGCGGTGGGATGCGATAGTATTAGTTTGTCGAGACGTTTCCCGGGATGCTTTTTCGGCAGCCAGAACCAAGTCAGCATGGCGGGGCCGAGGCCGAGCAGAAGTACCGGCAGATAGACCACGACAGGCCCATACCAATGCGGGTTGCGGTGATGCTGATCAGTGAAAACACGACCGTAAACCTCCTGCCCGAAAAAGAACGACCATAACCCCGGGTCACGCCAGAGCAGCACCAGAAACCAGGAGCAGCCCACAATCGCCCCCAGCCAGGGTCCAGGTCCGCTGAAAATAGAAACCGCACCCAAGTGCTTACGTCGCAGAAAGAGATTGTGCACGAACAGGGCGGCCAAAAGCAAAAAAGGCAACGGGCCTTTAGTCATGAACCCTAATCCGGCGGAGAGCCAGAAACCGACTCTCCAGAGTCCGGCTTTTCCACTGCCTCGCCAGGGATGGCAGTAACATAGAACCATCAGCAGCTCGAAGAGAGCAAGAGGTTCATCCGTGCTCACAGAGCTCAAGCCGTACACGGCGGCGGGCGCACAGGCGTAGAGGGAGCCGGCGAATAAAGCCGTCCGACTGTCCCATAGCACCAAAGCGATCCCATAGACCGCCCAGACTATGAAAACAGACGCCACCGCGAGGTATAACCTCACGCCCCATTCATTTTGGCCAAGGACCGCAATTCCCGCCGCTATTGCCCAATAGGTTAGCGGCGGCTTAGTCAGGTGGGGGTGATATCCAAGTTGCGGAATCCACCAGTTTCCGGTCTCGAGCATTTCGCGTCCAGCTTCGCCATAGCGGCCCTCAGTGGTTTCATATAGCCCGCGTGAGCCTTGGAAGGAAAACGCGACCAAACAGGCTAGCGCTAGCACCATGATGGTATCTCGAAGGACAGTGGAAGGAGTTGCGGGGGTATCCGCAGTGCCGGAGTTGAACCATGGAAACAAGGTCGTCGTCAGTCAGAAAACTATGGCACCATTGGAGCGGCTGCCAATCCGAAAATGAGTCGGTCCAAAACAAGCAGGCTTGAACTTGACCCGCTTTTGGACTTCCTTCTTCTATGATTCGGATTCCCTTCGTGTTCTGGACACTGGCATTTATCGCGCCCGCCGCTTTGTTGGCAGAAGATTCATGGCCGCGCTTTCGTGGAGCGGATGGGAACGGAATCAGCTCTGCCACAAACCTTCCCATTCGCTGGTCAGAAGTCGACGTGCGCTGGAAGACACCGCTCCCGGGCAAAGGCCATTCGTCACCAGTGATCTGGAAGGACCGCGTCTTCGTCACTGGCGGCGATGTAACTAATGCCGACCGTCATTTCATCTGCCTGGCCGCCGCGAATGGCAGCACTATATGGAGGAAGAATTATGAATCTCGAACCTTCCAGCAAAACCGCGAAAACAGCTTCGGCTCCACCACCCCGACAGTTGATGAAAACGGGCTCTACGCGTCCTGGACCACCCCAGAGGCAATCACGGTCGTGGCCTTGACTCTGGACGGCCAGGAAAAGTGGGTACGAAACCTCGGCCCATTTAGAGGGAAACACGGTAGCGGCGCTTCGCCATTCGTGTACCACGGCCTCGTCTGGATCAACAACGATCAAGACGGCCCCAGCTCCCTGATCGCGCTCAATGCGGACTCGGGGAAAACCCAGTACAAGATCGACCGTTTGGCTGATAAAGTTTCGTACGGCACACCTTGCCTCTGGCAGGAAGCAGGCCGCTCGGCCGAACTCATTTTCGCCTCCTCAAGTCACGGGCTCACTAGCGTCAATCCCTTGAACGGCACGGTCAATTGGGATTGCACGAACTTGTTTAGCTCGCGAGTCGTCTCTTCCCCCATCACAAGTGACGGATTGATCATTTGCAGCAGTGGGGAGGGCGGGGTCGGCCGACGGATGGTCGCTCTGCGACCGCCTCATGGAACAAACGCTTCCAAGATTGTTTACGAGTTTAAGACTGGAATTCCCAATGTTCCAACGCCGCTGGCAAAAGATGGCCGGCTTTATATCCTGTGCGATAACGGTCTCCTCCGCTGTGTGCGAACCGCGACCGGCGAGCTAATCTGGCAGGAGCGCCTCCCGGACCGCTTCTACTCTTCTCCCGTTTGGGCGGAAAACCGGCTTTATCTCACGAGCAAGAGCGGTGCGGTGTTCGTCGTCGCCGCCGCTGACAAGTACCAACTTTTGGCCCAAAACAGACTGGGCGAACCCAGTTTCGCATCACCCGCCATCGCAAACGCAGCCCTCTACTTGCGAACTGAGTCCAACCTCATAGCCATTGGAGCGCACGATTAGCCTGAGTCTGAAACAGTTTCCGGGTGCCTTTGGTCAACCACGGGGGAATCCGCGCAATAACGAATTCAACTCCTGATGCGGGGAACCAGAAATCATTATAAATCACTTGACCATTCTTACCTCCAAGGGTTATATAGGGTTACACCTTAACAAATGTCCTCCGGCGGCATTATGCCGTTTTTGGGGAAAGAAACATCTAGGGAAATATGAGTGCCAATGGTCAGGATTACGCTGAAATGATCACGCGTCTCCCGCTATTCCAGGGCTTTACGGTAGCAGGCGCACAAATGATGATAGAACCCGGTGAGGTGCGGGAATTGGCACCTGGAGAAATAATCTTCAGTGAGGGGGATCCGGCCGATTCGGTCCTCTTGGTCCTGAGCGGCAAGTTATTGGTGTTTGTCACGCGCGACGGGAGAGAGTTGCCGCTTACCACCTCCGAGGCGGGCTCCTTGCTGGGGGAGCTTGGAGTGCTCTGCGGTATTCCGAGATCGGCTAGTGTTCGGACGGCCGAGGCTTCGGCAGTTCTGAAATGGAGCTCCGAGACGTTTCGGAGGTTGATGCTCCGCAATACGTTCTTGTCGGAACGGATTTTTGCGAACTCCCTGAGAACGGTCATAGAGAAAGAGAAATCCCTCATCCAATCGTTGACCGAGCGGCTCGCCGTCGCGAGGTAGTATCGCTTCCCTAAGAACGTAATGGGCGGTTAGAGAGAACGGCTACTTCCACCTCTGGCTTTCAGGCTGGAGGAGAGTCACGACACCTCCCCAAAAGGCAGTAGCCAGCGTTCGACTTTTCTGGCAGTGTAATCCCCCATAGGTCGCACCTTGAGGAAAAACACAAACTAGATCAAACGCCGGGCACAAGCGCGACCGCGGGAACTTGAGCCTCGCAAACAAAGAACTGAAAACTAAATGAGAAACACAGCGAAGTTAATTCTGGTCGGTGCCTTGTTGGCTGCAGGCGCCGCGCAGTTAAGCGCCCAAAACACGGTCCTCAAAGTCGTCCAGGAGCTCCGCTTTAAGCTCACGGGCTACTACCAGATGAGCCCGACTGAGAACGACAGTACGTTCTTCCGCAATGCTGGCAAGGTCACCATTTCGAACAACGACATCATTAATCTGCTTGAGGCCGAGGTGGGCATCATTTTTTCGTCTGATGCCAAGCTATTACTCATCAGTGAGATACCGCCGGGTGCGACACCGATCCCGGTGGATTCTGCGCCGACGATTGTGGTTCGCGATTTTTTCCAAGGCAACAAGTTCGACACTGATGTAACCGAATATTTCAGCGCCAAGATTCTCTCGAGTATTGAGGATACGAAGATCAACAAGAATCCGTTGAAAGCGAATGGAACTAGCTATGACGTTTTAACGTTTGAGATGAATGTGACTCAGGCTAGCTTCAAGCTCCAAGGCTTCGCAAAAATGCAGGTGAGTACCGGAACTTACGAGCACGACCCCAAAACCATAATTCACACGGGCAAAGTGGACAGTACGGGTAGCGGCGAGTACCAGGTCAGCGTTATAGGCGGAGTTGTGCCGGTGTCACTGACTGGCACGATCCAGATCTCGGGCCATGACGTGAAAGCCTTTGAGGAATGACCAAAGACCTAAGGCAAGCCTGCCTTGGACAGACGCGGCGCTGATTGTTCTCCAGGACAGGGTTTCAACCTTGTCCTGTTTGGCCTGCTGGCAGGCGTAATTGCTCAGGCTAATTGACGGCAGATGTTCTATGCGGCCTGGAATCTTACTGGCGATGCTCGGTCTTGGAGCGCTCGCGCTATTCGCCCTAATCTTCATCCCGGCTAAGGGCAGGATGACCGGCGCGACTGACCCGGGACCAACGATTCCTGCGGAAGGGGCTCCTGGCGTTCAACCGCCAGCCCAAAGGGAGGCCAATCTCGATGGAGGAGCGAAGTTAAGCGAGACTC
>Ga0184625_10000455_pt1 | contig 15392 bp, 14 predicted proteins | sample PLM3_30_b1_FD_133151 | JGI IMG/M metagenome (GOLD analysis project Ga0184625, IMG submission 133151) | Groundwater sediment microbial communities from an aquifer in East River, Colorado, USA - PLM3_30_b1 | ecosystem: Environmental > Terrestrial > Soil > Riparian zone | place: USA: East River... | reverse complement strand
GGCGACCAGCCAGCGCGTCGAAAGCAGCGCTCGCCCTCACGCGGGCTTCCTTTGCTCCCGATCCGACCCGGTTGGTCGTGTCGTCGAGGTACCCGGCCGCCTTCCTACTGGCTGACCCGGCAGAGTCGACCGCCGAGACAAGGTTCTCCCACGCCTGTCCCGCGATCCGTTCGGCTCTGTGCGCGCGGGACTCCTGCTTGCCAAACATATCTCCTCCTGCCAGCTGGAAACACCTCTCCATTGCCCCGAAGAGGGCTCCCCCAAACCACTCGTGGCGAAGGAGTTCGGCCGGAGCGGGCACGCCGATAGCAGACCGCCCCGCTGGTCGATCTAGGGCCTGGTCGCGTGATCGGAGATCAACGCACGCGACTACGCCCTAGATCGACAAGGCTGAATTGAATGCTTCAATGGCGATGGCCACTTCGCGTGGCGAGGCGGTAGCCTGAGGCCGCCCGCGAACCGACGTGGAAGGGGACAGCGTGACCGTGCTCGATACCGAACCGGTCCGGCGGCCCCCCGTCGAGGAGCCGCCGCGGCCACCCAGCCGCTGGGGGCGGCTCGGTTCGGTCGAGGTGCTCGCGGTCGTCGTCGTGATTATTCTGCTCGGGCGCGGGTGGCTACTGAGCCTCATCGAGTCGCCGAGGGCGCTGACCCTCATCACCGTGTTCGTCTCGATCATGGTGCAGGCGCTGCCCTTCCTCGTCCTCGGGACCATGTTGTCGGCCGCGATCACTGCATTCGTGCCAACGCGGTTCTTCGAGCGGGCGCTGCCGAGCCGGCCCGCCGCGGCGGTCCCCGTGGCGGGGGTGGCCGGTGCCATCCTGCCCGCCTGCGAGTGCGGTTCCGTGCCGGTCGCTGGGGCCCTGATCCGACGCGGTGTCGCCCCGGCGGCGGCGTTCGCGTTCCTGCTCGCCTCGCCGGCGATCAACCCGGTGGTATTGATCGCCACCGCGGTGGCCTTCCCCGGGCAGCCGCAGATGGTGGCGGCGCGCTTCACGGCGAGCCTGGCCGCAGCCGTGATCATGGGCTGGCTCTGGTTGCGCCTCGGCCAGCCCGGTTGGCTACGACCGATGCGGATCTTCGACCCGCACACCGACCGCGGGTGGCCGGCGTTCTGGTCCTCCTGTCGACATGACGTGGTGCAGGCCGGCGGGTTCCTCGTGGTAGGAGCATTCGCCGCCGCGACCCTCAACGTGACGGTGCCGCCGGCCTGGCTGGAGGCGGTCGCCGCCAACCCGGTCTTCTCCGTGATCGCGCTCGGCCTGCTCGCCGTGCTGCTGTCGATCTGTTCGGAGGCGGACGCGTTTGTGGCCGCCTCCCTCAGCCAGTTCTCCCTGACCGCGCGCCTGGCGTTCCTGGTCGTCGGGCCGATGGTCGACCTCAAGCTCTTCGCCATGCAGGTCGGCTGGTTCGGACCCCGCTTCGCGATCCGGTTCGCCCCGACGACGTTCGTCGTCGCGGTGCTGGTGTCCGTGGCCGTCGGGTGGTTGATGTTCTGATGCGCAAAGACGCCCAGGCGGTTCTGCTGCTCCTCGTCGGCGGAACACTGCTCAAGATCAGCTTTGCCGGTACGTATGTCAGATACGTCAAACCAGGTCTGTTGCCGCTGCTCCTGATCGCCGGCTTCGTCCTGATCGCGGTCGCCGGCGTCTCCCTATCGCAGGTCATTCGCACGCCCAAGCAGGTTCCCGTCGGCACCGCAACGGAACACGAGGCGAGCCACCGGGCGGACGAAGGTGGCCATCGGGCGGACCAAGCGAGCCACCGGGCGGATGCGGACGGTGCCGATGCCGACGATGGCGGGCACGGGCACCAGGAACCTCGGGTCGGCTGGCTTCTGCTCATACCCGCCCTGGCCTTGTTGCTCTTCGCTCCACCCGCGCTCGGGTCGTACCAGGCCAGCCGCAACGGCACAGCGCTGTCGTCGCAGGTGAACTCGGACTTCGCGCCGCTGCCCGACGGTGACCCGGTGCGCATCTCGGTGCTCGACTACGCCTCCCGCGCAGTGTTCGACCAAGGTCGCTCGCTCGCCGGTCGCCGGGTGATGCTGAGCGGATTTGTCATCGCCGGACCGGACGGTCAACCGTACTTAGCCAGGATGATCGTCAGTTGCTGCGCCGCGGACGCCCGACCGATCAAGGTGGGACTGGCCGGCGACGTGCCGCCGAACCTCGTCCCGGACCAGTGGATCGAGGTGGAGGGCAGCTACACGGATCGCGCGGATCGCGACCCCGTCAACGAGGACGTCATCCCGTTCGTCCAGGTTGCGGCGGTACGCACCATCGCGGCCCCCGAGCGCCAGTACGAGTCGTGACGCACGCACTATCGCAGCGCCGTCGGCACCGGGCGTGGCACCTGCCCGTGGGACTCGTCGCGGCACTCATCGTGGTCGTGGTCGCGCTCGCTTTGCCCACACCCCGTCCGGACTCGCCGGCCCCGGGTCAAGGACCGCCGCGGCTGGGCGACGTATGGCCGTCGGCCCGGACCATCACGCTGCCGTCCGTATTGGCCGACGGGTATCTGTACCAGCCGCTGCTCATGCTCGACGCGGCCACGTCCGTGGGGCTCGCCACCAGCCCGGATCTCCTTACGGCCCGGATAGTGCTGCGCTCCGGTGACGCGGCGCCGCGCGATCTGCGTGTGCTGCGTGGCCAGCAGCGCCCGACCGTCGCCGCGGCGGCTGTGGCCGGCGACCAGCTGTTCTGGTTAGAGACGGGCGAGGGCAACGACGGCGCTCGCGAGACCAACGTCTGGCGCGCCGACCTATCCAGTGGGCAGGCCCGACGCCTGGCCACCGACGCCAGCGATGTGCTCTATTTCGACTCCGGGTACGACCTGCAGATCGCCGACGGGCAGGTGCGGTGGGCCGCGTTGGCCACCGGTGCCGGGTCGGGTGGCGAGATCCGCTCGGTTCCGGTCGACGGTGGATCGGTCAGCGTGCGTCGGCTCGACCGGCTTTACGGGCTCACGGCTTGGCCGTGGGCGACCACCTCTGCGAACAGTCAACCCGGCGACGTCGAGCTGTTGAACCTGACCACCGGCGAGCGCCGGACCGTCGACGCCGGTCCGAACGAGATCCTCACCTGCAGCCCGACCTGGTGTCGCGTGACGACGCTGGTCAATCAGGGCCAGAGCCTGACCTACGAGGTCGAGCACGTCGACGGCCGCGACCGCCGCCGGATTGGCGACACCGCACTCACCCCGCTCAACATCGATGTCGCTCTACTCGACCGGTTCGAGGTGCTCGCCTCAGTTGCATCGGCGAACGCGGCCGGCTACGCACAGCGCTTGTGGCTACATGACCTCACGACGGATCGAGTAGTCATCCTGGATGACACGGCCAGTGCCAGCGTTGGCAGCCGGGGCGCCTATGTGTGGTGGTCGACCGGCGACAACGAGGCCCTGGTGTGGCACGTCCTCGACCTTCGAGAGCTCGCGTGACGGGACGTCGCCCGATCGGACCCGCAGGCACGCCCGACGGCAACGCAGCGGGCCCGGCTGCTGGCCGACGAGCCGGGCCCGACTGGTGTCTCGCGCCGACGCGGAGCAGGGGGGGCGAGCCGGCGCGGCCGCAGGGGCCGTCGTTGACGCTAGCCGCGCACGACGGCGCCGGGGAAGCTGACGAAGACCACTTAAGCCAGACCTAAGGAAGACTTACATCAACGCACAGTTACGGAGCCGCGGTCTACGAGTGAGATGAGCGCGCCGCCCGAGCGCGGCGGCCCCAGCGGTACTCGTCCGGCTCGCCCGAGAGCCGACCCACGAAGCCCAAACGCTGCCGGCCGCCGGTGGAGGCGGGCTCAGCGTCGGCGAGGAGCACCACAACACTCGTACCTCCCAGACTTGCCCGGTCGACGTCGACCGCACCGCGCCCCGCCAGCGCGGCGCGGCGGACAATGTCGAGGCCGAGTCCGGTCGAGCCGCCGTCGCTCGCCCCCCGGCGTAGCGCCCGGTCCGGGTTGTCGATCCCAGGTCCGGCATCGTCGACCCGCACCGCGACATAACCGTCGCGACGAGTGAGTGCGACCTCGAACGGTGTCCCTTGTGGTGTGTAGCGGAAGACGTTGCCCAACAACGCGTCCAGGGCAGTCGCGAGGTCGCTACGCGGGAGCGGCACGGGTACCCGCCGGTCGGTACCGGAGACCCGGAACGGGCGGCTCTGGTCGTCGGCCACTGCCGCCCAGAACGTGATCCGCTCCCGGATCACCTCCGCGGCGTCGCACTGTTCCGGCTCGGGCACCTGCGGCTCGGCCGGGCGTCGTGCGGTCTGGATCAGATGGTCGACCTCGCGCTCCATCGCCTCAACCGCCTCGACCAGGCGATGCCCAGCAGTGTCGCGGTGCAAGCCGCCGCCACTCGCCGCGCGCACGCGCTCCGCCTCCAGCCGCAGCGCGGTCAGGGGTGTACGCAGCCGGTGCGACAGGTCGGCGATGAGCTCCCGCTCGGCGGCGCGAAGCTTAGCGACCCGGTCCGCCATCGCGTTGAAGGCCGAGGCCGCCTCGGCGAGCTCGCGCGGACCCCTCGGCGGCACCCGAACCGCCAGGTCGCCCTCGCCAAGGGTACGGGCCGCGGCCGCCAGCCCACGGGCCGAACGCACGACGCGCGACGCGAGGCGGTCGCTCGCCAGCACCGAAACGAGCATGAGAAAGACGGCCACGACGGCGAGCGCCCACCACGCCTCGGTGACACCCCGCGACATCTCCTCGTGGGGGACGAAGACCTCGACGACGGCCGTCCCGCCGTCCTCAATCGTGACCGGCTCGAGATAGGCGACCCCGCCCGGGACGGCCACGACGGCGGCTCGGTCGGCGGCCCGCTGGATCTCCTCCGGGGGGGCGTGGGCCGTACCAACGGACCCGGCACCCAGCCCATGTACGGCGACCCGGTCGGCTCGGGCCCCGCCCGCGACCGTGATCGCACGGTCCACGGCCACTGGATCGGTGGTGACCGCCAGCACAGCGATGACAACGGCCGCCTGCCGCTCGGCGTCGGCCAGGGCCCGTTCGCGGGCGAGGTGAGCCACCACCAGTGCAAGCGGCACCAGGAACGCGAGTACGACCATTGAGGTCACCGCCACGTTCACCCGAGCCAGCGCTGCTCTCAGGCCGGTGCCGCGAACCTGATCCCTACCCCCCGCACGGTGTGCAGGAATCTCGGTACCGCCGCGCTCTCGCCCAGCTTCCGGCGCAGCCAGTATAGGTGCACGTCGATCGTCTGGTCCTCGCCGATCGATGGCTGTCGCCATACCTCCTCCAACAGTTCACGCCGTGACACCACGCGGCCGGGCCGGGCCGCGAGGTAGGCGAGCAGGTCGAATTCCTTGCGGGTCAGGGCGAGTGCCGTTCCGTCCAGGTAGGCCTGTCGTTCACCGGGATCGACCCGAAGGCCTCCGGTGTCGATGACCTCCGGCTCGACGCGGCTGGCGCGCCCGGTCCGTCGAAGCACGGTCGCCACGCGCGCGTCAAGGTGTGCGCTGCTGAACGGCTTCACCATGTAATCATCCGCCCCGGCCCGCAGCAGCCGAACGATCTCGACCTCGTCGTCCCGGGCCGTTGCGATGATGATCGGGGTGTCGGTGATCCCGCGCAGCATGCGCAGGGCGTCCGCCCCATCCAGATCGGGCAAACCCAGGTCCAGCACGATCAGGTCGGGGATCTCCGCGGCGACCCGCCGCAGCGCGTCGAGGGCGGTGCCGGTCGCGTGGACGGTGTGTCCCAGGTCGGTGAGCGAGCGCAGCAGCGCATCACGCACGACATGGTCGTCCTCGACGAGGAGCACCGTCGCCATTGGCTCACCGTAGCCGCCTAGACCGGTCATGCGCACTGTGGCGAGTGCGGGCAGGATGGCAGGCGTGCGACGCCGGCTGGCCTATGTGGTTGCCTGGACCCTCGCCACGGCGGCCACCGTGGGTGCCTCCTGGCTCGGTATCCGCTCGGTTCTCGATGCGGCGGCCCCTCACCGGACCACCCCGTTCTCGGCGGCCGAGCTGCGGGGCGCGGCCCCGACGACGCCGACGACCACGCCGCCGTTCGTGCCCTCGGCACCGCCGCCCACCGTTGCGCCGACATCGAGCCTGCCGCCAGAGCCTACGGCCACCACGAAGCCGACGCCGGATGCGAGCGCATTACCCGCGCCGAGCGACGGCTGGGTCGCCGTGCCGAATGGGAGCGGCGGTACGGCGTACCGGCGCGTGTTTCGGGTCCGCGGCGGCGATGTGACTTTCTGGGTCGAAGAGCCCGGTGTGCGCATCCTCGAGGCGCAGCCGGCACCCGGATTCACCGCTGTGCACACCCGCTTCGACCAGCAGTCGCTGATGGTGTCGTTCATCTCGTCCGGGCACATCTCCCGGGTCTATGCCACCTGGCGTGACGGTCCGTATGCGGAAGTCACGGAGAGTATCAGCTAGTCCTTCCAGGAAAGGTCACCACGCTGCGCGCTCCGGTGCCGGCGGCGAGTCGGGTGAAGGCGTCGCCGACATCGTCGAGCGTGATCTCGCTGGTGACCATCGCCCGCAGGTCCAGCGCCCCGGCGCGGTACTCGGCCAACAGCAGCGGGATGTCGGTGGCGGGATCGGAGCTGCCGTACATGCAACCTTGCAACGTACGGGCGAAGTGGGCGATCTCGAGGGCGTTGAAGCTCAGTTGATCGCTCGCGGCCCCTAGGCCGACGACCGTGGTGTGGCCTCCGCGGCGGGTCGACGACCAGGCCGACCGGATCGTGTCCGCCCGGCCGACACACTCGATCGCATGGTCGGCGCCGCGGCCGTCACACAATGCACGCACCCGCTTGGCCACGTCCGGCCCGGGTTCCAGCACATCGGTCGCGCCGAGGCGGCGGGCCAGCTCGGCCTTCTCCGGAGACGGGTCGACGGCGATGATCCGGCCGGCACCAGCGATCCGCGCGCCTTGCACGGCCGAGAGACCCACCCCACCGAGGCCGAAGACCACGACCGACTCGCCGGGCCGCACCTCGGCCGCGTTGCGCACCGCACCAACCCCGGTGAGCACCGCGCAGCCCAGTAGAGCCGCCTCGACGAGCGGGATGTCGGCGGGCAGCTTGATGCATGCGATCTCGTCGACAACCGTCTCGGTGGCGAAGCCACCCACGCCGAGGCCGGGGTAGATCGGCGTACCGTCGGGAAGGCGGGCGTGTGCGCGGTGCCAACCACGTTGCGCGTTTGAACACAGGTATGGCTCGCCGCGGGCGCAGAACCAGCAGTCGCGGCACGCCGGTGCCCAGTTGAGCACGACGGTATCGCCGACGCTCAGCTCGCCTACCCCGACTCCAGTCTCGACGACCCGGCCGGCGCCTTCATGACCCAGCACGACCGGCACGGCGTGCTTGAGTCGGCCACTGGCGAGCGATAGATCTGAATGGCAAACCCCGGTCGCCTCGAGCCGGATTCGGACCTGACCGGTCGCGGGCCCGGCGAGCTCGATCTCGCGAATCTCCGGCATGCCGCCGATTTCGTGCAGCACCGCGGCCCGTACTCGATTGGTCATCATCGATCCTGCGGCAGCTGCAGCGACTTGGTCTCGCGAAACTCCGCGAGGCCGTGGGTGCCCAACTCGCGCCCGTGGCCCGACTGTTTGTAGCCGCCAATGGGAGCGAGGTGGTTGAACGAGCCGCCGTTGATGTCGACCTGACCGGTGCGCAGGCGACGGGCGAAGGCGACAGCGCGGTCCGTGTCGGCCGACCAGACCGCCCCGGCGAGGCCGTACACGGTGCCGTTGGCGATGCGTACAGCCGCATCCTCGTCGGCGTACGGGATGATCGAGAGCACCGGGCCGAAAATCTCCTCCTGGGCGATGGTGGCGTCGGGGTCCACGTCGGCGAAGATGGTAGGCCCGACAAAGTAGCCGCGCTCCGGCTGCCCGCTGCGTCCGTCAACGACCAGGCGCGCTCCCTCGGCGACGCCTCGGGCGATATAAGTGTGAACTCGTTCGCGCTGGGCCGCCGAGACGAGCGGCCCCAGCCGGGTGGCCGGGTCGGTGGGATCTCCGGGCCGGTACTTCGCCGCGGCCGCGACGGCGAGTTCGATCGCGTCGCTCTGGCGGTCGGCGGGCACCAGCAGGCGGGTCCAGGCGGTGCACGTCTGCCCGGAGTTGAGCATGCAGTTGGCCACGCCGACCTTAACCGCGGCGGTGAGATCGGCATCATCTAGTACGACATTTGCCGACTTACCGCCTAGTTCCAGCGCCACCCGCTTGACCGTCTCGGCGGCCAGCGCCCCCACCCGCCGGCCCGCGCGGGTGGAGCCGGTGAACGAGACCATGTCGACATCGGGGTGCGACGCGAGAGCCTCGCCGGCGACCGGGCCGTAACCGGTAACCATGTTGTAGACACCCATCGGCAGGCCCGCGTCGTGAGCGATCTGCGCGAGCAGGTACGCGGAGAGGGGCGCAACTTCGCTCGGCTTGTGCACCACCGTGCAGCCGGCTGCCAGCGCCGCGGCGATCTTCGCCATCGCCTGGTGGAGGGGGTAGTTCCATGGTGTGATGGCGCCGACCACGCCGACGGGCTCCTGGACGATCAAAGAGTTGCCGACCCGCTCTGGCTCCTCGTCGGTGCGCAACAGGTCTACGTAGGAACTCAGCACCCGCAACGGCAGACCCACCTGAACCGACTCGGCCAGTGACGCCGGCGCCCCCATCTCGGTCGTGATCGTGCGGGCCATCTCGACCCGCCGGGCGGCCAGTCCTTCGTGTAGCGCGGCGAGGTGGTTAGCGCGCTGCGCTCGACTCAGGCCCGCCCAGGCCGGAAACGCCATCCGGGCAGCCGCGGCGGCGCGGTCGATGTCGGCCGCGACGCCAGCGGGCACCTGGGCGACGACCTCCTCGGTGGTCGGGTTCTCCACCGCGATGCGTTGGTCTGTCGCCGGTACCACCCAGTCACCCCCGGCGTACACGCAGTTGTGACGGTCCACGGCACCTCCTCGACGTCGTCCGCGGTCTAGCGCTCGATAACTACCGCTGTTAGTTTGTTAACTACCGCCGTAAGTTTGCCCGGCCGCCACCGGCGAGACAATCCCAACATGACGGCACAGTAGACGGTGGCGCCGAGCATCTCGGCAGGACCACTGGGCCACTCGACTTTGGCCAGGGAGTGTCCACTGTGGGGCGCGGTGGGTCAGCGCAACGACGCGCCGGCCCATCGCCGCCGGCTCCGTCGGGCTCTTCCCCGGCCCTCGATGGCCGACGTATATTGCACCCTAGGTGCATATTACTGGCCGGTGTAGTAACGCTCGGCCGAGTGAGGGGAGCGGCATGCCTGGTGCTGTGCTGGCGGGTTCGGTCGCGGTCATCACCGGCGGAGCGAGCGGCATCGGGCGGGCTCTGGCCGAGCGCTTCGCGGCCGAAGGCGCCCGCGGGCTGGTCGTGGTCGACCGTGATGGCGCCCGCGCCGCGGCGGTTGCGGACGGGTTGGCCTGCGAAGTGAGGCTCGGGCTCGCTCTCGACGTGACCGATTCCGACGCCGTACGAGCGGCGGTGGACCGGGTCGAGTCCGAGATCGGCGAGATAGACCTGTGGTGCTCTAATGCCGGGGTCCCCACCGGACCCGGGCTCGGTGAGGACACCGACTGGGATCTCGCGTGGCGGGTGCATGTGATGGCGCACGTATACGCAGCGCGACACGTACTGCCCCGGATGGTCGAGCGGGGACGCGGTCACTTCATGGTCACGGCATCGGCAGCCGGCCTGCTGACCGAGATGGACACCGCGCCGTACAGCGTGACCAAGCACGGCTCGGTGGCCCTGGCCGAATGGCTCGCGATCCGGCATGGTTCGTCCGGCGTGGGCTTCTCCTGCCTGTGCCCGCAGGCCGTGCGGACGCCGATGACGGCCGGTTTCGGCGCCGACTCGGCCACCCTTGCCGCGGGTGGGCTCATCGACCCGACGGAGGTTGCCCATGCCGTCGTCGCGGCGCTCGCCGAGGGTCGATTCCTGATTCTGCCGCACCCTGAGGTGGCCGAATACGAGCGGCGCCGCGCGGGTGACCGGGACCGTTGGCTCGCCGGCATGCGGCGGCTGCGCGCCGACCTGGACACCCGCAGGGAAGCCTGACGCGGTCCGTTAAGGTCCGCGACGAGCATCTGAAGAACAAGGAGGAGAGAGCGCATGCCGGAGAAGGTTGCTGTGGTCACCGGGGCGGCGCGCGGTATCGGGGCCGCGACCGCCGCGAAGCTCGGTGCCGACGGGTTCGCCGTCGCGGTGGTGGACCTGGAGGAGAGCGCGGGGAAGGGCACCGTTGAGCGCATCACCGGTGCCGGCGGCCGGGCCCTCGCGCTCGGTGCCGACGTCGCCGACGCCGCGGCAGTGCAGGCCGCGGTCGATCGGGTCGCCTCGGAGCTGGGACCTCCGACGGTGCTGGTGAACAACGCCGGGGTCACCCGCGACAATCTGCTGTTCAAGATGACCGAGGTCGACTGGGACGCGGTCATGGGCGTGCACCTGCGGGGTGCCTTCCTGATGAGCAAGGCCACCCAGAAGTACATGACCGAGCAGAAGTGGGGCCGGATCGTCAATCTCTCGTCGACCTCGGCGCTCGGGAATCGGGGTCAGGCCAACTATGCAACGGCCAAGGCGGGCTTGCAGGGCTTCACCAAGACGCTTGCGATCGAGCTCGGTCCGTTTGGGGTGACCGTGAACGCGATCGCGCCCGGCTTCATCGCGACCGAGATGACCGCGGCGACGGCCGCGCGGCTCGGCGTGGACTTTGATGCCTTTCAGCAGGCGGCTGCGGCCGAGATCCCGGTACGCCGGGTCGGCCAGCCCGAGGACATCGCCAACGTCGTCTCGTTCCTGGTGAGCGAGGGCGCCGGGTTCGTCTCGGGGCAGGTCATCTATGTCGCGGGCGGCCCGCGGGCCTGACCTCAGGTGTAGTAGCGCACCACGGACTCGGCGACGCAGCACGGCTTGTCGCCGCCGTCACGCTCGATGGTGACCTCATTCACCACGTGAACGCCGCCTGGAACGTCCTCAATGGAGATAAGGCGCACACTGGCCCGGATCGAGCTCCCCGTGGGCAGCGCGGCCGGGAACCGTACCTTGTTGAGCCCGTAGTTGATCCCCATTCGTACGCCCTCGACCCGGGATACCTGGGCCGCGAGCATCGGTATCAGGGAGAGCATCAGGAACCCGTGAGCGATCGTCGTCCCGAACGGACCGTGCGCTGCCGCCTGCTCGTCCACGTGGATCCACTGGTGATCCCCGGTCGCGTCGGCGAAGGCGTTCACCTGCTCCTGGGTCACCGTGTGCCACTCGCTGTGGCCGAGGTGCTCGCCCGCGGCGGCGCGCAACTCATCCAGAGAATCGAAGACCTTCACGGTGCCGTCCCCTCCACACTGTTATCCGACCGGCGTAGCGCGGTGTCGTGTCGACCGCCGCCGGCAGCGTATGCAGGCGAACGCCCACCGGGCAAGCACGTCGGTCGCGGCAAGCACGACGGGACGGGCGCTATCTGAGATCGATCGGTATGAAGCCGCGCTCGGGCGCGCCGGTGTAGACCTGCCGGGGGCGGCCGAGCTTGTTCGCCGGGTCGGCCAACATCTCGCGCCATTGCGCGATCCAGCCGGGCAGCCGGCCCAGCGCGAACAGCACAGTGAACATCCTGGTCGGGAAGCCCATCGCCTTGTAGATGAGTCCGGTATAGAAGTCCACATTCGGGTAGAGCTGGCGCGACACGAAGAAGTCGTCGGCGAGCGCGATCTCCTCCAACTGCATGGCCAAGTCGAGCAGCGGGTCGGGTTTGTGCATCCGGGCGAGCACGTCCTGCGCCGCCCGCTTCACGATGGCTGCCCGCGGGTCGTAGTTCTTGTAGACCCGATGGCCGAAGCCCATGAGCTTCACGCCCTGCTCCTTGTTCTTAACCCGGCGGACGAAGGACTGCACGTCCCCACCTTCGGCCTTGATATGGCCTAGCATCGCCAGCACCGCCTCGTTGGCACCGCCGTGCAGGGGACCGGAGAGCGCATTGATGCCGGCGGCCACGGAGGCGAACAGGTTGGCCTGGGCCGAGCCCACCACGCGTACGGTGGCCGCGGAGCAGTTCTGCTCGTGGTCGGCGTGCAGCACGAAGAGCATGTCGAGTGCCTTGGCGACGACCGGGTCAACCTCGTACGCGGTGGCTGGCACTCCGAACGTCATGCGCAGAAAGTTCTCTACGTAACCCTGCGCGTTATTCGGGTAGAGGAATGGCTGCCCAATCGACTTCTTGTACGCGTACGAGGCGATTGTCGGCACCTTGGCCAGCAACCGGATCGTGGAGATCTCCACCTGGTCGACATCGAACGGGTCGAGGCTGTCCTGGTAGAAGGTCGAGAGTGCGTTCACCGCCGACGACAGCACCGGCATCGGATGCGCGTCTCGGGGGAAGCCGTCGAAGAAGCGTCGCAGGTCCTCGTGGAGCAACGTGTGCACGCTGACCTTTTCCCGGAAGTCGGTCAGCTGGGCGGTGGTCGGTAGCTCCCCGTAGATGAGCAGGTAGGACACCTCAAGGAAGGACGATTTCTCGGCGAGTTGGTCGATCGGGTAACCGCGGTAGCGCAGAATCCCGGCGTCGCCGTCGATATAGGTAATCGCCGACATGCATGACGCGGTGTTGACGAAGCCGGGATCGTACGTGACGTACCCCGTCTCCTTCAGCAGCGAGCCGACATCAACTCCGGACGGACCCTCGACGGCCTGGTGCACAGGCATGGACAGTTGGCCATTTGGGTGATCAAGCTTGATATCCGCCATTTTCTCGCTCCGCCCGCAGATCCCCTTGAGTGTCAACCTGACGGTAAGCCCTGGTCGCGTGCGGTGCTCGCGATCGCGTCCTCCGGTGAGAGGAGAATCACGACAGGGTGCCTGCCCGGGACCGGGCCAGTTCGTCGAATCGAGCCGTCAGCCCCGCCACCAGCGTATCCAGGCCAAGCTCAAACGCGCCCTCGTCGACCTGCTGGCGGTGCTCGGGCAGCCGATGCGCGTCGGCGAGATGCGGGTACGCCGCAGCGTAGAGGTCCGGATCGTCCACGAAACCCAGCGAGAACGACCCCAGCGCCGACCCGGCCACGAGGTAGCGCAGGAGCGCTCCGATGCGGGTGGCGTAACCCCGTGGCCAGCCCGCGTCGACGAGGCATCCATACACGGCATCGGCCAGCCGTAGCGCGGCGGGCCGCCGTCCCGGGCCCCGGGCGAGAAACGGCACGATGTTGGGGTGCGCCGACAGTGCCGCGCGGTAGGCCCTGGCCCACGCGAGCAGGGCGGCCGGCCACTCGTCGCGGCCGAACATCGAGAGGTCGACCTCGGCGATGATCGCGTCACCCACCGCGTCGAGGATCTCCTCCTTCGTCGCGAAGTGGTTGTAGAGCGACGGTGCGCGCACCTCGAGTTCCGTCGCAAGGCGTCGCATCGACAGCGCGTCCAGGCCCTCCGCGTCGATGATCGTCGTCGCGACGTGAACGATGCGGGCTCGGGTCAGGATCGGTTGGCGGGGCCGGACCATGCAACGCCTCCTTAGCCTCCGAGGATCCTAGCCCACCGATCGACGGGAGAGGTGACTTGTGTTAAGACTCTTTACAGTAAAGAATGGGGGCGGTGCGGGCGAGGACCACGGCAGGAGTGGCGGTGCTGGTTGTGGCTGCCGCGAGCGGACTGATCTGGAAGTTGGGTATGGACGAGAAGCCGACCGAGATCGAGCGGGAGACCACGATCCATGATGTGGTCCCGGTCCCCGCGTCCGTCGAGCCCGCGGACGGCGTGACGTTCACGCTCACCGACAAGTCGGAGATCCGCACGATAGCCGGGTCGGCCAGCGCGGCCACGGAGGTGGGCGGGATAGCGGAGTACCTGGCCGGACTGCTCCGACCCGTCACCTCCTATCTCCTGCCTATCCACCCGAGCGCCGCCGGGACCACAGCAGCGCCGGCCGAGGGTGGGACCGGCGGGCACATCGCGCTCGCCCTGACCGGCGCCGAGAAGGACCTGGGGGCGGAGGGCTATGTCCTCGAGGTAACGGCCGGCGCGATCAGTTTGCGAGCCAACGCGGCCGCGGGGCTGTTCCGGGGCGTGCAGACATTGCGACAGCTGCTTCCCACACCCCTGGAGATCGGGACCGTCCAACCCGGACCGTGGACCGTACCGGGTGGGAGGATCGTCGACCAACCTCGCTTCTCCTACCGGGGGATCATGCTGGACGTCGCCCGCCACTTCTTTGCTGTCTCGGATGTTAAGCGGGTCATCGAGCTGGCCGCACTCTACAAGATCAACTATCTCCACCTGCACCTTACCGATGACCAGGGTTGGCGGATCGCCGTTGACGCCTGGCCACGCCTGGCGAGTTTCGGCGGCGGCAGCGAGGTCGGTGGCGGTCCCGGCGGTCACTACACAAAGGACGACTACCGCGAGATCGTGTCGTACGCCAGCCGCCACTTCATGACCGTCGTCCCGGAGGTCGATCTGCCGGGCCACACCAACGCGGCGCTCGCCTCCTATCCCGAACTCAACTGCGACGGACAAGCGCCAGCGCGCTACACCGGCATTGATGTGGGCTTCAGCTCGCTCTGCGTCGACAAGGACGTGACCTACCGATTCCTCGACGACGTGTTCGGCGAGCTCGCTGAGATGACGCCGGGTCCATACCTGCATATCGGCGGCGACGAGGCGAAGACGCTCACCGCGGACGACTATGCGGCGATAGTCAACCGCGCGCAGGAGATCGTCGGTGCGCACGGGAAGACCGTGGTTGGCTGGCATGAGGTAGCAGGGGCCAAGCTCACACCCTCCACTGTGGTTCAGTTCTGGGGGGTGACGCCCGAGGCACTCGAGGTGCTCGCGGCGGCGGCGCAGGGGAACAGGATCATCATGTCGCCCGCCAACCGCGCCTACCTCGACATGAAGTACGACAGTACGAGCCCGATCGGTCTGTCCTGGGCGGGGAACATCAGCGTCGCCCACGCCTATGACTGGGACCCGATGGGCTACCTCCTCGGACTGGACCCGGCCGCCGTGCTCGGCGTGGAGAGTCCGCTGTGGACAGAGACCGTACGCACCATCGACGACATCGAGTATCTGGCCTTTCCCAGACTGGTCGCGACCGCCGAGCTGGCCTGGTCGCCGGCGTCGACCCACGACTGGGATCGTTTCAGCGAGCGACTCGGAGCGCAGGCGCCTCGGTGGGCTGCGCTCGGGGTTAACTTCTACCGCTCGCCGGAAGTGCCCTGGGTGGTCGAGCGCTGACGCATGACGAGGCCGATGGCGACGGCGGCCGCGACAACGAGAGCGCCCACGACCCACCACACCCAGGCGTTTCCACCATCGCCGCCGCCGCCCGCGGGCGACACGGCGGCGGTCACCGCGGGCGCCGTGGAGGCAGCCACTGTCGTGGGCGGCGCACTGGTCGTCGGTGCC
>Ga0184625_10000454_pt1 | contig 15398 bp, 13 predicted proteins | sample PLM3_30_b1_FD_133151 | JGI IMG/M metagenome (GOLD analysis project Ga0184625, IMG submission 133151) | Groundwater sediment microbial communities from an aquifer in East River, Colorado, USA - PLM3_30_b1 | ecosystem: Environmental > Terrestrial > Soil > Riparian zone | place: USA: East River... | reverse complement strand
GCGGCCATGTCCGGCTACGTCGACCGTCTCGAGCGTGCAGGCCTCGTCGAGAGGACGCCGGATCCGAAGGACCGGCGCCGGCACGGGCTGTCCGTCACGGACGAGGGCGATCGCGTCCTCCGGTCCGTGAAATCACGGCGAACGGCCTGGCTCGCCGCGCGGCTCGAGCATCTCGATCCGGATGAGCTCGCCGCCGTCGACGCCGCAGTCGAGCCGCTGCTCAGCCTGCTCGAGGACGTCTAGCGAATGACGACAGCGATCCTCGCCCTGCAGCGGCGAACCTTCGCCAGCGTCCGCAAGCACCGGAACTACCGTCTCTTCTTCACCGGCCAGGTGATCTCGCTCGTCGGCACCTGGATGCAGAACATCGCGCTCGCTTGGTACGTGATCGAGCTGACCCACTCCGCCGTGGCCGTCGGCGTGCTGGCGTTCTGCCGCTTCGCGCCGTTCACGGTGTTCGGCCTGGTCTCGGGCGTCGTCGCCGACCGCCTCGACAACCGGCGGCTCGTCATGGCCACGCAAACGGCCTCGATGATCGTTGCCGCAGCCCTGACGGTGCTCGCCGTCTCGGGCGCGGAGATCGTCTGGCTCGCGTACCTCCTGGCCGCCGCTGCGGGGACCGCCCTCGTGTTCGACGCACCGGGGCGCCACGCGCTGACCTTCCAGATGGTCGGCCGGGACGAGCTTCCGAATGCCGTCGCGCTGAACGCGAGCCTCTTCAACGCCTCCCGCGTCGTCGGCCCGGCCGCTGCCGGCGTGATTATCGCCGCCTTCGGCGTCGTCGTCTGCTTCGCGCTCAACACGATCAGCTTTCTTGCCGTCCTGACGAGCCTCGCGCTCATGCGGACCGATGAGCTCCTCGCGCCCGATCGTCCCAAGCGGCATCCGTCCTGGATCTCGAGCATCCGCGAAGGGCTCGGCTATGCCAGACACTCGCCTCGAGTCCGGCTCGTCCTGTTGATGACGACGGTCGTGAGCACCGTCGGCTTCAACTTCCACGTGCTCGTGCCGGTCCTCGCCTCAGAGACGCTCGACGCCGGGCCGCGAACCTTTGGCGTCCTCTCCGCCGCCTTCGGCGGGGGCGCGCTGGCCGGCGCGCTGCTTTCTGCCACCCTGGCCCGCGCAAGCTGGCGCGCGTTGCTCACGGGTGTCGGCGGATTCAGCATCGCGCTGCTGGCGCTGGCCCCACTGCACACCGTCGCGGGGTGTCTCGTCCTGCTCTTCGTCGTCGGCGTCTGCTTCACGCTCTGGACCTCCAACAGTCAGTCGCTGCTGCAGCTGAGCGCGCCGGATCATCTCCGTGGCCGCGTCGTGAGCCTCTACCTCTTCGCCTTCGCCGGCCTGGCGCCGCTCGGCGGACTGCTCGCCGGCTGGCTCTCCGCCGTCGGCGGCACGGAGCTCGCCTTCGGCGTCGCCGGGGTGACCGGCCTCTTCATGACGGGGATCGCGCTCCGCGAGCTCTACGGCCACCGCCGCGCGCTAACAGCCGCTTAACAAACCCGTTCGAAATCCTTTCGTTTCGCGCACGGCTCCCTCACGGCTGGCGGGGATATTCACGGCACTGTCGCCTAAGGAGGTTCGAGCTGTGAAGAGGACGATTCGCCTGGGGGTTCTCGCGCTCGTCGCGCTTTCCGCGCTGGCGCTCGTGAGCACCGCCGTCGCGCATCGCGTCGTCGTGATCAAAGGCACGCACAACGGCGAGACGCTGACCGGAACAGCAGGGAACGACCGCATCTTCGCCCGCGGCGGCGACGACCTGGTCAATGCCGGAGAGGGCAACGACCGCGTCTTCGGCGGTTGGGGGAAGGACACGCTGAACGGTGAGGGTGGAAATGATCGAATCCGTGGCGGCCCCGGCCCCGACACGATCAGCGGCGGGGAGCAGAACGACGTGCTGCGCGGCCGCTGGGGGAACGACGTCGTGAACGGTGACAACGGCGACGACATCATCTGGGTCGGCCGTGGCGCCGACGTCGAGAACGGCGGAGACGGAAACGACAACATGCACGCACTCGCCCGCGACCGCATGGTCGACCACATCGACTGCGGCCCCGGCGACAAGGACGTCGTCTGGCTGAACTCGAAGGAGTCCGACGTCTACGTCAACTGCGAGATCGTCAAGGTGGTCACGACCTCGCACCCGGACGACGGCGAGTAGCACCAAGCTTCACCCCTCAACACCACAACTCCCTCTCTCCGACCTACGAAGCCCGCTGCGGCGGGCTTCGTGGTGTTGAGGCGTCTCTACGAGATGCGCCAGGTGTCGCCGGCGTGGAGGAGCTTGTCGAGCTCGCCGTCGCCCTGCTCGCGCCGGCTCGTCTCGATCTGCTCTGCCATCAGGACGTCGTAGACCGGCCGCTCGATGTCTCTGAAGACGCCCAGCGGCGTCGGGCCGTGCGGGGTATGTGCAAGCCGCGAGAGTGCAAAAGCGAGCGACGCATCCGCATCGTGCTCGTCGTGGACGAGCAGCGCCTCCTCGCCCACGTCGGCCACGTCGACGAGCTCCATCGAGCCGTTCGGCCGCTGGACGACCCCGCGCTCGCCGTCCTCGCCGAACCGGACCGGCTTCTCATGCTCGAGCAGGATCCTGTTCTGCTTCTCCTCTCGAACCGCGTCGAAAGCGCCGTCGTTGTAGACGTTGCAGTTCTGGTAGATCTCGACGAACGCCGAGCCCGGATGCACGGCCGCCCGCCGCAGCACCTCGGTCAGATGCTTCTTGTCCGTGTCGATCGAACGCGCGACGAAGGTCGCCTCGGCGCCGAGCGCCAGCGACACCGGGTTGAACGGGTAGTCGAGCGAGCCCATCGGCGTCGTCTTGTTGCGCGTCCCCAGCGGGCTCGTCGGCGAGTACTGGCCCTTCGTCAACCCGTAGATCTGGTTGTTGAAGAGCAGGATCTTGAAGTTGACGTTCCGCCGGAGCGCGTGGATCAGGTGGTTCCCGCCGATGGAAAGCGCATCGCCATCGCCGGTCACGACCCAGACGGACAAGTCTGGCCGAGACGACGAGAGGCCCGTCGCGATCGCCGGCGCGCGCCCATGGATCGAGTGCATCCCGTAGGTCTGCATGTAGTACGGGAAGCGAGCGGCGCAGCCGATCCCGGAGACGAACACGATCCGCTCGCGCGGGATCCCGAGCTCCGGCATGAACCCTTGCATCGCCGCCAGGATCGCGTAATCACCACAGCCCGGGCACCAACGGACCTCCTGGTCGGACTTGAAGTCCTTCGCCGTCAGCTGGACGACCGGCTTCCCACCATTCCCTTCTGTCACAGCATCCCCTCGATCGCTTCGGCCAGCTCGGACGAGCGGAACGGCAGGCCGCGCACGCGGTTGTAGCCGACCGCGTCGACCAGGAACTCCGCCCGCACGAGTTTGAGCAGCTGGCCCAGGTTCATCTCCGGCACGAGGATCTTGTCGTAGCTGCGGAGCACGTCGCCCGTGTTCCGCGGAAACGGGTTCAGGTAGTTCAGGTGCGCATGGGCGACCTTCCCGCCCTCGAGCCGCACACGCCGGACTGCAGCCGCGATCGGGCCGTAGGTTCCGCCCCAGCCGAGGACGAGCAGATCGGCGCCGTCCTCATGGTCGACCTCGAGCTCGGGGATGTCGGCCGCAATCCCGGCGACCTTCTGAGCGCGCACGCGAACCATGTAGTCGTGGTTGTCCGGGTCGTAGGAGACGTTCCCCGTCCCGTCGGCCTTCTCGAGCCCGCCGATCCGGTGCTCCAACCCAGGCGTCCCCGGAATCGCCCAGGGGCGAGCCAAGGTCTCCGCGTCGCGGAGGTACGGCAGAAACGCGCCCTCGTGGTTCGGCTGGTCGGCGAATTCGACAGGGATCTCCGGCAGCGAGTCGACGTCCGGGATCAGCCACGGCTCCGACCCGTTCGCCAAATAGGCGTCAGAGAGCAGGAAGACGGGCGTCCGGTATTTGAGCGCGAGCCGCGCAGCCTCCATGGCCGAGTCGAAGCAACCGCCCGGCGTCGAAGCGGCGATGACCGGCACGGGCGACTCGGCGTTCCGCCCCCACATCGCCAGCAGCAGGTCGGCTTGCTCCGGCTTGGTCGGCATGCCCGTCGACGGGCCGGCGCGCTGGATGTCGAGGATCAGGAGCGGAAGCTCGAGCGCGACGGCGAGCCCGATCGTCTCCATCTTCAGGACGACGCCCGGGCCGCTCGACGTGCACACGCCGAGAGCCCCGCCAAAGCTGGCGCCGAGCGCGGCGCCGACGGCGGCGATCTCGTCCTCGGCCTGGAACGTGCGGACGCCGAATTCCTTGCGTCGGGAGAGATCCTCGAGGATCTCCGAGGCCGGCGTGATCGGGTAAGCGCCGAGGAAAAGCGGCAGCCCGCTCTTCACGCTCGCGGCGATCAGTCCCAGCGCGAGTGCCTGGTTGCCGCGGATGTTGCGGTAAGTGCCCGGCGGGAGCTGCGCCGGCGCCACCTCGTAGGTGACGGCGAAGTCCTCGCTCGTCTCGCCGTATGCCCAACCCGCTTTGAACGCCTTGATGTTCGCCTCGGCGATCTCCGGCCGGGAGGCGAACTTCTTCTCCAGGAACGCGATCGTCCCCTCGGTCGGGCGATGGTAGAGCCAGGACATGAGCCCGAGCGCGAACATGTTCTTCGAGCGCTCGGCCTCGCGCTTTGTCAGGTCCACGTCCTTCAGCGCCTCCAGCGTCAGCGAGGTAAGCGGCACCTCGTGGACGCGGAACTCGTTCAGCGTTCCATCCTCGAGCGGGTTCGACGTGTAGCCCGCCTTGTCGAGATTCCGCTCGGTGAACGCGTCGCGGTTGACGATCAGCGTGCCGGCGTTCGGCAGGTCACGGACGTTCATCCGCAAGGCGGCCGGGTTCATCGCGACGAGGACGTTCGGCTGGTCGCCCGGCGTGAGGATGTCGTGATCCGAGAAGTGGATCTGGAAGCCGGACACTCCCGGCAGCGAGCCGGCCGGCGCGCGGATCTCGGCGGGGAAGTCGGGCAGCGTCGACAGGTCGTTCCCGAGCAGCGCGGTCTCGCTCGTGAACCGTCCTCCGGTCAGCTGCATCCCGTCGCCGGAGTCGCCGGCGAACCGGATCACGACGCGGTCGAGCTGTTCGACAGGCTTGGCCATCTACCCCGCAGGAAGAGGTATAGCACCGCGCCCAGAGCTGCTGGCCCACGATCGCGGCGAAGCGGGGATCTCCCCGAAGCGAATCGAGGTCCGAGTCCGTCCGAGCGAGCTCCCTGGCTCGATCGTCGGCCTGCACGGCGGCATCGAGGCGCTCGATCGCGGCATCCGTTCGCCCGCGCAACGCCTCACAACACGCGATGTTGAAAAGCACGCCGGCGTTCATGGGCAGCTGCTCTCGGAGAAGCCTCTCGTAGATCTCGATCGACTTCTCGTAGTCCCCTGAGCCGTACGCCTCGAATGCCTGAGCAACCTCTGGTGGTAGCGGGAGAAAGGCCTCACCCGGCTTGCCGCCGATCGCCAAGACCGTCGTCCCCGATTCCTCTGCCACGGCGCCTCGCTTGGCCGCCGGATCGCGGACGAAGACCACCGTTCCGGCCGGCGCGTTCACCTGCTCGCCGTCCACCGTGAACGTCGCTCGGCCGGCGACGACGACATAGAGCTCCTCCTGGCCCGATTGGCCGATCTGAAAACCGGTCTCGTCGTGCTCGCGGATCAAGACGCCGCCTTCGATCGAGCGGACGGCGCTCGTGCCGAACGCACCGATCCCGAAATGGCGGCGAACATCCACACGGACGCGTTCCCCGTCGACCTCGGTCCCCGACATCTCGTCGAGCGAGACGACGTCGAAGGCTCTGTCGATCGTGGTGGCCATCTCAGCTCGCTTCCGCGAGCAGCGCTCCGAGGTCGAGCGGCGCCGTCATCATTGCCACGCCATCGGCGTCCCGGGCTCGTGGCCACTCTTCACGGGGCCGATCGCGGTAGATCTCGATCCCGTTCCCATCCGGATCCGCGAAATAGATCGCCTCGCTGACGCCGTGGTCGGAGGCACCGATCGGAATCCCGGCCTCGAGGACGCGCTTCAGTGCGTTGGCGAGCGCCCGCCGGTCGGGATAGCGGATCGCGAAGTGGTAGAGACCGGTCGACCCGGGCGGGGGCGGTGAGCCGCCCTTCGACTCCCAGGTATTCAGTCCGATGTGGTGGTGATACCCGCCGGCCGAGAGGAACGCTGCCTCGTCGCCCATCCGCTGCTGAAGCTCGAACCCGAGAACATCGCGATAGAACGCGATTGCCCGGTCCAGATCCGAGACCTTCAGATGCACGTGCCCGATGTCGGTGCGCGGATCGATCGGCTCAGCCATGCGGAAAGGAGGCTACAGGCGGAGACGCGTTGCTAGGCTGATGCGCCGTGGCTGACAAGGAAGAAAAGATCGAGCTCGAGGGCGAGGTCATCGAAGCACTCAGGAACGGGCAGTTCCGGATCGCGCTCGACAACGGCCACGAGACGCTCGGCTACCTGGCCGGCAAGATGCGGCGCTTTCGCATCAGGATCCTCCCCGGCGACAGGATCAAGATCGAGCTCTCGCCCTATGACCTCGACCGTGGGCGCATCGTCTACCGCTACCGGTAGGCATCCCGACCGAGCTCAGTCGTAGGGTTCTCACATGGTCGAGGACCTCATTCGCCCGCGAGGGCCGTTTTCGCTGCGCACGTCCGCGCGGCTCGCGGGTGACGCGACCCGCCGCTTCGACGGACGCATTCTCGTCTGCCTCTTCGAGCTCGACGGACGGCTCGAGCGGGCCGCGGCGTGGCAGCAGTCGGGCGGCGCCGTCGAGCTGCGGGCACTGAGCGAGGAGGGGCTGCTGCGGCTGAAGGCGGTTCTGCCGCTCGAGGCCGACCACACGGAGTTTCTCGAGCGCTTCGCCGACGACCCGCTGCTTCGGCGTCCCGTCCGCGAGCTGCGCGGTCTGAGGCCGCTCCGGCTCGGCACCGTGACCCAGGCGGTTCTGCGCGCGATCTGCGGGCAGCTGATCGAAGCGAAGCGGGCTCGGAACCTCGAGCTGCGCCTCATCCGCGCGACGACCCCGACCGACGGCGCCCTCCACGCGCCGCCCGAGCCGAAGGCGTTCTGCGCCTTCGCGCCGGCCGAGCTTCAGCGCCTCGGACTGTCTGCGCGGAAGGCGGCGACGCTCGTCCGCCTCTGTCGTACGCTCGACCTCGAACGCCTCCGCTTCGTCCGGCCCGCCGGCGCGGCGAGGAGACTGGAGCGAGAGCGCGGTCTCGGTCCGTGGTCGGTCGGAGTGATCGGCCTTCAGGGTCTCGGCTGTTACCACTTCGGGCTCGTCGGCGACCTCGGGCTGATCAAGCTCTGCTCCGCGCTACTCGGCGGCCGGGCAGAGCCCGAGGACACGGCCGAGCTCCTTGCTCCCTACGGCGAGTGGCAGGGACTAGCGAGCGTGTATCTCCTCGCCGGCCTCGCGAAAGGCCTCCTGCCGGTGCCGGCCGAGCGCGGACTTCCCACAGCAGCCTGAATCCGGCTCGTAGACTGCAGCCATGGCTGTAGACCGGCGACGGATTGCGATCCTGGGCGCCGGCAAGATCGGCGAGGCGCTCCTCTCCGGTTTGCTCAGCACCGGCTGGCGGAAGCCGGAGGAGATCGCGGCAACCGTTCGCCGCGAGGAGCGCGCCCAGGAGCTGGCCGAGCGCTACGGCGTGGAGGCCACGACCTCGAACCCCGACGCTGTTCGCGGCGCCGGGCTGATCGTCATCGCCGTGAAGCCGCAGGACTTCGAAGTGTTGCTCGGCGAAATCGGGGGGATCCTCCTGCCCGAGCAGACCGTGCTCTCGATCGCCGCCGCGGTCCCGACGGCGTGGATCGAGGCGCGGGTCCCGTCCGGCGTCCCCGTCCTCCGCGCGATGCCCAACACGCCGGCGACCGTCCACGAGGGCGTGGCGGGATTGTGTGCGGGCGCCCACGCCGACGACGAGCATCTGGCGCTGGCCCAGGACGTGCTCGAGCACGTGGGACGCGTCGTCCGGGTGCCGGAGCGCTACATGGACGCGGTAACGGCCGTGTCCGGATCGGGCCCGGCGTACTTCGCCCTGCTCGCCGAAGCCATGATCGAGGCGGGCATTCTGCTCGGACTCTCCCGGGAAGACACGACGGAGCTCGTAGTCCAGACGATGTTCGGAACCGCGAAGCTCTTGCGCGACGAGAAGATGCATCCGGTCGAGCTGCGCGAGATGGTCACCTCACCGGGAGGGACGACGATCAGGGCGATCCGCGAGCTGGAGCAGGCCGGAGTGCGCGCCGCCTTCCTCAACGCGATTCAGGCCGCGATGGACCGGGGCCGGGAGCTCGCGGCCGGCGAGCCCTGACCAGCGCGGACATCGAGCTGCGGATCTCGGCGAGCGCCGACGCCGCCCGTCGAGGCGCCGCCGAGCTGCTTGCCGAAGCGGCCATGCGGGGCGGGCACATCGCCCTCTCCGGGGGCTCGACGCCCGGGCCCGCCTACGAGCTCGCCGCGGCGCTCCAGCCCGACTGGAGCCGCTCGGAGCTCTGGTTCGCCGACGAGCGTTGCGTCGAGCCCGACGACGAGCGCTCGAACTACCGGCTCGTCCGGCAGCGCCTGCTCGACCGGCTCGAGCACCGTCCGGCCGCGGAGCACCGAGTCCGCGGAGAGCTGGCTCCGGAGGAGGCCGCCGAGCTGTACGACTCCGAGCTCCGCGGGGTCACTCTCGACTTCGTGCTGCTCGGAATCGGGCCCGACGGGCACACGGCCTCGCTCTTCCCCAACGATCCCGCGCTCGAGGAGCAGGAACGGCGGGCCGTCGCCGTGCACCGTCCCGACGCCGACCGCGTCACCATGACGTTGCCGGTTCTCCGCGGCGCGGCAACGGTCGCTTTTCTGGTCGTCGGCCGCGACAAAGCCCCTGCCGTCGCCCGCGCGTTGGGTGACATCACCGATCCTGCGACGCCGGCCAGCCTCGTCCGATCGGAGCGCGGGACGACATACGCGTTCCTCGATCGGGCGGCGGCCGCGGAGCTCGTGACCTAGACAGCAGTTGCCCGCGGCGTATATATAGCTCCGTCAGATGAGCACGCCGAGCCCACAGACAGATCCCCTGCCCGAAGTCCTGACAATCGATAAGCCGGAGCAGCTCAAGGCGCTCGGGCATCCACTCCGCCTGCGCGTGCTCGAAACGCTGGGCGAAACCGACGCGCCGCTGTCCAACCGGGAGCTGGCGCAGAAGCTCGGCGTCGACCCCGGGCACCTGCACTTCCACGTGCGCATGCTGCTCCGAGCCGGGCTGATCAAGCAGGTTCCGTCGGCGAAGGGCCGGGAGAAGCCGTACCGCGCCGCGGCGAAGACGCTCAAGGTCGCGCCCGAGCTCGTCTCCGCCGGAGCCTCCGAGCTGCAGGCAACGATCGTGGAGGACGTCCAACGGGGCTGGAACGCGTACGCGGACGAAGGGCAGTTCCGGTTCGTGCGGATCAATGTGCGGGTCTCGCCGGAGAAGGCGCTCGAGGTGCTCTCGGAGCTCGTGCCGACCTTCGACAAGCTCGAGGACGAGAGCGAGGACATGCTGACGATCACGGCGATCATGCACCCGCAGCGGCCGGAGGAGAAGAGCTAGGCCGGGAGCACGGCCGAGGCCCGTAGCTCGGCCGCCATGTCCCGCCGCCGGGCGAGCGCCTGCAGCACGAGCACGGTGTCGGCGACCGGGATGTCATCCAGATACTCGTCCCGTTGCTCGAACGACTCGAGGACGTCCTCGACCGCGATCGTGTAGCCGGCCGTGTCCTCGGCGGACAGCGTGGCGAGGGCGTCGGCAACGGCGGGCGGGAAGTCGTCCCGGTCGCGGAGCGTGCTCGCAGGCGGGCGGGCGTCTTCGTCGCCCCCAAGGGTCAGCAGGGCGAGAGCCGCGGCGTAGGCGCCGATCGCGCTCGTGCTGTCGAGCGCTCCCTCCTCGAGCGTCTTTTTGGCGTACTCCTCGGCCGCGGTCCAGTCCTCTGCGAGGACCGAGGCCTTCATCATGGCGATAAGACGTCCCCAGCTCCCGGGTGGCGCGTCGGCGTAGCTCGCGAGATAAGTGCCGGCGGCGTCCTGGAAGCGCTTCGCGGCGGCCTCGCCGTCGCCGAGCATCAGCTTCGCGAGCCCGGCGCCGTAGGCCGCGTTCCCCATGCGAGTCAGCTGGCGCTGGCGGGTGTCCGGGTCGTCGGGGAGCCGCTCGGAGCCGTCGCGATAGCGACCGTCCTCCCGCTGGACGTGGGCGTTCCAGTCCTCGGCCACGCGAGTATTGTCACCGCTGATGGCGCGAGAGCTGAGGGAAGTCGTCTACGTGGATGGGCTGCGAACCGCATTCGGGCGCGCGGGCCCGAAGGGGTTCTTCTGGCGAACGCGGGCGGACGACATGGCCGTGAAGGTCGTCCGCGAGCTGCTGCGCCGAAATCCCAGCCTGCCGCCCGAGCGGATCGGCGATGTGATCATGGCGGCGACCGCGCAGGTCGGCGATCAGGGCCTCACGCTCGGCCGGGACGTGGCCCTTCTGGCCGGGATTCCTCAGAGCGTGCCAGGCTTCGCGCTCGACCGGATGTGCGCCGGCGCGCTGACGTCGGTGACTGCAGGCGCCGGTGAGATCGCGATGGGCGCCGCCGACGTGGTCGTGGCCGGCGGCGTCGAGCACATGGGCCACCATCCGATGGGCGTCGAGGTCGACTTCAATCCACGGTTCGTCGCCGAGCGCCTTGTCGACACCTCGGCCGTGACGATGGGCGCGACGGCCGAAAACCTCCACGACCGGTTTCCGCAGCTGACGAAAGACGAGGCAGACCGGTTCGCCGTCCAGTCGCAGAAGCGCGCTTCGGCCGCGTGGCAGAACGGCGTGATGGACTCGACCGTCGTCCGCATGTCCGTCTTCACGGACGAGGGCTGGGCAATGGCCGACCGGGATCAGTTCCTGCGCCCGGACACGTCGATGGAAGGGCTCGCCGAGCTGCCGACCCCGTTCCGGGCCGGCGGGCGAGTGACCGCTGGAAACTCAGCGGGGCTCACGGACGGCGCGACTGCCGCGCTGCTCGCCTCGGAGGAGGCCGCGGCGGAGCTTGGGCTGGACGCGAAGATGCGGCTCGTGGGGTTCGCTTTCGCGGGAGTGGAGCCCGAGCTGATGGGCATCGGGCCCATTCCGGCGACGAAACGCGTGCTGGAGCAGGCCGGCCTCACCATCGACGACATCGACCTCTTCGAGCTGAACGAGCCGTTCGCGGTGCAGGTGCTCACGTGGTGCGAAGGGATGGGCGTCGCGCCTGACGACGAGCGGCTCAATCCCTACGGCGGCGCGATCGCCTGCGGCCATCCGCTGGCCGCGACCGGCGTCCGGCTGATGGCGCAGCTGGCGTACGGCTTTGGGGAACGGCCGAAAGCGCGCTACGGGCTGACGGCGCTCTGCATCGGCATGGGCATGGGCGCAGCCGTCCTGTGGGAGAACCTGCTTGGAGACTGAGTTCAAGCTCGCGCGGGTCGAGACGAAGACCGGACCGCTCGCGCTCGTCACGATCGACAACGGCGAGGACTACACCAAGCCAACCGTGTTCGGCCGGGCGGCGCTCGAGTCGCTCACGCGGCTCCTGGACGAGCTCGAGAGCGGGGATTGGATTGGCATGGTGCTCACCGGCAAGCCGTTCGTGTTCTGCGCCGGCGCGGACATCAATGAGTTCCACGGAGTCGATCCCGAGACGGCGCGGCTGGGGAGCCGCACCGGCCACGAGCTCTTCAGCCGGATCGCGGCGCTGCCCTACCCCACGCTGGCCGCGATCAACGGCGCCTGTCTCGGCGGCGGGCTCGAGATCGCGCTCCATTGCGATTACCGCACGGTCTCGACTGCTGTGCGCCATTTCGGGTTCCCGGAAGTGTTCCTCGGGCTGTTCCCAGCCTGGGGCGGCACGCAGCTCGTGCCGCGCATCGCGGGCGTCGACGCCGCGATTCGCATCATCGTCACGAACCCGCTGCGCCAGAACAAGCTGCTGGGCGGCGCGGAGGCGCACGAGCTCGGCCTCGTCGACGCGTTGCTCGAGCCCGCCGAGTTCCTCGACGAATCGATCGCGTTCTTGCTCGAGCGGCCCGAAAAGCCACGTCCAGGGGCCAGGCCCCTGGACACGGCTGAAGCGGCCGAGGCCGTGGCGAAGGCGAGGCGGCAGCTGGACGATTCCCTCCACGGCGCGGCGCCTGCCCCGTACACCGCGCTCGACCTGATCGAGGGCGCCGCCTCCGGGTGGAGCATCGGAGAGGGCTATGGAGCCGAGGAGGACGCGATCGCCGAGCTGTTGCCGGGACGGCAGGCCCAGGCTTCGCTCTACGCGTTCGACCTCGTCGAGCGGCGCGCGAAGCAGAACGTCGGCCGACCTGAGGCCGAGGCTCGACCGGTCAAGAAGGTCGGCATCGTCGGCGCCGGGCTCATGGCGACGCAGCTGGCGACGCTCTTCCTGCGCCGGCTCGAGGTTCCGATCGCGATCCGGGACCTCGACCGGGAGATCGTCGACCGGGCAATCGCCGGGATCGAGGCCGAGTTCGAGAGCCAGGTCCAGAAGGGCCGCTACGACGAGGGCAAGGCGCGGTTCCTGGCCTCGCTCGTGACCGGCGGAACCGGATACGAGCACTTCGCCGACTGCGACTTCGTACTCGAGGCGGTGTTCGAGGACATGGGCGTGAAGCAGCAGGTCTTCTCCGACCTCGAGGCCGTCGTCTCGCCGGAGTGCGTCCTCGCGACGAACACGTCCTCGCTCTCCGTCACGGAGATGGGCGCCAACCTCGAGCACCCGGAGCGGCTCGCGGGCCTGCACTTCTTCAACCCAGTGGCCGTCCTGCCGCTGGTCGAGATCATCCGGACGCCGGAAACGAACGACACGACGTTGGCCACGGTGTGGGACGTCGCCGCGCAGCTCCGAAAGCGCCCGGTCGTCGCCAAGGATGCGCCGGCATTCGTCGTGAACCGGGTGCTCACGCGTATGACGGTCGTCCTGATGGACGCGCTCGAGCAGGGAAACACGGTCGAGGAGACCGACGAGGCGATCCTGCGGCTCGGGCTGCCGATGGCGCCGTCCGTTCTCCTGCAGATGGTCGGGCCCCGGGTCGCCAACCACGTGCTCCAGACCCTGAACGACGCCTATCCCGACCGCTTCCCGCTGTCGGAAACGCTCGCCAACTACGCCGAGGGAGAGGACGAGATCGTCGTCCGCGGGGACGCCAGACGGTCGGTCGACGAGATCCAGCAGGCCGCGCTCGAGGCGATCGCGGACGAGATCCGCCACATGCTCGACGAGGGCGTCGTCCAGAGCGCCAAGGACGTCGACACCGCGCTCCTCCTGGGCGCAGGCTGGCCGTTCTTCCTGGGCGGCGTCACGAAGTACCTGGATCAGACGGGCGTGTCGGAGCGCGTTTCCGGGCAGCCACTGGCGGGATCCCGGGCCGCAGCACCTGCCTGAACTTCCCGGGATCTTCGGCTACAATTCCGGGTACAGCGCTCGCATGGGGACTGAGCGAGCGCGTTCTTTCTTCGGAGGTGGCGGCGCGGAGGACGTTGCCGCTCACGTTGCACGAAGCTATCGAGCAAACCACTCTCCCTACTGAAGCGACTTCTGCGCTCGTCGAAGATGCCGAGCGCGCCGCCGCATGGGCGGGCGAGCCTTTCCTGCACCCGGACGAGAGCCCCGAGGTCGTCCTGAGGGCCGGCACGGCGCGCCGCGGAGCCCTGGATGACGCGCTGAAGGAGATCGAGAGCGGCCGCTCCGAGCCGTCCTCGGAATGGAAGATCCGCTACGCGCTCATGCTCGGGCTCGAGCGAGTCCTCAGCGAGCGCCCGCCAAAGCTCCGGTCCGGCACCGAGCTGCGTCGGCACCAGGTCGATGCGCTCGCAGGAATGCTGACCGAGCTGATTGCGTCGAACCAGCGCGCTGCGGCCGAAGCAAACGGCAACGGAAAGCTCCTGAGCGACGAGGAGGTGGACGAGCTCGAGGCCGAGGAGGACGACGAGCTCGTCGAGGGCGAGGAGCTCGAGCCGCTCGAGGCTGCCGCCGCAGCCGATCCCGGCGCCGCGCGCCGCTACCGGTTCCGCCACCCCACCGCCTCGGGCAAGACGATCGCGGCCGCCGGCTTCGTCGAGGCGGGACGGACGCTCGGCATCTTGATTCTCACCCATCGGCGCCTGCTGGTCTCGCAGTTCAACCGGGAACTGGGCGAGGAAGGCTACGGCGATCGACTCGCGCCCGCCGTCACGCGCGGCGAGAAGCCGGCCCGCCCCGATCTCATCACGGTCCAGACGTACGCCTGGTTCGCGCGCCACGTGAACGATCTCGAGCGTGGCGTCTACCACTTGGTCATCGCCGATGAGGCGCACACCGCGCTCGGCGAGAAGACCAGCGCGGCGATCCGGACACTCACGGAGCCCGTCTACATCGGGATGACGGCGACGGAGCAGTTGATCGCCAAGCAGGTCTCCGACGTCTTCCCTGCCTCGGTCGACGACCTTCCGCTCCAGGATGCAGCGCGCCGGGGCCTGATCGCGCCGCTTCGCTCGCTTCGCGTTCCGCCGGCCGCCGCGATCAACTCGGTTCCGATCGTCGGCGGCGACTTCGAGGAGCGCGCCCTGGCCGAGGTCCTCGACCATCAGGCGCTCAACCAGGCCGCCGCGAGCCTCTACCGCGACCGCTTCGACTCGACGCCGGGGATCGTCTACGCCGCAGGCGTCGACCACGCGTACAACCTCGCCCGCGAGTTCCGGGCCGCGGGGCTGAAGGCCGAGGCGGTCAGTGGACGAACCCCGCCCGTCAAGCTGGCGGAGATCCTCGCCGCCTACGAGCGTGGCGACATCGACATCCTCATCAACGCGATGCTGCTCGCGGAGGGCTGGAACTCTCCGCGCGCGACCGTCGTCATGCACCTGGCGCCGACGGCCAGCCGCCGCGTCTACCAGCAGCGCATCGGCCGGATCATGCGGCTCCACCCGCGCAAGGAAGCAGGCGTCGTCGTCGACTTCGTCCCCAAGGGAGCGACGCACAACGAGCGCGTGATCTCACTTCACAGCCTGCTCGACGCGGACTTCTATCGCGAGGGCGCTCGCGTCACGCCGGCACCTCGGAGACGTGCGCAGCGGCGCGCGCGCCGCAAGCTCTCGCCGGCGCCGTGGCTCGTGCCCGTGACGCCGGACGTGCGGCGACGGCTCTCCGTCATCGCCCGCGAATGGCAGCGTGTCGATCCGCGATATCTGGACGAGGAAGAGCAGCGCTTCTGGGCGACCATCGCGGGCCGACAGGTGCGGTTCGAGGAGCGCGTCGAGTTCGCCAAGAAGCTGGCCGAAGGTCATACGACGCGCGGGGCGCTCGAGCAGTTCCTGTTCACCTGCGCCGCCGAGAACCCCAACCGGCGGCTGCGGATGACGGCGCTGGCCGACCGGGTCGGAATG
>Ga0184625_10000452_pt1 | contig 15402 bp, 33 predicted proteins | sample PLM3_30_b1_FD_133151 | JGI IMG/M metagenome (GOLD analysis project Ga0184625, IMG submission 133151) | Groundwater sediment microbial communities from an aquifer in East River, Colorado, USA - PLM3_30_b1 | ecosystem: Environmental > Terrestrial > Soil > Riparian zone | place: USA: East River... | reverse complement strand
TAAATATGCACGGAAAATGCGTATCAAAATATCTAACATCTCCAAAGTGGTCGATAGTGTTTCTAATTGCCGTGTAATATTTTCCCGTTGCGTTATTGAGGGCTTCTTTGAGCGTCCCGTGATACCAGTTTTTGATTTCATTTATGTGAAGTGGTTTTAAAAGGAAATGATCGTCATTGAACATCACGAACTTTTCGTCTTTTACCTGGAATAGTTTTGAAATGATGTTTAATTGTTTCCGGCTTGAAACGTCCTTATGAAATAAGATGTTGCCTTTGTACCACTCTGGAACTTCATCGGTGATTAAAATTACATCTTCGTACCCTGTAAGGTATTTTTCAATAGACCTTAGGCAGAATTTTAATTCTTCTCCGGGTGTGTGTTTATAGGGAATGTAGATTGTCATTTATTTAACCGCTTTTCAACTTGCTTCAGCCAATGTAAATAATTTGATGACTTAGAAAATAAGATTAACCGCCATATTGGGATGGTGTACGAATATGCATTTTTAAACTTCTCTCTAATAATCATTAATTCATAATCTTCTATCTTACCCTCAAAAATAGTTTCAACTTCGGTATATATTCTTACCATAATTATAGATTTTCATAAATCATGTTTGCTACTGCTGAGTAGGTGTAAAGATTACCGTACCAATCATAGTGAGAAGGGTAGTCTGTTGCAAAAACATCATTACTTTCTTTTATTACATCGTCTAAGCTACAGGTTATACATCCTTCATCAAATAAAAACTCATCGCTAATATAGATCGGGATCGCTCGATACTGCAAAGCCTCCTGAATCCTGAAACTTGTTTTTCCATACCCCCTCGGACACAAAGCAAATTTACTCATGCTCATTATCTTGCAGTAACTCTCTAAACTCGTTCTTTCTGTGCTTATAAAATATCCGTCTTTGTCTTTTAATTCCTTAACTAATCTTTCTCTTATCGGATGAGTGATAGCCCCAATGAACGAAGCAAATATCGGCCTTCCACATTCTTTGAACTCGTACTTGTGAGGCTGACAAACTAAAGGTAATTGAACATCCCCTTTACAACCCATGCCGAATATCTTTACATCTGCTCCGTGCATATTAAATAAAACCCCGTCATCATGCTGGCAAAGGATTGCGTATTTTTTTTTCTTATCTAAGTTTTGGAAGTACTCATCAACCTTTCTTCCTGTTCTTCTATTCCTTATTAGTTTGTTTAATTCAGTCGTTAGGATAGGAAGAAATATCCGGTCTGATTTGTTTCGTGATGGATCGTAGTTGTCTAAAAACCACTCTTCAAATGGAATTTCGTTATCAGGGGGGTAATGTCTTGATTCCCTCGGACGAAGAAAGTCTGTTTCACTAGGATGCTTCGTTGTATCTCCAAATATAACCATAAGCTGTTTTTATTTTATTCTTTGCGCATTTACAAATATTTGGCCTACTAAAACCCAACGCTCGTTGAACATCGTTAATACAATCCCATTCCCTAACCAGATTGCCTGATTTATCTAATTGTAATATCTTAACAGAAGTCGGATTGTCTTTTCCGAACTGTCTTAAACAGAAATATGATGGGGGCTTTTTTCTACCTAGATTAAAAGCGTGTTTAATATTTTCTGATTGCGTACACCACTCCAAGTTATCTATTTTATTATTTGATGGGTTGGCATCAATATGATTGATGAATGGTTTGTTTTCAGTATTATCAATAAACGCAATAGCAACTAATCTATGAACGGGAAAGAACTTACCAAAGCCGTACTTATACAAACAAACATTGCAATACCCGGTTTTTCTTGGTTTGACAGAAATCAACTTACCCTTTCTGTGGATAGTTTTATTATTTCTAATAGGTGAAGCTACTTCCCTTCTCACCGATCTAATATTACCAAAGTTGCTGACTTGATAAAATCCTTCGTAGTCTTTAACATCTCTCCATGTTTCCATATAATATTATTTTAATAAAGTCGACCTAATAAACAATGCATCCCCGAAACCCTTTCTTTTCCACTTAGTTTCAACTCTTCTAAAATCTGTTAGGTAATTATCCAAGTCCTCAACCATTGCACAATTCTCGTAAAGCTCCTCTCTGTTTACTTCTGTGTAGATGTAATCAATGTGTTTTAATGTTTCTGTTGCACCTTTTAAAACCTGAAGTTCGTAGCCTTGCACATCCATCATTAAAAAATTACAATCATTTATTTTAAATGAATCCAATGTTTTAATATAAACTTGTTCCCTTAAATTAAAATTAATTTCTGGAAAATAAGTAAGATGTTTTTTAGGTCTTAATAATGAATTGCTTTGACCACCATTAAATAATGTTGCCCTCATCGTTGCTATTTCTGATCTATCAGATAATCCGTAATTATACGCTGTGTAATCATAGCCGTCTGTAATATAGTTTTCTTTAAGAATGCCGAATCTTGCCTCTAACATTTTATATGATGAACATGGTTCAAAAAAATGTCCTTTGTTTATTTTAAGCCTTATAAACTCTCCCATCTCCTACCCATAATGCGCTCCTGCCTGAATAACTCCCGTTATCTTCATTCCGTATTTAGCTATTAACTTTTCTAATTTAAGGAGCATAAATGGTTATGTTTTTATAAGACCTACCCTGTTTTATTTGTGCGATAGAACTAACGGATATATTATATTTCTTAGCCAGCAGGGTAGTTGCCCATTTTAGAAAGGTGTTGAATCATTATTCTTTCTTTCCTACCCCATATTGATTTTACCCTACCAATATCGCTGATAAAATATTTGCCATTAAACCCGTCTATTTCAATCCATTTTTCAGTTTGCATTGTATAAAACTTATTTTATCAATATACAAATTATTCTCATAGGGGAAAAGACCATTTTTCATCATTGATAACATCGTGCTTTCGTAACTCATACCTGTTCGCCAAAATGGATTTTCGCAACACTGGAGGTCTTCAACACAATAAAGTTTACAGCAATCAACCAATCCGAAAAACGTCATCCATTGATGCCTACTTTGGTGAGACCCATCTTCCACGATTACGTCGAATGGCCCAAACAGCCTAACGTTATCTAAAACCTTATCGTCTGCCTGACTACCACGAAAACAAGTCAACCAGCTTTCGTTAAGTGGTTCATGTTCTGAAAATAAGTCCAGCCCAAAAACATGAGCCTCCGGATAAATTTCATGCCATGCACGAAGGCTCTCAGATTTGTGTACGCCCACTTCCAATATTTTATTTACTGATTCAGGCAAGTGTTGTGCGTAGTACGGCCCATAATTATGCCCCTTGCTGTTTTTGTCGGTGTCGTATTTTTCAAACACCTCTATAATTCTTTCAACCATAAATTTAACTCTAACATTATTGGTTTACAATATTCGTCAACTGCTTTTTTTACTCCTTTAAAAGTATCGTAGTCGTGACCTATTAAAGCCCCTCCTGGTCGGATTAATTTAGAATAGTGTTCTATTTCCCATTTGACCATTTCGTAAGTGTGTAGGCCGTCAAGGAAAACGAAATCAACGGGTTTTGCAAAACTTGATTTAGGATAGTCTTTGTTCCTTTGCATTAATTCAAAAGCCGATTTGCTATCCATTATTAATGGTAAATATTTATCCTCGTGTGCCATCAGTCTTTTATAAGTTTGCTTGCTTAGTCTATCATAATCCCATTGGTCAAACAGTCCCGGCATATCAGGATAATATTTATACGGATCAACGCAAATCAATTTTTCAATAGTCGGGCAGCTAGTAAGTAAATGATTCGCACAGCCCCCGTAAGCTGTTCCGATTTCTATTCCGGTTTTATACCCTTTACTATTGATGTAGTTTGATAGCTGCCAGTAGTAACAATGAAGGCCTACGGCTGTATCTTCTCCACTCATGCGTATTAAGTCTTCGTCCGTTCTGCTCATTTACATAATAGTTTTAAAGCCTCTAAAAATTGTTCTGCCTCTTGTTTGGTATCAAAAACATTTCCAATAGTTATAAAAACTGACCCATCGCCAAACATCGCATCTTCAACATCAAAAGTCAGTTCTTCAATACCTACTATTTCTTTTGCTTCTTCTATTGTCATGTTAAAATAAAATTTGTTGCCATTGTGAAGGAATTAATTCGCCTGTATAGATTGCCGCATTATCTTTCCCGTACCACTTTGAATGATGCGGCGCAATTACATTATCACTTCCTGAAAGATACGCCGCAGTCCATGAATAAGTACTATTTGCTATTATGAAATATTTGTATTGAGTCATTAACATCCAATCATTCATGGGGTCATTACCAACTATAAAATTATGAGCATAAGGAAAATCTTCGTTTGCAATATCGTCATCAGAAAAAATATGAAACGGGATATTAATCGATTTTGATAACTCATAAGCTGCTTCATAATAGTTTCTAGGTAACATAGGCCACTTAGTCGGATACTTCGCATAGTCCCCCCTTCTTACATGAACACAAACAGCATCAATTTTTTCTTTGGGTAAATTAAACGCCTCAATTAATTCTTTTCTGTACTCGTCAAAGTAATTAATATTCTGATACCAACCGTGCAAACGGGTATTCTTTCCGGTAAAAGGTAGCGGTTCAAAAGTCCATCCGTCTTGCCTGTGTTCGACTTCAATCTTTGCTTCGTCTTCAGGAGTCAGTAAAGGAAAGAAATCAAAGGGCGTTTGCTTTGTGTACTTGGATCTATTGTAGGAAGGAATTTTATACTCTACCCCATTGCGCCAAGCATGAGAAATAGCCGTCATTATCTGCATACAATTATTGCCCAGCCTTCCGCTTAACGCAACTGTTATAAATGGTTTTAAATGTGGCTCCATACTCTTCTGTGTAAAATATCTTTTATGTGGGTTAGACTTAAATTAAATTCTTTAGCAAGTTTCCAGCAGCCGTATTTACCCGGAATATATTTGCTCCTTATTTTTAATACTATTTCATTTGTAAGTTTTGCTTTGGGGTGATTTTCTCCTTTGTTGTCTTGTAGCCCTATAACAAATGAATGCTTTGAGTTTTCAGAATGCGTACACCATTCAAGATTCTCAAGCCTATTGTCAATCTTATTACCATTTTTATGATTTATGCACCTGTAGTTGTTTGGATTTGGTAGAAACGCTAAAGCAATTAGCCTATGAAGTGTTTTTGTTGTGCCGCCTATGCTTACCGAGGCATAGCCACACCCATCTGTATGACCCAGTATAAAAATTCTGTCTTTCCTTATTGCGTCTGTTCCGTATCTGGTCTTATATTTTTTGCCAATAGATTTTATTCTCCCAAAATTGCTTACTAGATAACAAGATTCGTATCCGGGGATATTTTTCCAAATTTCTGTATTCATAAAAACATTACGCCCCAATGCAGAAGACTTATCGCCGCTACCATGAGGAAGGAACGCAACTACACCGGGGCTTAAAGTTTGAAGTAATTTTAGCATGATAAGACGATAAGTAATGCTAATATAGTAAACTTATTTTAATAAACGAATTTTTTCTTGCAGCTCGTTTGCTTTTTTCATGTTATAGGCATGACAGCCATTTAACCAACCGCTTCCCGAATGTTTACGATGATGGTATTTCATTCCAGGTACTACATAAAAAGCGTTTCCCGCTTCTAACCACAAAGTATTGAAATAAATAGTGTCGCTTTCTTTAATTGATTCGTCGTATTTGTAAACTCTTAAATACTCATCTTTGTTTACAACATAATTACAGGTATTCAAAAAAACCCTATACAAACCATCATCAAGAAAGTTTTTAGCGTTAGTCTTGTCAATAAAAAAACCGTTATACTTCTTAAAATTAAAATCAGGCTCTGCGAAAGATGGATGATAAATAAACTTTTTACCAAGACAAAGGTTATCAACTATTGAATCCAAATACTCAGGGTATAAAATATTGTCTGAATCAAATAAAATAACCCATTCGTTTTTAGCCTTACTTACCGCCGTCATTTTATTTAGTGACATTCCTAAGTTCTCTTCGTTCCTGAATAGTTTAATCTTCCAGCTATCTAAGTCTTTATGCTTTGCTTTGTAATCTCCAAAATAAATTAACTGATATAATTCGTTGTACTTATCCATGTCGCTGCAATCGTCAACAATTACGATCTCATCAATTAAAGGGTGATCGTGTACCTTCTCAAAGACTTCCATAACCATGTCTGTCCTGTTAAAAGTCGTAATACAAAGTGATAGTTTCATAAAATCTCAATCAAATAAAGTGATAAATAAAGTAGCTTGTCTTTTTGCGCCTCGTTCCAAAGTTCAACTTTTCGTTCCCTGTTTAGCTCCGGTAAGTCCCCGCTTTTCTTCAAATAGGCGTACAACTCACTCAAATACCATTTCGGAGTATTCCATCTGAAAAGATATTGCCTGTCCTCTTGTGCTTGTCTGATCATTGGTGTGCAAATTTCAATTAGCTTGTCAGTTGAAAGAATTCCTTCCTTTTCTGTAAAGAGTCTTATTACTGCATCTGACTGAGTGTTTAAATTAGGTTTCATAAAAGTTTAGCTTGTATTCTTTCCGGTTGAGTTTGAAATAAAGGTTCGTTTATAGCTTCTTTAAACCGCTTCTCCTGAGCCTCAAAATAATCTTTGTCTATTTCACAGCCCCAAAAATCAAAGCCAAGTTTATAGGCTGCTATTCGGCTGCTGCCGCTTCCTAAATGGGTGTCTAAAATTTTATCGTTTTCGTTCCCATATTTATTTAGACAAAATGAATATAGTTGAAACGGCTTTTCTGTTGGATGAATACGCCCCTGTTTATTACTCATATTTTCCTGAATCATTCCGTTCCATCTCCATTTAAACTTTCTTACTGCAGTATTAAAAGAAGTCCACGCCAATTCGCAATCAGCAAAATCTGCAGAATTATCTTTATCCCACACAACCCAACAACTACTATCATTCGGTATCAAACTTATAAAATGATTTGCGCCCCAAATAATTTGATTTTTACTTACCCTAAATAATTCTTTAAAATATTCCGGCTTTGGCTTTTCAAAATCCCATTCTTTGCGCCCATAATCCGTAACTATACCCATGTTAGAACTTCCCCACGTCCCTTTACTTGCACCGATTCCATAGGGAACATCTACAATAGCCAAGTCGAAAAACTTATCAGGATAGCCTTTCATAAAATCCATGCAGTCGCAACATTGAACCTCGCTTATCATTTTCTCATTTTTAGTATGTCAGAAAAAATTAAATCTGTCCGTTATATTTTGTTTTTAAATATTCAGCCATTGCATTGTGATTAAGTTCTTTTTCCCTATCCTGGTTTTCACTCCATCTGTTTGGATCTCCTGAGGCTTTGTTGTTAATGTGAATTTCTTCCTTTGCTCTCAAATATTCTGAATGTCTTTCTTGCCTGTGAACTTCAAACAACTCCATGAATGTAGGAATATCTAAGCGATTAAAAACCGTTCCCATTTTACCGGATGTAAGTTTCTGCAGGAATAAAAAAACATCTTGTAAAGCAAGCCCGTCCTCTTTTGCTTCATCTACAATTTTGTCTGATAATAAAAAAACCTGTTCAATGCTCAACCCGTTTGCGATGTTGAAAAATTTCAAAGCATATTCAATTTGTGCAGCAATTAATTTCTGAACATATTGTCTGTCTGAATTAGCTAAAGCTGGAATCCTTTCACCTGATGGAATCCTTAAAAGATGCGGATAATTTGTTTGTCCTGTTGGATAAGTAAACCCCTGCAGCAATGTTTTAACCAGTTGCTGATCCCCCGTTTCCATAGCTTGCATTAAACATCCTGTTAAGTTGTTCGCCTCTTTCTTGAGAGCCGTAATCCGGTTTTCCTTTTTTGTTAGTTGATTTTCCATTTAAAGCGATTTGTGTTATTGCTTGAATTTGATTTGAAATTGTACTTAGTGGTTTCTGATAGTAAAAATTATCCTTTGAAATTACTTGTGAAATCCGTTCCCAAACTTCAATTATTTTTTCTTTATGCAGGTCTGCAGATCCTGTTAATTTTCCCTGTTCGCAAAAAAAAGCGGCAATTGATAAAAGCGGCTTGTAATCTTTATCTTTTTGAGAAGGGTATTTAGGATTATATTTTTTGAACACTTCCAACATTTCAGGAATTAGCAAAAGCGTTTTTTCATTTCCACCTCTATTAATATCTTCAATTATATTTTCATCTTCATTTTCCATACGTGGTGACGTATGTGAATACATATGTTTAGTAGAATTTCTATTGTCTTTCCTTGATTTACAAAAGTTTACCCTATTTTCCTTTTCAATTTTTAGCCTTTCGTTCCAGAAAAAACCATCCTTTGCCAAAAACTTGTCAGCAACTTGTGGCCATATATGTTCAAACCTATGTCCTAACACTTGTTTTATCATATGTAATGTCATATGACCTTTATTAAACTGCAGCATTAAAAGGGAAATGTAAGCTCCTTTACACTCGAAGTCTAAGTGCATCGTACCACCTAACCAATCACCGGGGTAAAAAAGGAAAGCGGGATCCTTAGCCATGTAAACAAAAAAAAGCCGGTTCGGGTGTGACTTCCCTTACCGACCTATTTTAATCTTAAAGAAAGATTTTGCCAGTGGTCACATTCACCTGCAAAATCCGTACTAAAAATGTACGCTAATATAAAAACAAAGAGCCAGTAAACAAGTTTATTTTTTCCACATTCAGAAAACAGTTTTACAAAACCAAATTTTAGGGGAACTATTTTATTTTCTTCCCGTTCTTCCTGTAATAAAGATGCTGTAAAACGTCTAACATATTGCAATCTATATAGTATTTATCTGACAAAGTATCAAAAGCTAATTTAGTTTCCGGTTTCCAAATCGAATCAAAAACCTGAACGTAAGCAGGGCATTTAATACACTTCGTTGAATCTAATGACAACCAATCTATACGAAGCTCGTAACGGTCAAAAGTGTACTTCCTTTCTCCGATCTCACCTTTTGTACAGGAACAAAAGGCAGCGATTAAACACATTGCGATTAAGAAGATTATGAATTTCATTTTAATGTTATTGAAAAGTTTATTAATTCTAATTTAAAAGAAATATCATCGTAATCAACAACGTTATATTCATAATGGTTTACAAGCTCTTTTTTAGACTTATAACCCTCATCAAATAATTCAAAAGTTACTATTTGCCCAACAGAAAACGAAGCCCTTTTAACATATATTTCATCCCTCATTAAGTAGTAACAATTTATTTCCATAGGGTTTCGATTGTTATTAGGATTATAATCAATTACATTATCTATAAAGAATTGATTAATGCTTTTTTCCTTTACCGAAAATCTTAGTTCTGACATATATTTTGTTTTAAGTTTTTAAAAGAGTGGAGGAAGTAGAAACTCCCTCCGTTTAAACCATCCATAATCCACCTATAAGGGGCGTGTGACCCCTGAAGATCGTTTAATGTTTTATGTTGGTATGCTTTCAGCGCCATTAACAAAAACGAAATATTCAACTCCCTGTTCTTTAGCGAAATTTTTTGCTTTTTCTGTTACAGGGAAATACCTACTTGTGCTAGTTAATACCTCAAAAGTTTCTCCTATGAAAAATTCTCTATCCTTATACCAAGGAGATTCTTTTTTAATTGCTGTTATTTTGAACATATATTTAATTTTTAATTTGTTTGCGTACTTCCTCTCCTTCCTTTTGCCTTGCCTCATTCACCGTTCCCCGAAGGTCTGGGTTTTCCTCCTGGATTTTTTGACGGACACGGCGAATTGTTTCAGCGTTTGTTAGTTTTTCTTTTGAATAAAGCTCAAGAAAATATTCAGCATTTGCAAGTCTTGGCCTTATTCCTATTTTCAATAAATCAAATTTCCAAATTGTCGCTATCAGCTTATTATCGCTGTCCCTTAAATGTGGATGCTTTTCAAGCAAAGCCTTCACCCGATCCTTTACTTGGGACATTTCAGGAAGTAGTTTCATACAAGTTCTTTATTGTAGTTACGTTCAAATTCTTTTTCATCAACGTCCGAAAGTGGAATAAATCTTGACTTATCAAATCCTATTGCCATACCAAACTCAGCAAGAGCATAACCCGGCGATATAGAATTCGTTCTTACACAGTAACAATCACCATCATAAATAGTGTTATAGTAACCCCCTTCCTTTAAAAGGTGACGATTGATATCAACTTTAGATTTAGCGTCAATACAAATTACTTTCATCTTTGATTATTTAATTTTGGAATAATATGAACATACATTGAATCTATTCTATCACCGTATAAAATTATCCAACTTTCTATTATTGCCTTCCTGTTCTTAGGAGTGAAATAATAGACTTCTTTTATTTTCATGCCACCCTTGTTTACTTTGGCTTGGTTGGTATATAATTTTATGATGCCTGGCATAATGTTTATTTTAATGACAATCCTTTTTGTTTAAGTAAATTTTGCGCCTCTTGCTTGTAATGATTCGTTAACGCCTCAATTTCAAACTCTGACCATTTAAAAGTTTTCTTTGATGCCAGTTCCATTAGATCCCAAGTATTAGCCCCGTATCTTTTATTCATCTCCTCTTTGTAAATTTCCCTCTTCCCACCTTGAAAACCATTATCAAATTTGCATTGCAGATGGTTATTCTTTTCGTTATACTTGGTCGCTTTGTGCTGTCTTGGTATTCCATGACCACAATCTCCATCTTTCCAGAAAACTATTCTCGGACAAGTAAAACATTTACCATACCCGTTTTCGTCTGTATCTCTTAATCGGATGTAACGTGAAAACCATATCCAAAGTTTATCGTCTCTCATTTTTGCCATTTTATATCTTCTGATTTTTGCAAACTTTCAATAGCGTTTCTTATATCAACAACAAACGTCATTTCTTTATTTGGGCGCATCCAATGGTCTTCAAAACTCGCATCAGCCTTATCATCCATATAATCTTCAAGGCGTTCTAATAAATATATAATTTCATCTTTTGTCATAAATTAATCTGGGATTTACGATCACTTAATATTTGGTTCATTTTTGCAACATTATTTTTACTTGAACATTTCTTAGAACAAAACCTACTTACTTTAAATTTTGCTATGAAATTACTTCCACAACCCTCACAAGATTTTTGCTGATTAAACCTTACCCTATTGCCGTGCCTGTATTTTGGATTATTTTCACCCGTTTTATCGTAATCTTTTATAAGACCCATCCTTCTACCATGAAGCTGATTTTCTGAATTTGTTGACCATTCAAGATTTTCAACACAATTATTTTCTTTATTCCCATCTTTATGGTTTACCTGTGGCTTGTTCTCGGTATTAGGAATAAACGCAAAGCCAACCAATCTATGAACGTGACATTTTTTTGAATGATTTAGGTTTACAATTAAATATCCGTTAGGTTTTTTGTATTGTGGTTTTATCTTGCCCGTTATAATGGATCTAACGTTTCCAATATTACTGACTTCATACTTTTCATATCCTGGTATTTGTTTCCATGATTCTTTCATAAGTTCATTTGACTTTTACGGTAAGATATAATTGTTATCAATGCGGATATTTGTTTTGATGCTGAACTATTTATTCTGTCAAACCTATTTACTAAAAAGTTCTCTTCCCGACATAAAGCATCAATCTTTTTATGAATGATCGTTGTTGACCAATCACCGGCCAAAGCCTCTTTTAAAGATTGTGTTATTGAATCGTTCTTTCTTAAATCTAAAAGATATTTAGCATTTGCCAAACAATCACCCGACTGAGCCATTAGAATCTGTAAAAGTTCTAACCTGTCAATTAATCCCTCCTCCTGGTCGGATGGCTTTTGCTCCAGAAATTGCTGCATCCTGTCTGCCTTTGCTTTTAGTTCTTCGTAATTCATTTTAAAGTTACGGCTATTGAAGTTGTGGAAGATTTTGAAGGAGGGTAAACGGTATCTACTTCGCCAGTAAGTTCATTTACAATTTGCATACCTTTTTCGGGAACAGTCTTTAAAAATTCACTTCTGTTCTTTAAATCGGTTTTAGCTGATTCCATTTGCTGCTCATACATTTGGTATCTTGAATCTCCGCATTGAGAAAAATCATATTTAACCCCGACCTCTTTCTTTTCAATCTTTGCGTTCATAAAAGTAAAAGACTTTTCAGGGAACTTTTCAGCAGCATCCAAAATAGCTTTTTTATAAATCGTATTATCATTCAGGAGTTTTATAATATCTTCCATCGCTTTAACCTGAAGATGGATTTTAAGCGGATCAACTTCGCCGTTCTCAATCTTAGAAACTAAGTCCAAAGCGAAGGATTGTCTTTGCTCTTTATTTGTTTCAAATAAGGCAAGTATTGAAGTAGTGGTTAATTCGTTTGTCATGCTGTTACTTTAAATAGGTTTTCATAAGTTTGTTTAAAAATATCTGTTTGCTTTTCGGTCATTGAAAAATCAGCAAGAACTTTAAAGTAAATATCCTTTTCGCCCTTTTCAACTCTTTCACAGGCTTGCTTAAATTGCTTATTCGTTATCAACGGCAAACCGTTCCCTATCTCTTTGTGATTGTATAACGTAGTTTTACCATTCTTGTCATCTTGTGCAAAGTCCATTTCTTCAGCAGGTGTGGCCTCAAACCCTGCTGCCTTCATAATCCAACTGAGAAGCATTCTAAATGCCTTTCCTTCGGCTCTTGTTTGTGCCATGCTGCAAATAGCGTATTCGTCAAACGACCTTTTAGAGGCTTCCTTATTGCTGCAAACGGCCACGCCCCTGCTCATTACTTTGTCATCGGAAATTCTGCGTATTTCTACTTGTGCAAAATATTTTATTTCCTTTTCGTTTGAAAAGTCTTTTAATTCCATCAACAAAGGGTAAAGCCCTAATTGTGATCCCGCATAGCACCAAGCCTCAACTAAAGGGTATTCCTTGCCTTTAATATTAGCAGTTAGTTTCTTTTCCTTTACGAACCTTTGAAGGATTTCAGCGACCTGCATTGCCTGTTGTGGGGCGGCAAGGTCGAAAGACTTAGGTGGTCCGATTAAATCTGTTGACATAAATTATAGGTTTGTTTTAATTATTTACAAATAGATTCATAAACCTCAACTTCTTTTTTAACCTTCTTAATTTCACAGGTCAAAGGATGGGTATTTTCAAGCATAACAAAAACCTCGTATTTATCTTCGCCATCCATTCTATTTGCATCTTTTGATGCCCAGTAAAAGCGACCTTCTTTTTCTCTGAAGTTTCTTTCAACGTTCCCGAAATGTCTTTTCATCCACCTTGTAAGTGTTCTGGTTGTAGCTTCAGATACATCGGTAGGGCAATAAATAAAAGCACGAATTAGGGTTTTACCAAAATCATAATCAACACTTAGATTAAATTCACCAATGACATTTGGGAAATTGTTTTGAAGTTCATCCCATAAAGATTGCGCCCTCTTATACGATATTTGCTTATCTGCAAAATCTTCCTCTAACGTTCTGTAATACGGTTGTAGTTTCATAATTGGTTTGTTATTTAAGGTTATAGATAAAATTTATATTTGATACCAATCAGGGTAAGTTGTTGGCCTATGCTCAATTTCCCCGCCTTCCGATTTTGTTGATTTTTCGCATTTGATACATTTCATTGAAGGAATTACATTGTCGTGATAATTTCTATCATCGTAGCCAGATGTTAATTTATGCTCATGGCCGCAAAATTCGCACTCCATAATTGCAGAAAAATCCCTTCGGTGCTGTGATAAAACTTTTTTGATTTTCATTTTTGGTTGTTTTTATTAATTAAAAAAAGGAGTTTCGGTATCGTCCCACTTTTGCAACTCTTTTAATTGTTTCATTCTTTCACGTCTTATCTTAAAAAGAAGATAGATTGTGAAGACTAAAATACTAAAGGCGAAGATGCTGGTTAGGATCGCTGCAAGTAACATGGTTATTTGATTATATTTTCTCTTAAAAATAATGCGACTAATTCAGTAGTGTTTTTAACATCGAACTTTTCCCGCATAGCCTTTAAGGTTATAGCAAAAGTTCCTTGAGCAATCTTTAAATCACGGCGAATACTATCACCGGATTCACCATTTGCAAGACGGGAAACTATCGTTTTTTCGTCTTGAGTAATTTCTATTGTTATTGATTTCATTTATCAAAAATAGTCTTTTTATTTGAATCACCAAATTATTTTAAAGATTTATATAAATTTATTTGTTGGTATCAAAAAGGGTTGTATATTGCATCATAAATTCACAATTAAACGTAAACAAAATGACAACAAAAACAGTTCGCTCAAATTACTCGTTCTTTCACGAGTTCCCTGATGGGTCAGGAATTAAAACGCAATGCTACCTTAATGACAATCACATTTCATGGCACACAAAGCAGGCAAGGGAATTACCCGAAAGCACATTAATAGAAGTACAGGTAAATAAATATTCTGTTGATGGTGTTATAGATACCCCTATTGGCGGTATTCAAAATGTTTCTACTAAAGAACAAAAGGTTTTTGAAATGACCATTAAGCAGTTTAAAGAGTTCGTAATAAAGTTCTGGGAAAATGGTTACGAATATTACGAACAAATCTAAAATAGTTTACGTTCCCCGAAATCGAAATGAAAGTAGGGGAACTAATATTTAAACAAACCAATAAAACAAACAAATCATGCAATTAAATCTCAAAACAACCGTAAGTGTACCAACCGAAGTATCTATTGAATTAGAAACTCCGGCTTTCTTTAAGGAAATAATTTCTTCAAACATCACAAATTATTTAGCCGTTATTGAAGAATGCACTATTAAAATTTTCAGCTACCCAAATGAAAGGATAGCAATAACTAATGATGCAACCGAAAACATGATAAGAGAAATAAAAACCGCCATTGATCATTGGGAACATATTTCCGAAGAAGAATTTTTCCAGGCGTTGAACAAGGCTAAAAGACTTCGATTTCAAAGCAACAATGAGACTGATCCACGAAAGTGTTTAACAAAACTAATATGGATACCGAAAAATATTGGAGAGAAAGATGCGAAGGATTGCTTGGAGTTTTAAAAGTGGTTTTCTATGCAACCGTAAAGCCGGAAGAAAATCCAATAGTTGAATGGGAGAAATTCCTTGAACGGAATAACTACAAAGAATTATACGAGCAATTAAAATCAACCCCAATACCTCTAACTCCCTGTGTTTTACCGCTTGATAATGACCAACCGTTTAACACAAGAACGGTTATTGAAACTTTGATTTGGGCATCTGAACACTTACTGCATGAAAAGAATTATGATGGGGGAAGTGTAAAAGGAATTGCCTATGAAGAAATTGAACGCTGCGTAGTAAGGGCAAAAGATATATTAACCCGTTTGATACAAACTCCCTGTGTAGAATTAGAAAAGGAAGTTGAAAGATTGAAGGGGTTGATAAGTGTTGCACTCACAACAGACCCGCCAAGAACAATTGATGAAATAAATAAGTTCAAAACAGAATACAATCTCTAAACCGC
>Ga0184625_10000451_pt1 | contig 15408 bp, 10 predicted proteins | sample PLM3_30_b1_FD_133151 | JGI IMG/M metagenome (GOLD analysis project Ga0184625, IMG submission 133151) | Groundwater sediment microbial communities from an aquifer in East River, Colorado, USA - PLM3_30_b1 | ecosystem: Environmental > Terrestrial > Soil > Riparian zone | place: USA: East River... | reverse complement strand
ATACTGCTCAATGGCATGGGTGCGTAAAATATTCCCAGTTCCTGTCCTTCTTTTACGGCAAACAATCCATTGATGATATCGGCATCGTTGGCAATATTGGTTGCGATGCTCCTGGCATGGCCCAGGCGAAAACCAAACTGCCAGGTCAGGTTTTGCTGATCTAGCACCGTTGCATCCAGTGAGAAATCATATCCTTTGGATTCAATGGTTGTAAGATTGTCGATAATGGTTTCGTAACCAGAAGAAGTAGGCAGTGTGGCAGCCTGGATGATGTCTTCACCCTTTCTGCTCCACCAGGTAAAAGAAACATTGAACCTTGTGAGCCAGCTCTGGAAACCAGTATAAATTGTAGCGTCTGTTCCGATTTCGAGTTCCTTTGATCTCTGCACCTTCAATTCGGGATTGCTCGCCTGGTTCGGAAGATTTAATCCAACACCTGTACCCAACGGTTGAACGCCCAAGGTAACCTGGCGTGCATAGCGCTCAGGTTGTATACCTGCTTCTCCATAAGCCGCTCTCAGTTTCCAATCGCTCAGGAAACTTTGTTTCAACAATTCTGAAGGCCGGAAATAGATGGTACCTCTTGGAAAGTTGAACGGTTTCTTGGCGTCTCCAAATTCAGATGAGTAGTCTGAACGGAAGCCGGCAGAAATCCCCATCAGGTTTGCATAATCAATGGTCTGGTTAACAAGCCATCCAAAAGTGGTGAATTCGTTTTCATCACTGGCGGCGGTTTTATTTTGTGCAACGCTGATGTTGAAGGGAGGATAGGATGGCAGGATAGTTCCCTGGGCGTAATAGTTCTTGAATTTCTCATTTCGATAATCATAAGACACCTGGGTAATCATGCGAATGGGCAAATTGGAATTAAAATCATTCTGGAAATCCAACCTGATGAAAGCAGTAGCCAGTGAATTTATCCAGGCCGTGCGGGTATAATCACTCCGGATAGATCCAAACTTGCTGGGTCCCCAGGCGGCGGTAGAAGATTGCGGCGCGCTTGTTTGGTTTTTATAGTAATTGAGTCCATCCTGGTTCCATATTTCCATTCCGAATTTATAATCCAACTCAAGAAATCTTGGAAACTTATAGTTCAGGTTTGCGTTTTCTACAAGTCGGTAGGTTCTATTATCCCGTTCACGCCATTCTGCTTCTGAGAGTGGGTTCAGCTGGTTTTCATTTTGCTTTGGTTTCACCACCAGGAAGCCCAGTGAATCCCTAAAATTAAAATCAATATAGGGCCAGGAGTTCGTAAGCATGAAGCGATTTGAATTGGTTTGTCCCTGTTGCGCATCTGCATCACCACTCAACAGGTCTTCCTTGGTAGCGATGAATTGGGTGATATTTCTAAAGGTCAATCCCTTGGCAAGTTCAAATCCAAGATTTGCTCCAAGATTAACGCGGTCAAACTTATTGCTCAACACATTTTCCTGGGTGAGGAAGGAAACAGTGAAAGAGTAATCTGAGCGTTCTCCGCCTCCTGCAATATTTAAGGAAGTATTGCTGGTGAATGCTTTTTTATAGGATTGATCCAAATGATCATAGATCTGTTCCCTGTAAGGTTTGTCGTTCTTAACATCAGGATTGGCTATCGGATCCAGGAAAACCGGATCGGGCCAGGCGCCAAATTGGTCCTGCGTGATCCTTGATCCATTCTTGATGATGAAGCCCTGCGCATCGGTTTCAAAGTGATGCATGCTGGCTACTAGGTCACGATTGCCACGGAGAACCTGGTCGAAGCTTGCCTGTGAAAAAAGACTGATGGTTGGCTTCTTATTTCTTGATCCCTTCCTCGTAAAAACCTGGATCACTCCATTTGCTCCCTGTGCTCCATACAGCATACCTGCTGCCGCACCTTTTACAACCTCTACTCTTTCTACGCTGGAAAGGTCGAGCCCATTCAGGTCCAGCACTTCAACCCCGTCCAAAAGGATCATTGGCTGGGAACTGCCTAATGAATTAATCCCGCGCAATATGATAGTGGCTCCTGTTCCTGGTGTTCCACTCGCAAATTGCACCTGCGCACCTGCAATCTTTCCCTGCAGGGCCTGTTCAATAGAAGCTATTGAACTTTTCGCTACATCTTTTGATTGAAGAGAGGCAACGTCAATCGCCACTTTTCTTTTATCAGTTGCCACACCAACACCAGTCACCACAACTTCACTAAGTATTTTGGACTCAATAGCCAGTTGAACATCCAATGTGGTTTGATTGGTAACATTTACAGCTTTGTTTTCGTATCCAATGCCGCTGAATTCCAAGATGGCATTTTCCGGAACAGAGATGGAGAAATTACCATTGGCATCGGAACTGACTCCACCCTTGGCCCCCTTAATTTTCACACTTATCCCCGCGAGAGGAAGTCCATTTACGTCACTGATTTTGCCGGTAATTTGTTTGTTTTGCGCCCAGGCTGTTGCAAGACATAGCAACATGACGAGCATGACACTAATTTTTCGCATGAAAAACGGTTTTCAGTTAATAATTGAATATTTCGATGGCCCGAATTGCCAGTTCGGGTTACCACGAACAGGTAAGGTTAGCCTGTAGAATCAAGAGACAGCTAATCTCAAAAACTTAACGAATGGGAAAGGTGCTTTTTAACCGAAGCGGGATATCGGGCAACTCAATGGAGAAAAAATAAAGCTAAACCAATGTGCAGGGGATGACAATGGCGCAAATTATTAGCGTGCATTTTATTTGAACGGACAGGTACGGCCAAAAGATCCAAGAACCAAGATCACAAGATCCCAACAATGAAGAGAAAACAATAAATAGGAAAAAAAAAGAAATGCATCAAAAATGGCTAGGGGCACATTTTTTTTAATTCTTATTGCTTTCTTCTTATTTGATACTTATTTGGTACCTCTTTGTTTCCATTTTTTGGTTCTTGGTTCTTGGATCTTGGTTCTTATTTCTTGGTATTATAGTCTTTGCGTTATGGTCTTCCGCAATATTCTAAGATCCAGCCACAGGCTCGCATTCCGAACATAGAACGCATCCCATTGGAATCTGCGGAAAATGCTTTCATAAGTTACCGCTGGGCCGTGGTAGCCTTTAACCTGGGCCAAGCCTGTGATTCCCGGCTTCACCATGTTCCTGAATTTATATCCATTCACCAACTGCGAAAAGCGGGTACAATCTGCATGCATATGAGGTCTTGGTCCAACCAGGCTCATCTCTCCAAGAAAGACATTTATGAATTGAGGGAACTCGTCAATATTTGTATTCCTCAAAAATCTTCCAATCCGCGTAATGCGGCGATCATTTTTTTCTGCCTGCCTGGTGTGGCAATCCTTGTTCACATACATGGTCCTAAACTTCAGGCAAAAGAAGCTTTTTCCACCCCTTCCTATCCTTTTCTGCCGGAAGAAAACCGGACCTTTGGAATCCAGGCTGATGAGGACAGCCAGCACAGGAATTAACCAACTTAGCACAATCAGCATAATGGCGGCAGAAATGCCCAGATCAAGCAATCTTTTCAAAAGGAAAAAGTTATTTTTAGCATCAATAAAGCTCCTCGCCGAAAAACCCTTTGCATTTTTCTCTGCAGGTACGGTAAATGGAGAAATTAGGGTCGTGTTCCTTGACATGCGTTCTTTGTTAAAGGTCTTGGTTTTAAGGGGAATACGATTGTTGAAAAGATATGGTTGCTTTAGATCTTTTATTAGGGAATTGAACACATTTAGAGGCAACCATCTCGAGCGGATTGCTGTATTGTTGATCGAAATGTTACTACCCATGGATAATTCGCAAAGTGCGTTAAGGACCCTTGTTTATTTTGATTTATTTGACTACCCTCTTACACAGGAAGAGATTGGGCTCTTCATGGATAGAAAAGTGACCCCAGATGAATTGACGTTCGTGATGAATCAATTGAGCGAACAAGGTTTGGTATTTCCCCATGGTGAATATTTTAGTCTCAAGAATGCCGAGAACCTGGAAAGCAGAAGGAAGACCGGTAACCAACTTGCCTCCCGGCTTTTACCCATAGCTTTCCGGATATCTTCTTTTCTTTTTCATTTTCCCTTTGTAAGAGGAATAGGGATCTCTGGATCTTTGTCCAAGAACTTTGCTGATGAAAACGCCGACATCGATTATTTCATCATCACCAAGGCTAACCGGCTTTGGATCACCCGCACCCTGATGCACCTCTACAAAAAACTCACCTTCCTGGTGGGCAGGCAACATTTCTATTGCATGAATTATTATATAGATGAGGAGGCCCTTGCTATCCAGGAAAAGAATGTATATACCGCCGTGGAAGTAGCAACCCTGATCCCAGTTTGCGGAAATGGGTCGATGGAAAATTTCTTTACGGCCAACGCCTGGATCGATGATTACTACCCCAATTATGTGATTGATGTTGAGAGCCGGAAGAACAGTGGCCATTCCTGGTTCAAGAGATCAATGGAATTCCTCATCAATATCTTTCCCGCCAATAAGTTGGATAATTACCTGATGAAAATCACCACCAACCGGTGGAAACGGAAGGAAGCGGCGCAGATGGTAAATTATGTAGGAAGAAGAATGGGCCTTCATACCGACAAGCATTTCTCCAAACCCAATCCCAATCACTTGCAGAAACAAATCCTGGTGATGTATGAAACCAGATGGAGGGAGATTCAGGAGAGGGCTCAGCTGCTGGTTACTAGCTATTAGCTGCCAGCCATTACCTCGATGAGGGAACTTTCGTTTTATTTTGCCACCGACCTGTTGCCCCGATGGGGCAAAGAATGATCCAGTTTCAAATCAACGGATTGGAGGAAACCCAATTGGCCGGAGGTAATTTCAAATTGTCAAAACTTCTTTGCTCCGTTAAGAGCAAAATGTCGGTAGCAGGAAGCATATATTTTTTGACCTCGTCCCATCGGGGCGAAAGGTCGGTTTCGCTCCGTTAGGAGCGACAGATCAGCCGTAACATTTTGATTTCCGAATCTGAGAACCCGAAACCGTAAACTGCAAACTGAAAACTTTTTTATTTCTTCCTCAACGTTATGATATAATAATCCCCAACCGATCTCCAGGGCCAGGCCGATTTCCATTTCTCTTCCAGCCTAACCAGGCGCGCATATGTTGCTGGATGTTTCTCCGCAAATCCTTCGATGTAAGAAGGTGGAACAAAGGTGCACAGGCCTTCAATGCATAAGACTTCAAATTCGCGTTTACTATATTTAATAATATCGGATGGATTGTAATACCAGCATTTAAAATATTCTCCCTCTACCCTGGCGCTTCTGCCATTGGTGGCAAAGAATCGCCTGGTAGCGGTTTTGAATTTTCCTTTTATCATTAATGAAGTTTCCCACAAACAGAATTTAGGAAGGAGCACAAGCGTAATCAATCCGTTTTTTTTCAATAAATCAGGAAAGGAAGAAATCACCGCCGACAATTCCGCCGTACAATTCAAGCCAGCAAAATTGGAAAAGATGTGATCATACGGACCCTTCTGGTCCAATTGCCCAAGATCAGTAAATGAGCGCAACTCGTTTGTGACGCTGCCTTCCAGGCCGGCAGACTTCACTTTTTGGCGCAGCATTTCCTGCATTCCCGGTGCAATATCCGTTGCGTGTACCTGGTATCCCTGCCGGGCTAACCAAATGGCATCCTCTCCCGTACCCGCATTCAATTCCAGGATAGAAGCATTCTCTGGTAAAAAATCCAGCAAATGCCTGCGTACCCGCTCGCGCTTATAATGGATGATCTTATTTTTTTCGTAGAGTTGATCAAAATGAAGAGCCTGTCTGCTGAATGCAAGAGCTACTTGTTGTTCATTGATATCGTTGGCAGGATTCACTTGAATCAATTGACTGCAGATTGTAAGGTGTCGAGTTTTTGTTTGGCCATTATTGTTGCAGGAAAATAATAGGCCAGGGAAGCTGCCCTTTTTAATTTCCTGAAATTTGTCTCCATAGGGTGGCGCAGAATCCCTTTAATATTATCGATCGCAAGATGCAACCTGTAATTCTTATGAACATACCTGTGCAGTTGTTTATAAAATGCAGGCTGGTAGGTATTGTGGAACATGAGCATGAGTTCATCAGAATCTGTCCAGTTAGCCTTTTCTTTCAGTTCTGTTTTTACGCGCTCATAAAAAAGCGTTCCGGGCAAAGGATAAGAAACGGAAATCCCGAGTTCATAAGGAAGCAATTCATTGATCATATGAATCGTCTTTAGAATATCCTCGTTATTCTCTCCCGGATATCCAAACTGTATGAAGAAACAGGGTTTAATCCTATGTTTCTTCAATAACCTTGTAGCCTCGTAGATCTGTTCCACGGTGGTTCCCTTATCCATTGCGTCCAGGATCTTTTGCGATCCGCTTTCTGCTCCCATCCAGGCCGAATCACACCCGGCTCTCGCCAGGTCCCGGATATAATCTTCCTGCAACAGGAGATCGGCCCTCACTTGTATCTTGAAACGAAATTGAAAATTCTCCAGATTCACCAGATCAGCAAATTCCTTTACCCATCCTGGTTTCAGGCCAAAAATGTCATCACAGAACCAGATGTGGTCAAATCCGAATTTCGATTTCATCAGTTTCAATTCTTCCAGCACGTTCTGAGGTGATCTTGAATTGTACCGGTTACCATAAATTGGTTTGGCGCACCAATTGCATTTGAACGGGCATCCCCTGGTGGTTCCCATATTCATGGAAAAAAATCCCGCGTGTTTTAACCAGGTTGATTTGTATGGAGAAATATCCAATAAGTCCCAGGCGGGAAAAGGGAGGCTGTCCAGGTCTTTGATGACTTTCCTCCCTGGTGTTTTTACAATCTCCTCTCCCGAATAATAAGCCAGTCCTTCAATCGAATGAAAGTTGTCTGCTCCATTATTGATAGATTCAATTAATTCGTGCAAGGTGAATTCTGCTTCACCAATAAGGATAAAGTCTGCTCCCTTCTGCAGGTATTTCTCAAAATGATCAGTAGAATCGGAACTGGATACCATCACCGTGCATCCATGTTCCTTCGCAATGCTGATCATCCTGAATGCTGCTTCCCGCATGTTGGTGAGGCACATCTTGGTGAGGTAGTTGAATCCGTCGTCATAGATCACAAAGTAATCTGGCTCATGCTTCTATATAGCCGCAAGCACTTCGTCGGGACCGGTGGAAAACATGGTATCCATGAAATCTACTTCGTACCCTCTTTCACGCATCAATCCTGCGGCATACAAAGTTCCGAGAGGGGGATATGGTTGTCCCAACGTCCATTGCTTTGGATCGAAGCGGAGGAAGTAGGAATGTGTGAAGAGTATTTTGTACATCTAAATTCTTTTGCTGTTATAGGGAATTAGGATTAAACCCCAAGCTACTAGATTCATCTCTGGACTTTCTTCTTTTTCACCACGACTTGTCCCGCAATATGCGGGATAGGCACATAGGTTTCACATGGTCATCCTGGTCCCACTTTCGCCCTCGCGGGGAGATTTAGGTAACAAACACATTTCATACAGGTAGGATTGGAATCGATATCCAATGACTTCCGGAATGCAATCGCATCCTTACTGTTGAGAATGTCTTCCAATGAATTCTCCCTGATGTTACCGATAGCCTCATGAAAAAAACAAGGTCTCACCGTTCCATCTGCCTCAATCACGGTAGACACCCAGGGTGCGTTACATTTCTTAAATGGAAAGAGATTCAATCCATAGAAGGCCGCATAATAAGAATATACCCTCCAGATTTTTTCAGGTGATTCCGCGATAAACCCGGATTCGAATTCTCCTTTGTATTCGTCAACTAATCTTTCTATTACTTCATATAGCACTGGCAATTCCGATTGATCCGGCAGGATCTCATGTTGCCTGTTGTCGTTCCAAAGCACTTGCCTGTTGAATGCATGACTACTTACGTCTGCAGGAAGAAAACTGATCTTGTCAAGGCAAAGTTCTTTCGCTGCTTCTACAATTTCCAACCAATGCAGGTAATTCAACCGGTGAATGACAGATCGCCCCGTGATTTCAAAAGAAGGATCAGCGGCTCTCACGGCCTCGATTCCTTCCTTCATCTTGTTGAAGGCTCCCGGAATATTCCTGATTGCATCATGAAGCGCAGCAGGACCATCCAGGGAAACGATAATATCATTTACAAACTTCACCAACCTCTTCGCCTCCCTTGCCAGCGTAAGCCCCGTCGACAATAAGGTAATCCTGATTTCTCTTTTTTGAAGGATTTCGCAAAATCTGAAAAAGTTTGGATTGAGCAAGGCTTCACCTCCAGACATCACCACCTGTTGCGTTCCATAGTTTTCTAATGCCTCCAAAAGCCCCATGATATCAGATTCTTCCAGTTGCTTCAGGTTCTTATTGTCTTTCCAGATATCACACATTACGCACCTGCAATTACAGGCACTGTGCGGCATCAGGATCACGATGGGTAATGCACTTATCCTGCTCGTTTGCAAACTGCGGTAGCGCTGATAAGTATGATATAGTGACTGGGTAAACATTTACTGGTTTGGTTGAACCATGATCCAGGGAAAAACCCGGTAATTTGGAATTACCATGCTGGTAGTGCCTTTAGGATCATAAAAAAATTTATGCTTGTACTTCCTGACCGAATTCAATGAATGGTGAAAATAATATTTCGTCATCAGTGGAAATCCCTTGTCCTCGAAATATCGCTTTGTCCGCTCTCTTGCTGCTTTAATTTCACTTTCTTTATACAGAAAACTATCAATGATATGCACCTGGCCTCCCGCAGTCAAGTGTTCAAAAGCCAAATCCATGATCTTATCCAGGTTTTCAAAATATTGAATGGATGCGGCAAACAGAATCACATTAAACTTCTCTCCTTGCAAAATACCATCGGCCAGGTCACCCGCAAGGAACCTGAGATTAGGGGTCTGCCTGAATACTCTTGCCCCTTGCTCAAGTTCAATCCTGTTAACATCAATGGCAGTTACGATTGTGCCTGGGATCCTTGCAATCTTATTAGCCAGCCAGCCATTACCACATCCAATTTCAAGGATATGCCTCGCACGGGTTAAACGGAGATAAACGCTCAACTCGATAGCTGAAGCTTCCCTTACTGCCCATTCCTGCGCGTGTGGGTGGTCTGGGGAGATGTATGGCAACTCCAGCAATTGCTGATCAGTGTACACACGGTCTTCCTTCGTTCTCAGTGCGAGATATTGCTCTACAAATTGATTGCTGCCAAATTCACCAAACAGGTAGTCACTTGAAACTTGAGAACTTTTCTTCTGTATTCTAAAGATGAAATTCGTTTCCAATACATTTCTTTTGGTGTTGATGCAATCCAGCAGGAATCCTTTTTCATGTGCCATGTCTACAATCATTTGGAGGTCGCAACCGTCGCATAGTACCATCAGGATTTCAGATTGTGCATGCACGTAATTTCCAATGCCCTCAAATAATTTCCCAAAGTATTCGCCCTTACTCCCGCAACACCAGGCAAGGTCCTTCTCCGTTATTGCATCTCTTTTGTAGTAAGGGGGATTGATGATGATGAAATCAAACTGTTTCAAAGGCAAATCACAGAAAAGATCCGAATGAATGATCTCCATGCCTATGCCATTCGCCCTGGAATTAATCCTTAGATAGTCCACAGCCGTCCGATTAAGATCAGTGGCTGTCACCTTCGCCCCTTTTTTTGCTGCATGCAGAGAAATGAGACCACTTCCCGCTCCCAGTTCAAGAAATGTTTTTCCTGCTAACGAAAACTGGTCAACCTGGTTCATCAGCAGCCGTGTACTAAAGAAGAAGCCGGGATGAAAGACTTCTGGCGGGATCTCCAGCGTAAATCCATTGTGCCGGTAAATTCTTTTTTTGGAAAGATATTTTTCCAGCCAAGGCCTATATGTATGCCCAACCACGTATTTCACAATTGTGTTCATCTCCATTTTTTCAGAAACCCTCAATTTCGGGTTGGCGGTATTTCCAAAGGATTTGCAGGGCCTTTAATTCATATGGTCGCTGGTACAGCCCGGTCTTGTACCGGATGCCCGCCAGGAAGCGTAAGAATTTTCTCTTGATCCCACTCAGGCGTATATCCGAAACCGTTGGGTAGTATCCATTCAAAACCACCTCAAAGTCTTTTATTTTATTGATCATTTCCGGTGTGAGCCAGGGCGTGAGTGGGTTTTTACGCAGGTCAAAATCTGTCCAGGCCGGGCTGATCCAGTCCTCCAACTTTTCCGGGAACCTGAACCCGCTTTCCAGAACCTTATTGTACATCTCTGAGCCCTCGGTTGGAACAGGACTGTACACATAGATGATGATTTCCGTATTCGGGTTGATCGTCTTGATCTCCCTGATAAATTTTATATCCTCGTCAATCTGTTTCATCACCAGTTCAGGAGTTTCCCCCGGGGTGCCTAACACAAATGAATATTCGGGAATGATGTCAAACTTCGCCATGCGGGAGGCAAAAGCCCGGATCTGCTCCCCGGTCTGCAATCCCCCTTTATTCATTTTTTTCAAAAGGGCGTCATTGCCCGTTTCTGCTCCAAAAAAAATCATCTTGCAACCACTCTCACGCATCAATGCCAGGGTACTATCTGAGTATTTATCGATCGTATCAATTCTTCCTTCACCCCACCAGGTCATCTTGTCTGGCTTTATCAAATTAGAAAACTCAATCACACGCTTTTCGGAAACGAAGAAGTTATTATCATGAAATTCTATGGCGTTGCCTCCAAATTTTTCCTTGAGATATTTGATATCCTTATAAATATTCTCCGCCGATTTTCCCTTCCACCTTCCATTATAAATAGGTACTACAGCACAAAACGAACAATTAAAGGGACAACCAACACTGGCATGGTAGGCTATCGTCTTTGTTCCGAGGTAGGTCTTCCCGAGATATCGTTTGATGGGATAAAAACTATTCAAAGTTTCATATGGCAGTGCAGGCAATTGATCCTGGTCAAGCAATTCATCTTTCCGCGTTTTGATCACCTGCTCACCTGACTTATAGATGAGATTATTGATCAGCTCATAAGGATGATTATTTTCAAGCGCGTTGAGCAAGGCGGGAAAACATCTATCACCGGGGCCGTTGACGATAAAATCTACATAACCTGAATTGAGCACCGAGCGGGACTGGTTTGAAGGAAAGTAGCCACCCCAAATAATGATGATTCCCGGAAATAGTTCTTTTATTTTCCTGGAATAAGGGATTGCCTGCTGTAATTGCGGTCCGGGCATGCAGGTGCAGCCGAAATACTTAAATTCTCCTGTTGAAAAATACCTGAATATTTTCTCTGCAGGGTCAGTCTCCAAGTTTCCATCAACCATCACATATTCCATCTTGTTTTCAAGCGTTGCCGCGATCGAGAGAATCGAGTTCGGTATTCGAGGCTTGGATTTGGATGAACGTGGATTAAACAACAGAACCTTATTCATGCATCTAAAGTTAGCTCTTCAATTTCATTTATAAATACGCTCAACGCAATAGGTAGTTGCCTTTCAGGCCCTTCTTTTTTCGCCAGCTGGCATAGGCATTATGAATATGCGTCAATGAGTTCTCGCCTGAATTTGCTCTGTTTGTAGTAATAGAGAAGATAAACAACTGGTGTATACCCAACAAGAAGGAATCCGCCAGCGTCAGTTCGTAGTATCCGGTAGACTCATCTGGAAGAGGAATCCCAAATTTCTCGCTTACCTGGTGTGAAAAGGGAAACGCCTCAATGGACTTTGTTGGTTGCATATGGTTCTTCCCCAGTCCATAGGCCACCTTATAGAAAGAAGGATTTACCTGGCTCAGGACAATTTGTTTCGTAGATTCCACCTGCTTCGCAGCCATACCCCCTTGCCGAAGTGAAATGATATAGATATGATCATTCAATTTTCCATTCAGGTCTGTTGGAAATAGATTAAAAGTCTGGTCCTGCTTGATGCTGATCAACGAAATGCCCCTGGGGATGGCGTACGCGATCTGGACCTGCCGATAAAGGTTTGCATGCAGGAATACATTGCCTGGTTTCTTCTGGAACCACTCGTTCTGCATTTGAATTGCCCATTGACTAAGAGGTGAAAGAAATTTGTGTTGGCCGTTTGTACCCTGGAAGAAGTAAATTTTAGATTGATTAATTTCTTTTATCACTTCCAGCAACAATGTGAGTCTTGCAACAACTTCCTGTGCTGAAATAGCTGAGCCTGAGGTAAGAATGGTATTTGAGAAAATAAGATCGAGCTCACTCGCTCTACTAAGATCAATCATTTCCGAAGTGGGGAATGCAAAGATGAGTGGATGATAGCCAACAAAGAGATGGAGATTAGATACGTCGCAGATGACTTTCTCTTCTTTCACGACGTATATGTGCAGTGGATCCGGCAATTTTCCATTTTCAAGGCAGAGATACTCCTGCGGATACTCATATCCACTGAATCGCTGAAGTATTTTCTTTATTAATTTCATTTTCGCCTGAACTAATGAAATATAGTTACTTTCAAATTATCGTGAGCCTACTATCAAAAATAAAACGAGTGTTCAGATACAAGAGCATGGATGTTGTGGCAATGCTTGGCCTGGATAAACAGTTTTTCAGAAAGGCGAGGGGCGCGCGCATGTTGATCTATCATGGAATCTGTCAGAAAGACCATACGCGGTTCAACCCCATATTTCTCACGAGAAAGACTTTTGAGGAACACCTTAAGTTTTATGCTGAATATTTCAACCTCGTTTCCCTGTATGAATTCTATTCGGGGCAATTCAGCAACGACAGGTTCAATGTGTGCATAACATTCGACGATGGCTATGCCAACAATTTCAAATATGTATTGCCACTAATGGAGAAATATAAAGCACCCATCTCCTTTTTTATAACTGCCATTAGAAAGGCTGGATATAATATTCTTTGGAATGATTTTCTCGGAATCGTGACGAAGTACGGGCCAACTACATTAACCTATGATAATATTCAATTCGGCAAAGACCGGTCTGGAAGATACGCGGCAAAGTTGACAGGCATGACGTTGGTAGAATACCTGAAAGAAAATGGATTCGAAAGAAAAGAGGAGATGATGAAGCAACTCCATCAACTCTTCCCCCTGAACACTGGAGAAGAAGATTATTGGATGCAAATGAGCGAAGACCAGATTCTGACCCTGGCCTCTTCTTCCCTTGCCACCATTGGTTCTCACGGTTTCTATCATAACAGGATGGACAATCTTTCCGTTCCGGAAGCCATTGATGAAATGAAGACATCCAAGGGATATCTTGAAAAATTGACGGGAAAACAAATTACTGCACTGGCTTTCCCTTATGGCAATTATTCGCGTACGCTTGTAGAGGAAGCCAAGAAAATTGGCTACAACCAACTTCTTGCAATGGATTTTTTTTATCCTGAAGACAAGCACGATCCCAGCCTGCGGGAAAGATTTACGGTTAACCCATTCATTTCAGTGAACAATCAAATGCACGCAACTGTCGTTGGCCGATATGAGTAACGATACTTCTCAAAAGGATTATACCATTGAACGACTTACACAGGGTCGTCTAAAAGACCTGGAGCGGTTATATAATGTAGTTTATGGAAGGTCGGTTCCAAAAAACTATTTTAAAATAAAATATGATAGTCGATATACGGGCCATGAGTATGTTGGTTTCATAGCATACAGTGAGCAACATTCTCCAATTGCTTATTATGGCGTGCTCCCCTGTTTTCTTCAATGCGGAGGGCAGAAAATTTTAGCAGCCCAATCCGCTGATACTATGACGCACCCGGAATATCGATACAAAGGATTGTTCGTGGAGTTATCCCAATTCACGTTTGATCTTTGCAGGCAGCTTGGTATCAGGATCATTTATGGGTTTCCCAATCAAAACTCTTTTCCTGCAATGGTGCATAAATTAGGTTGGAAGATGATACATAGCATGGAACTCTTCATACTCCCGGTTAGGTCATTTCCGGTCGCCAAATTGTTAAGGGGAACCTGGCTAGCAGGGAAGTTATATGATTCTTACGCATCACGGACATTAGGAAAATACAGAACCACCAAAAAAACAATTCCCAATTCAGTCCTCAAGGATAAATTTTGCGGCCAGCGCAGGGATAAAGACGATGAAGGCGGAAAGAATTATCATGCACGTGAAGTCCTGGATATTGATGGCTCATTGGTTTGGTGCAGGATCAATGTTGATTGGATAATCGGAGATATGGATACATCTGCAGGAGACTTTGATGGTGTAATGAAAAAAATACTGGAATTAGCAAGAAAGCTCGGTATACGACAAGTTCAATTTCAGGCTAGTCCTGGTACCAGTCTGCATTCTTTATTTGCAGCGAAATATGAATCCATCCCATCATTCCCGGCCCTGATTCAACCCTTCGATCCGAATATCAATATTGCAATAATGAAATTCACGTTCGCGGATATTGATGTATTCTAAAACCGTTTCTCCATGAGATTTGTTTCCCTGGGATATGTAAAATCAGATGGCTTTCATGATCCTCAATCGTGGTTGGAGCGCATAAAACCTTACGGAGAAGTGCTGGAGGCACTTGCTAAAAAACATTCGGTGTTTTCCTTTGAACAAATCGACTTCGAAGGGACCTATCAACTGAACGGAGTTGAATACCACTTCATCCATCTAAAGAACAGAAAATGGCCATCCTCTCTTCACCGCCAGGTGAAGGATTTAAGGCCCGACGTGGTGATTGTTCACGGGCTTGACTCTCCGTTTCAGGTCATGCAATTGAGAAAAACGTTGGGGAAAAATGTGATAATACTTGTGCAAAGTCATGCCGACAGAATTCCTCCCGGCTGGAGAAAAAGACTACAGAAAATTGCGGACCAAAGCATAGATGCATATCTCTTTACCTCGGCTGGAATGGCAACGCCATGGATAAACAACAAAATCATCGCCGGCGAGAACAAAATAAAAGAAGTAATGATGGGTGCTTCTATTTTCCGTGTGATCAACAAAGACGCAGCAACATCAGTTACCAAAATACAAGGCTATCCGGTTTTTCTCTTCGTAGGAAGAATAGATGCGAATAAAGATCCATATACACTTATAGAAGCGTTTTCGAAATTTGCCCGAACAAAATCTTCTGTTTCTTTATATCTCATTATTCAAAACCCGGAGAAGAAAGGCGAGATTAAAAAACTCATTGAAGTGAATTCGATGGAGAACAACATTTTCATTGTTGGAAAAATTCCGCACGCTGAAATGCAAGCCTGGCTAAGCAGTGCCGACTTCATTATATCCACCTCACACGCAGAAGCATTTGGAATGGCAGTGGCTGAAGCGATGTCTTGTGGATGCCTTCCGATAGTCACTAATATCCCTTCTTTTAGAAAACTAACTAACAATGGAGACTGCGGAATATTATTTGAGCCCGGCAATGTTGAGCAACTGGTAGCCTCACTCGAAAAAGCCACTCAACTGAATATTGAAGTTGAAAGAAAAAAAGTCTTGAGCTACTACAATACTCT
>Ga0184625_10000450_pt1 | contig 15417 bp, 16 predicted proteins | sample PLM3_30_b1_FD_133151 | JGI IMG/M metagenome (GOLD analysis project Ga0184625, IMG submission 133151) | Groundwater sediment microbial communities from an aquifer in East River, Colorado, USA - PLM3_30_b1 | ecosystem: Environmental > Terrestrial > Soil > Riparian zone | place: USA: East River... | reverse complement strand
GCGAATGGTGACCTCGACCTGGCGCTGCTGGTCGCGGGCGAGGAGCGGCTTCCCCTCGGCGAGCACGGTTTCCGTCGCGCGCTCGCACCCCGCGCGGCTGAAGATGAAGTACAGCGCGGGTAGCCACCCGCGGGCCTCGAGCTCGTCCAGCATCACCGTGGGGTCGACGACGCGCCGCGTGTACCACCGCCCCCGGTCGACCGCGGCGCCGTCGCGCTCCTCCCCGAGCAGGCGGACCTTGCCGCGCCGCACAGCCTCCCAGCCGTGGATCTCGCCGGACCGCCGCAGGAGCTGATGCTCTTCCTCACCGGCCGGCAGCCGCACGCGCTGGTCGAGCTCGCCGGCCCAGATTCGATAACCGCGCGCATGCGTACCGCCCGCTACGGCATCTGACCATGGGAGATCTTGTCGCGATAGGTGTGAGCGGATTCATCGATTCAGTTAGCACTTTCGTCGCGACCATCTAATTTTAGGTTGGTACATTCCGCTCAATGATCGACGATCCACCCAGGAGGTCGCCATGGCGCGAAGATCGTTGGTCGTCGTGGCGAACCGGCTGCCAGTGGACGAAACGGTCCGACCCGACGGGACGGTCGAGTGGTCACGCAGCCCCGGCGGGCTGGTCAGCGCGCTGCATCCGGTGCTGGTGGACCGGCGAGGTACCTGGATCGGCTGGTCCGGCGGGATCGACTCGGCGCCAGACGTGCCGGACGCCGACGGTATCCGCATGCGCACGGTGCCGCTCTCCGAGTCGGACTACGAGCATTACTACGAGGGGTACGCCAACTCGACCCTGTGGCCGCTCTATCACGACGCGGTCGAGACACCTGCCTTCCATCGCCGCTGGTGGGAGGCGTACCAGCGGGTCAACCGCCGCTTTGCCCAGGCGACCGCCGAGCATGCCGAGCGCGACTCGATGGTCTGGGTGCAGGACTACCACCTGCAGCTGGTCCCGGCGATGCTGCGAGAGATTCGCCCGGACCTGAGGATCGGCTTCTTCATGCACATCCCCTTCCCGCCGGCCGAGCTTTTCATGCAGCTGCCCCGGCGGGCCGAGCTGCTGCGGGGGATTCTCGGCGCCGATCTGGTGGGCTTTCAGACGAGGTTCGGTGCGGAGAACTTCATCCGGCTCGCGGGGCGCCTGCTGAACCTGTCGACGACCGGCGCCCAGCTAGCGGTGGACGGTCGGATCGTGCGGGCGCAGGCCTTTCCCATCTCGATCGACGTCAACGAGATGGAGAACCTGGGACGCGACCGGGATGTGATCGCGCGAGCCAAGGAGCTGCGGGCGGACCTCGGCGACCCCGACAAGGTGATCCTCGGGGTGGATCGGCTGGACTACACGAAGGGCATCGAGCACCGCCTCAAGGCTTACCGGGAACTCCTCACGGCCGGCCGCATCAAGGTGCAGGACACGGTGATGGTGCAGGTCGCGGTGCCCAGCCGGGAGCGCGTGGAGCATTACAAGATCCTGAAGGACAAGGTCGAGCGCGAGGTGGGGCGCATTAACGGCGAGTTCGGGCGGGTCGGCGTACCCGCCGTGCACTACCTCAACCAATCCTTCGACCGGGCCGAGGTCGCCGCGCTGTACCTCGCCGCCGATGTCATGGCCGTGACCCCGCTGCGCGACGGCATGAACCTGGTCGCGAAGGAGTACATCGCGGCGCGCGTGGACAACGGAGGTGCGCTGCTGCTCAGCGAGTTCACCGGCGCCGCCGCCGAGCTACCGGAGTCGTACCTGATCAACCCGCACGACCTGGATGGGCTCAAGGACACACTGGTACGGGCGTTGGAGGCTCCCCCGCCAGAGAACCGCGCCCGGATGCGGGCCATGCGCCGCCATGTCCGCGCCCACGATGTGCGCGCCTGGGCCACGGCCTATCTCCGGAAGCTCGAGCACCCCGGTCGCTAGCCAACCCCGGCCACGACGCCCGGGTATGGCAATCGCGGGACCGTTGGCTCTAGTCTTCGCTTAGCCGAGCAGCGCGTGACCTTCGTCACGCGCCCCCTCACCACGGAGGCAACGCGTCACATGAGTGAGAACATGCAAGTCCCATACAGGTCCATTCCCGACATGTTCCTCCAGCGGGTGGCTGCCACCCCGGACGCGAAGGCGTTCGCGTACCCGACCGCGTCCACTCCTGCCTGGCTCACCTGGAAAACGGTCGGCGACCGGGCCAGCGCGATCGCCGCGGGCCTACACAGCCTCGGCGTCCAGCCCGAAGACCGCGTCGCCATCGCGTCGAACACGCGGGTGGAGTGGGTGCTGGCCGACCTCGGCATCCTGTGTGCCGGCGCCGCCACGACCACCATCTACCCCACGACGGAGCCCAAGGACGCCGCGTTCATCCTGAGCGACTCTGGATCCAAGGTCCTGATTGCCGAAGACGCGGCCCAGGTCAGCAAGATCTCCAACGCGGACGTGCCGGGCCTGACGCACGTGGTAACGATAGACGGCTCCGCCCCGGAAGCGCCGGTACCCGTGCTCTCGCTGGCGGAGCTTGAGCAGAAGGGAAAGGCGGCGCTGGCCGAGGACCCTGAGTTGGTCACCAGCATCGCCAACGCGGTGCGGCCCGACCAGCTCGCCACGCTGATGTACACCTCAGGCACCACGGGCACCCCGAAGGGTGTGGAGCTGCTCCATGGTGGATGGTGCTGGGAGGGCGTCGCGCAAGCCAACCTCGGCATCCTGCGCGCCGACGACCTGCAGTACCTGTGGTTGCCCCTGTCACACTCCTTCGGCAAGACGCTCCTCTGCGGCGTGCTGCATGTAGGCCTGCCGACCTATGTGGACGGTCGGGTTGACAAGCTGGTGGAGAACCTGGCCATCGTGAAGCCGACGCTTATGTGCGCCGCCCCGCGCGTGTACGAGAAGGTCTACAACCGCGTCGTGACCACCGCCAAGGACGCCGGCGGGGCCAAGTGGAAGATATTCAACTGGGCCTTAGGCGTCGGCCGGGAGGTCTCCGAGCTGCAGCGGCAGGGCAAGCAGCCCTCCGGGATGCTCAAGATCAAGCACGGCCTCGCCGACAGGCTTGTGTTCAGCAAGATCCGCGATCGGCTCGGCGGGCGCATCCGCATCCTGGTCTCCGGCGCGGCCCCGCTGAGCAAGGACATCGCCGAGTTCTTCCATGCGACCGGACTGACGATCCTCGAGGGCTACGGCCTGACCGAGACCTCCGCCGGCGCCTTCGTCAACCACCCCGAGCACTTCAAGTTCGGCACGGTGGGCCGGCCGATGGGCGACCTGGAGCTCCGGATCGCCGAGGACGGCGAGATCGAGCTGCGGGGTGTCCCGGTCATGCGCGGCTATCACAACCTGCCTGCGGAGACCGCGAACTGCTTCACCGCCGATGGCTACTTCAAGACCGGCGACATCGGCGAGGTCGACGCCGAGGGCTTCCTCAAGATCACCGACAGGAAGAAGGACCTCATTAAGACCTCGGGCGGAAAGTACGTCGCGCCGAGCCACATTGAGGGCCAATTCAAGGCCATCTGCCCGTACGTATCGCAGGTCATCGTGATCGGGCAGGCGCGCAACTACGTCACGATGGTCGTCACGCTCGACCCCGAAGCCATTGTGGCCTGGGCGGCTGGCGGACCGCTGGAGGGCAAGGGCTACGAGGCCATCGCCGCGTCGCCGCAGGCGCACGCGATGATCGAGGAGCACGTAAAGCAGCTCAACGAGCGGCTCAACCGGTGGGAGACAGTTAAGAAGTTCACCATCCTGCCGCGCGATCTGTCGATCGAGTCGGGCGAGCTGACGCCGTCGCTGAAGGTCAAGCGCAAGGTGGTCGAGACGACCTACTCCGCCGACATCGAGAAGATGTACGAGGGCTCCTTGGCCTAACCCCCGGCCCTTTGCGTTGATCAAGGGCGTAGTCGCCTGAGTTGATCTCTAACCACGCGACTACGCCCCTAGATCGACGAGAGGGTCAGGCCACCAGGGCGGGGACGTACCACTCGCGCGGGCGGGCCTGGTCCAGGTTGGCTCCGGCGGCGGCCAATCGGTGTACCGCCTCTGTGAGGTCCCCTTCGGGCAGCGTGAACGGCAGCCGCACAAAGCGCTCAAGGGTACCGGCGACCCCGAAGCTGGGTCCGGGGGCGAGCCGTACTCCTTCCTCGTGGGCAGCATGGGCCAGCGCCGTAGAGACCGGCGCCTCCAACTCCGCCCAGAGACAGACCCCACCCGCCGGAACCGTGAACGTCCATCCGGGCAGGTGGTGGCGGAGGGCGCCGACCAGCGCATCGCGCTGGCGCGTGAGCTGGGTCCGGCGGGCCGCAATCACCTCCTCGGCACGGTCGAGCAATCGCAACGCCACGAGTTGGTCCAACACGGGGCCCGCCATGTCGACCGCCACGCGCAGTGCGGAGAGTCGGGCGATCACCGGTGCGGCGGCCCGGATCCAGCCGACCCGCAGGCCGCCCCAGTACGGCTTACTCATGCCGCCAACGGTCAGCACGCGGGCGTTGCGATCGAACGACGCCACGGCGGGTGCGGTCGCCGCCCCCAGCGAAAGGTCCACGAAGGACTCATCGACGACGAGGTCGGTGCCGGCCCGATGTGCTGCGGCGGGGAGGCGTTCGCGCAGGCTCACGGGCATGAGATGCCCGGTGGGGTTGTGGAATTCGGGGATGAGGTATGCGAGCGTGGGCCGGCCGGATCGCAGCGCGCCGAGCAGGATGTCCGGGTCCCAGCCGGTGCGCGGATCGAGGTTGTCCGTGCTGACGCGTGCCCGGTGCGCCCGTAACGCGGCCAGCACATTTGGATAGGTCGGGGACTCGACGAGCACCGACTGTCCAGGTGAGACGAGCAGCCGCACGATCAGGTCGAGCGCGTGCTGGACCCCGTTAGCAATCATGATCTGGTCGGCTTGGGTGGGGACCCCCCGGGCCTCGAAACCGCGTGCCACTCGTTCCCGTAGCGCCAGCAATCCGGTGGGGTGATAGCCGGCTCCGCCGGTGTAACGAGGCAGGTCGGCGAGGGCTTCGCCGACCGCGGTGGTGAGCTCTGGGGGCGCGGCGAGCGCCGCACAGCCGAGATCGATCACGTCGCGTTCGTCGGTGGGCGCCCACATGCCGGAGGTAGCGATGCCATGCCCCTCCGGCAGTGCGGTCCAGCTCCCGGACCCGCGCCGGCTGGACAGGTGGCCGGACTCGCGCAGCTCGCGGTAGGCCGCGGAGACGGTGGTCCGGCTGATGGCGAGGGCGTCGGCCAGTTCCCGCTCCGATGGAAGTCGTACGCCGAGGGCCAGCCGCCCGTCGCGGATAAGCCCTCGCACGGTGCCAGCGAGCGCGGCGTAGTCCGGCAGCCGGGTTGCGGCCGGCCCCCTGATGGACCGCCATCGGTCCAGCAGCCGGAGGAGGTGGCTACCCCGCACGACGCTGCTCAAGGCCACTCCTCACGAATTGGCTCTTTCCTTCGGCTTAATTGGCCTCCAGATTGGCATACATGGCAGCTCCCGGCAAGGCCACCGGCTCTGGATTGGCGACGCTCCGGTTCCGGGAGCGACCCGTGCGGCGTGCGGCGCAGCTCCTCGTCGGCCTGATCGCGTACGGCGTGAGCATGGCGCTCATGGTCGAGGCCCACCTGGGCAACCAGCCATGGGACGTGTTCCACCAGGGGGTGGCGCGCCTGACCGCACTCTCCTTCGGCACCGTGACGGTCGTCGTCGGCGCGGTCGTGCTGCTGCTGTGGATCCCGCTCCGCCAGCGGCCCGGTATCGGGACCATCGCCAACGTGGTGGTCATCGGGGTGGTGGCGGACGCCGCCTTGGCGCTGCTACCGGCGCCCGATCTGCTGGCCGTGCGGATCGCCTTCCTGGTCGGTGCCGTGCTGCTGTGCGCGATCGCCTCCGGTCTCTACATAGGAGCTCGTCTGGGACCCGGGCCTCGGGACGGCCTGATGACCGGGCTCGTGGCACGCGGCTACTCATTGCGGATCGTGCGCACCGGGATCGAGGTGAGCGTGGTGGCGATCGGCTGGCTGCTTGGGGGCACGCTCGGCGTCGGCACCGTCGTCTACGCCGTCGCGATCGGCCCGCTGGTGCACATCCTGCTCCCGCGCCTCACTGTCAGCGTCCCTCCACCCGCGGTCACGGAGCGGCCGGAAGAAAGCCCGGATGTCTTCGACGAGCAGGTCCGGCTCCTCCAGCGCCGGGAAGTGGCCGCCCCGCGGCATGTCCGTCCAGCGCCGCACTTGGTAGCACCGCTCCACCATGCTGCGCGGAACCACGAGCTCCGCCTCGCCGGGGAACATGGCGACGCCGGTGGGCACCTCGATGCGTACCCCCGGCGGTAGCCGGAGCGGTGCGGGATCGTGACGGGACTCGTAGTACCACCGGTTCGCCGAGTTGATCGTTCCCGTCACCCAGTACAGCGTGATTGTCGTCAGGAGCTCGTCGTAGCTGAACCGGGACGCGATGTCGCCGTTGCAATCGCTCCAGGCCTGAAACTTCTCCACGATCCACGCCGCCAGGCCGACCGGCGAGTCGGTGAGGCCGTACGCGAGCGTCTGCGGCCTGGTGGCCTGCTGGGCCGCGTAGGCGCCCTCCTCGCGCTCCCATCGCTCTTCCCGCGCGATGTAGTCGCGCTCGGCGTCCGAGAGGTCGTCGGGGAGAGGATCCGGCACCTCAAGGTCCACACTGGACAGATGGATGCCGATTAGACGATCAGGGTGGTACCAACCGAGCCGGCTGGTGATGCGCGCGCCGATGTCGCTGCCACACGCGCCGAACCTCTCGTAGCCCAGTTCGCCCATGAGTGTGGCCCACAGGTCGTGCACGCGTCGCGGGCCGCGCGCCGTGTGCGGACCGGAGAAGCCGAAGCCGGGTATGGATGGGAGGACGACGTCGAACGCATCAGACTCGTCGAGCGGGTCGGTCAGCGCCGGGACGACCGGCAATAATTCGGCGAACGTGCTGGGCCAGCCGTGCGTGAGCACAAGAGGCAGCGATCGCGCACCGCGCCCACGCACCTGCACGAAGTGGATCCGCTGGCCGTCGATCGTCGTGGTGAAGTGCGCAAACGAGTTAAGGCGCTCCTCCACCCCGCGCCAGTCGAAGCCCTCGCGCCAGTACTCCACCAGCCCGCGCAGGTAGGCCAGGTCGGTGCCGAGGTCCCACCCCCCACCGTCGGGCTGGTCGGGCCAGCGGATCCGGGCCAGCCGCTGCCGCAGATCGTCAAGTATCGCGTCGTCGACCCTGATCGTGAAGCGCTCCACGCGGGCATCCTCGCGCGGCGGAGGCGTGTCCCGCTACTACGGTGAGCGATGTGGACGAACTCGATCTGGCCGACTGGCGCGCGCAGGTGGCGCGTCTCTACCTCTCCGACGTCGATCTGGCCGGGTTCCGGGCCAGGCGAGACGAACTGTTCGCGAACCATCCACAGTCGCCTCTGCCCATCGATGAGCGGGCGGGGTTCATCGGGTTGCCGTACTTTCCGCCCGAACCGACCGCCGTGGTGGAGGCGACGCTGCGACCGGCGTCCGGGACGCTCGAGATCGACACCGGCGGGTCTGATGGGGTGGTGCGGTACCGGTGCGTCGGGGTCGCCGAGACGTCGTACGGTTCCCTGACCCTGTGGTGGATCGAGGCGTACGGCGGTGGCCTCTTTCTGCCTTTCCGGGACGGCACGTGCGGGCGGGAGTCCTATGGCGGCGGCCGCTACCTCACCGACACCGTCAAGGGCACCCACGGGCGCGGCGTCGTCGTGCTGGGTGAGTCTGTTGTGCGACTCGACTTCAACTACGCGTACAACCCGAGCTGTGCCTACTCCCCGGAATGGGCCTGTCCCCTTGCCCCACCGGAGAACCGCGTGGTCGCACCGATTCGCGCCGGTGAACTCAACTGGCACCCAGCGAAGGCTTAGTCGGTCGCGGCATCGTAGGCGTCCGTCAGCCACCCCTTGACCTGGTCGTCGACGTCGGTGAGCTGGACGAGCGTGACGACGCTTACCACGCGACCCTGCGAAGCCCTCAACGTCCTCGAGATCCGCGGGTGATCGATGGCGTGCGGCAGGATGAGCGCCAGTGACAGACTTCGGGCCTTCGGTCGGATCTCGGCAAGCTTGCGGTCGTTCTTGAGAAACACGCCGACGCCGACCGCGTCCACGTGGACGGGGCCAAGCCCGTTGACATGTGCCATGAGGGCGTCGAAGATCTCGCGTTGGACGCTCGGGCGCCCGGCGAAGGACGCATCGACCGTTCCCCCAGGCACACACGTGTGGGGCTGGTTGTGACGGCCGAACTCGCGCTCACAGTACGGACAGGTCCAGCGGCTCACCCTTGCCATGGTGCCCAACAACGCACCTTATGACGTTAGTGGCCAAGATGTAGAAGTACACTTCGTAGAAGTACACTTCTACATACTGGAGCTTGGTGATCACCAAACCAACGCGGATCTTCGATCGCGACTTCGAGTGGCAGCAACTCGCCGCGTTTGCGTCGCGGGCTGGGAGGCGCACGCAGCTCGGAGTGGTGAGCGGACGACGCCGGCAGGGAAAGACATTCCTCCTCGACGCGATCGCCCAGGAGGCAGGCGGGCTCTATTTCGGCGCGACCGAAGCCACGGAAGCCGAGTCGCTACGTCTGTTTGGCAGTGCGCTAGGGACTGAGCTGGGTCTGACCGCGCCGCTTCGTTTCACCGGGTGGGACGAGGCCATCACCTACCTCTTCTCGCTCACCACAAGGACGCTTGTGGTCCTGGACGAATTTCCCTACCTGAGCAAGGCGTCACCCGCTCTGCCATCGATCATTCAACGCGAGGTTGACCGCCGCGCGAACGAGAGCGAAGGAGTGTCGCTGCTCCTGTGTGGGTCGGCGATGTCGGTCATGGGCCGGCTGCTCGCCGGCAACGCACCACTGAGCGGCCGGGCGAGCCTTGAACTCGTCGTCCACCCCTTCGACTACCGGTCGGCAGCCAGCTACTGGCGCCTCGACGATCCGAGACTCGCCGTTCTGATGCACTCTGTCGTCGGCGGCACTCCCGCCTATCGCAGGTTCGCCGACGAGTCCTCACCAGCAAGCCCGGCCGATTTCGACGACTGGCTGCTCCGAACAGTCCTCAATCCCGCCAGCGCACTCTTCCGCGAGGCGCGATACCTGCTCGACGAGGAGACGGACGTCAGGGACACCGCGCTTTACCACTCCGTGCTGGGTGCCGTCGCAGCGGGTAACAACGCGCGGGGGGCGATCGCCGCCTACATTGGCCGGAAAGCGGCCGATATTGGGCACCACCTCGGCGTCCTCGAAGACTGCGGGCTCCTGCGTCGGGATCAGGACGTCTTTCGGTCGGGGCGGTCCGTCTACCGCATCGGAGAACCGCTGGTCACCTTCTACCACGCGATCATGCGTCCACAGTGGGGGTTGCTGGAGAGCGGAAGGTCCGAGTCCGTCTGGCGCGACGCACGATCACGCTTCCCCGCCCAAGTCGTCGGTCCGCACTTCGAACAGATCTGTCGGGACTTTGCGATCAATGCCGCCGCAGACACGTTTGGCGCGCTTCCAGGTGAGGTCGGGGCCGGAGTCGTGACCGATCCAGCCAGTCGGACCCAGATTCAGATAGACGTCGCGGTGTTCGCACCAGCAACTCCGGGACAACCGCACAAGCTGTTGTCCCTGGGCGAGGCGAAATGGGGAAACGCAATGGATGTACGGGACGTTGATCGGCTCGTTCGGGCGCGCGACCTGCTGACCCAGCGCGGCTACGACACGACAGACACGGTCCTGGCATGCTACAGCGGTGCGGGGTTCGATCGTGGCTTTGCGGCCCGGGCGGCGAACGACGGTACCCTCATCGTGGACCTGGACCGCCTCTATGCTGGGCGCCCGTAGCTCACGGCGAGCCATTGGTTGCGGTGCCTCCGTTAGGCGGTCCAGCCTAGGAAGGCGTCACCCGCCGAGACGATTCCAAACCAGATCGCGACGTCGAGCACCGGAAGAAACAGCATCCACACCGGCCGGGTCGTACGGAGGCGGAGGCCGACCAGCAACAGCGCCGCCCAAATGCCCAGCAGCCCGATGACGGCCCACGGCGGCGCGACCAGCCCGCTGGCCGCGTACCACACCAGCATGGCGAGATGACCGGCCAGCCCGACCCACCATGCCACCATCGAGCGCTGTGCCGTCACATCCGTCATCAGCACATGGTGCCGCCCCCACGGCGAAACCAACAGGTCCGAAGGTCGGTCACCTCGCCGATCGCTCACCCTGGAGACCTGCCAGTGCGGCGTCGGCTTCGGCGCACGGCCGACCCAATGGGCACCTGAACGATCCTCACCGTGACGCCGATCCGGCGGCACAGAGAAGTGGACAGCAAGAAACTGCACAGCAACTCATCAAGCCAGTGGACCACAACCGCGAGGCGAGGTCAGCGGACGGAGTGGCCGGCCTCGCGGAGTGTGTCTTTGACCGCGCCGATCGTAAGCTCTCCAAAGTGGAAGACGCTCGCCGCGAGAACCGCGTCCGCCCCCGCCTCGACAGCCGGTGGGAAGTCCTCGACCCGACCGGCACCGCCCGAGGCGATGACCGGCACCTCCACCGCCGCTCGCACGGCACGGATGACCGGGAGGTCGAAGCCCTTCTTGGTGCCGTCGTGGTCCATCGAGTTCAGCAGGATCTCTCCGGCGCCGAGCTCGCACCCGTAACGTGCCCATTCGATCGCGTCCATGCCCGTACCCCGTCGGCCGCCGTGCGTGGTTACCTCGAAGCCGCTCGGCACATCGCTTGCCCGCCGAACGTCGAGCGACAACGTGAGGACCTGGCGGCCAAAACGCTGCGCGATCTCCGCGATCAGATCCGGCCGGGCGATCGCGGCGGTGTTTACGCCGACCTTGTCCGCTCCTGCCCGCAGCAGGGTGTCCACATCGGAGACGGACCGAACTCCACCGCCGACGGTTAGCGGGATGAACACTGTTTCCGCGGTACGACGTACCACGTCCAGCATCGTCTGGCGCCGGTCGGATGACGCGGTCACGTCGAGGAACACGAGCTCGTCCGCGCCAGCCACGTCGTAGGCCGCGCCCCGCTCCACCGGGTCGCCGGCATCGCGAAGGTCGAGGAAGTTGACACCCTTCACGACCCTGCCGGCGTCGACGTCCAAGCACGGGATCACCCTCACCGCCACGGTCATGCCACGAGCGTAGTCAAGATCCCGTTGATCACGCTCTGACCGTCGCGAAACAGCGTCGATCATGACCTCCAGGTCATGATCGACGGGATCTTGGGGCGACGGGGGGGTTGGGGGAGGTAGGCGTCGACCTCTACCTCGACCAGGTGGGCGGGGTCGATCAGGGCCGCCACCATCACCATCGTCGAGGCCGGCTTCACCGCACCGAAGATCTCGCCGTGCGCCCGCCCTACGGCGTCCGCATCGGAGGTGTTGACCACATACATCCGCGTACGCACGACGTGCTCCACCGACGCGCCGGCCTGGGCCAGCGCTTCGAGGGCGATCCGGAATGCCTGGCGGGTCTGGCCAGCCGCATCGCCGACGTTCGTGACGACGCCGTCCACGGTGGAGGTACAGCCAGCCGTCACTAACCACGGTCCGGCTGCTACCACTCGGGAGTAGCCAAAGATCTCCTCCCACGGGCCGCCCGACCCGTATCGCCGCACGCTCATGATGCCTCACGCAGGGCGGCGAGCGCCTCCGCGACGGTGAACGCACCGGCGTAGATGGCCTTCCCGGTGATCACGCCTTCGACCCCCATGGTCTCCAGTGTCGCCAACGCACGTAGGTCGTCCAGCGTGGACACGCCGCCCGAGGCGATGACCGGCGCTTCGGTGTGCGAGCACACCTCGCGGAGCAGTTCAAGATTCGGCCCGCGCATCATCCCGTCTCGCATGATGTCGGTGACGACGTAGCGGGCACAACCGGCCTTGTTCAGCCGCTCCAAGACCTCGTACAGGTCGCCGCCGTCGCGAGTCCAGCCACGCGCCGACAGGGTTCGCCCCCGCACGTCCAGCCCTATCGCCACCCGGTCGCCGTACACGCCGGCCACGCGGTCGCACCAATCGGGGTCCTCGAGTGCCGCCGTACCGATGTTGACCCGAGCAGCGCCGGTTGCGAGGGCGGCGGTGAGCGTGGCGTCGTCGCGGATCCCACCGGACAGCTCGACCCGCACATCGAGACGACCGACCACGTCCGCCAGCAGCGCCGCGTTGGTGCCCCGCCCGAAGGCAGCGTCGAGGTCAACGAGATGAATCCACTCGGCGCCGTCGTGCTGCCACGCGAGCGCCGCGTCGAGCGGGTCGCCGTAGGACGTCTCGGAGCCGGCCGCACCGCGCACGAGCCGGACGGCCCGACCGTCGGCCACGTCCACGGCGGGGAGCAAGGTCAACGTCATAGCGTCACACCCGTCGGTCGAATGTCACGATGACGAGGACGGGGAGGAGCAGCAGCACCAGGAGGGCGAAGCCGATGCGCACCGGCCAGGAGTCAACGAGATACCAGACCATCCACAGCAGACCGATGCCAACCCCAACGATCAGCGCTCGTTCACCAGGGCTGCGTCGGGCGAGCAGCCACGCGCGACGCCGATCAGGGGGGGCCATCTTCCGTAACAACGCCCGCCTGCGTGCCCGCCGCTGCTCCGTCCGGACCCGCTTCGCCTCTGCGGCGGCTCGCACGACCTCGCGCTCGGCGCGCCGCCTGGCCCTGTCCTTGCTCACGAGGCGCCACTCACGCTGCGCCGCCCACGATGCGCCGCCCACGGTGCGCAGCGCGCGACGGCGCTGGCATCGCCTGGAGCCAGTTGTGCAGAAGCGCGGCGCCCGCGTCGCCCGACTTCTCCGGGTGGAACTGGGTCGCAGCGAGCGGACCGGCCTCGACCGCCGCCGCAAATGGTCCACCGTGGACTGTGGTGCTCACGACCACTCCGGCCGCGTCGAGCGCCTCGCCCGGCCGGGCCGCGTACGAGTGGACGAAGTAGAAGCGAGTGGTCTCCGCGAGGCCGGCGAAGAGCGACGATTCCTCGGGCGCGATGACAGTGTTCCAGCCCATGTGGGGCAGGCGGTCCGCGTCCAGCCGGGTGACCCCACCGGGGAGCAGGCCCAGGCCCTTGGTCACCAGCCCGTGCTCGTCGCCGTACTCAAACAGAATCTGCATGCCCACGCAGATCCCGAGCACCGCTCGGCCCGCCGCGACGCGTGCCGCGATGACCGGACCCGCGCCGAGAGCGTCCACTCCCGCCATGCACGCGGCGTAGGCACCGACGCCGGGCACCACCAGGCCATCCGCTGACGCGGCCGCGGCCAGGTCCGGCGTCACGGTGACGTCGGCGCCGGCGCGGGAAAGCGCCCGTTCGGCGGAGCGCAGGTTCCCCGAGCCATAGTCGAGCACCACCACCGTCGGTTGTGCCATGATCACGTCTCCGGCAGCAACCACAGCACACCGGCGGCGGCCGCGACCGCCGCCAGCACCGCGATCACCGCGACCGTGACCTTGCTGGAGCCCTGCCGATGCAGCGAGATCGCCCCGCCCACGAGTACCCCGGCGAGACCCAGGAGCGCGATCGGGAGGACACTACCCATCACAGGACGCCCATGCCATCACAGGACGCCCTTGGTGCTCGGCACGCCACCGGCTGGATTCTCGATGCGAACGGCGTCGCGGAGCGCCCGCGCCACCGCCTTGCACTGAGCCTCGATGACGTGATGCGCGTCGGGCTGCGCACCCGGGCGGCCGGCGCGCACAACATACACGTGCAGGGTGATCCGCGCGGCGTGGCCAAGAGTCTCCCAGAAGTGGCGGGTCAGGCTGGTCGGGAACGCGGGTCCGGTACCGCCGACGAAGGGCGCCAACGTTTCCGGTTCGTCGTGCACGACGTACGGACGGCCCGACAGGTCCACGGCGGCCTGCACCAGCACCTCGTCCAGGGGTACGAGCGAGTTGCCGAAGCGCCGCACGCCCGCCTTGTCGCCCCACGCCTCGGCCAGGGCCGTGCCCAGCGCGATGGCCGTGTCCTCGACGGTGTGGTGAGCGTCGATGTGCAGGTCGCCGTCGGTCCGGATGCTCAGGTCCAGGCCCGCATGCTTGGCGAGTTGGGCCAGCATGTGGTCGTAGAAGCCGATGCCCGTGGCGATGTCCCATTGGCCGGTGCCATCGAGATCGAGCTGTACCCGGACCTTCGTCTCGGCCGTGTTCCGCTCCACGACCGAGCTACGCGCCATGCGGCACCTGGCCCATCGCGGTGAGGAACGCGTCCGTCTCCTCGGTCGTGCCGGCGGTGACCCGCAGCCAGCCAGCGAGCCCGACGTCGCGCACGAGCACGCCCCGATCGAGGAGTGCCTGCCACACGGCCCTCTGGTCCTTGAACCGTCCGAAGAGGACGAAGTTGGCATCGCTGTCGGGCACGGTCAGCCCGAGCTCGCGCAGTCCTGCGACAATTCGGTCCCGCTGGATCTTGATGGTCTCGACCTGGGCCAGCAGGGCCGGCGCATGGGCCAACGCAGCCCGCGCCGCTGCCTGAGTCAGCGACGAGAGGTGGTAGGGCAGGCGGACGAGCTGGACCGCGTCCACGACGGCCGGACGCGCGGCGAGGTAACCCACCCGGCCGCCGGCGAAGGCGAACGCTTTGCTCATGGTGCGGGTCACGACGAGGCGCGGGAAGCGAGGCAGCAGGGTTACGGCGCTCTGGGTGCCGGGGCGGGCGAATTCGGCGTACGCCTCATCCACGATCACCATGCCGGGTGCCTCGGACGCCACCGCCTCGATCGCCTCGATCCCCATCGACCCGCCGGTGGGGTTATTTGGTGAACACAGGAACACCACGTCGGGCTGGTAGACCCGAACCTGCGCCATCGCGTGCTCTCGAGTGAGTTCGAACCGCGCGCCGCGAAAGCCGTCGAGCCAGTTGGTCCCGGTGGCGCGGGCAAGCAGTGGATGCATCGCGTACGTCGGCGAGAAGCCCATGGCGGTCCGGCCCGGGCCACCGAAGGCCTGCAACAGTTGCTGCTGGACCTCGTTGGATCCGTTCGCCGCCCATACGTTGGCCGAGCTCAACTCGTGGCCGAGGTAGGTGGCGAGGTCCTCGCGCAGCGACAGCGCGTCCCGGTCGGGGTAGCGGTTGAGGTCGCGCAGCAGGCCGTGCAGCGCCTTCTCCATCGCCTCGGCCACGGCATCGGGCACGGAGCAAGGATTCTCGTTGGTGTTCAGCCGGACCGCGACGTCGAGCTGCGGCGCGCCGTACGGCGTCATACCGCGAAGGTCGTCGCGCAGCGGGGGCTCTTCGAACGGATTCACTCTGCAGTCCTTACGCTCTCGGTGCTCACAACCGGAACCTAGCCGCTACAGCTTGGCCATGCGCTGGCAGGTCCTCCACCTCGGCGAGCGTGACAACGTGCGCCGCGACCTCGCGGAGCGCAGCCTCGTCGTACGAGATGACCTGGTTGCCGCGCACGAACGACTGCACGGACAG
>Ga0184625_10000449_pt1 | contig 15441 bp, 12 predicted proteins | sample PLM3_30_b1_FD_133151 | JGI IMG/M metagenome (GOLD analysis project Ga0184625, IMG submission 133151) | Groundwater sediment microbial communities from an aquifer in East River, Colorado, USA - PLM3_30_b1 | ecosystem: Environmental > Terrestrial > Soil > Riparian zone | place: USA: East River... | reverse complement strand
CTGCCTCGCGCAGCTCGGCTTTGCATCAAAGTTGCGGTCGTTCGCCGTCGCCCAGCGGCGGTGCTACGAGGCGATTGCGCTCGCCGAGCGACACGGCTGGGGTGCGGAATGGATGATCGCTCCCGCGTTGGTAACGCTCGCCGAGACGATGACCTGGATGGGCGGGTTCGACGAAGGTGAGCGGTGGCGGCAGCGGGCGGCGCAGGCGCTGCAGGCGGATACCGGGCCGGGTATTACGCTGCTGCTTCACGTGGTAACCGGGATGCTTCACGCCGGCCGCGGCGATCTCCGCGAGGCGTTGGACGAGTTCAGCGCGGCCGAGGGCCTGCAGTCGCAGCTGATAGACCGGCATGCGCTGACGAGTCTGGTCACCGGCTGGACGTTGGCCACGCAGGCCCGCCTCGGGCGGCTCGGCGAGGCTCACGCCTCGCTCGCGGCGGTCGACGGCGAGTGCGCGAACTGGGGGGAAGTCCGCAATGCCGGCGCGGTGATCTGCCTCGCGGAGGGCGACCCCGCCGGAGCGCTTGGCGCACTCAAGGATGTAGTCGGTGGCACGGCACCGGTCATCCATGACTTCACAATCGTCGAGGCGAATCTGCTGAGTGCGCTCGCCCACCGTGAGCTGGGCGATATGCGGGCCGCGAATCGCTCCGCGGAGCGCGCACTCGCCCTAGCGGAGCCTGAGCGGCTCGTCCTGCCGTTCGCGATGACCGGGTCGGGGGAGCTGCTGGAGGGTCTGCCGCGGCACGATACCGCTCACGCCGCACTGCTCGCGGACATCCTCGATGTGCTGCACGGTTCCACGTTGACGGTCCGCGACCAGGCCGCGGCGCCGCCTACGGCGGAGCTCACCGCCAGCGAGCTCAGGGTGCTGCGATATCTCCCGACGAACCTATCCAGGCCTGAGATCGCAAGCCAACTCTCGGTCTCGGTGAACACAGTCAACACACACGTCCGCAACATCTACGCCAAGCTCCAGGCCCGCGACCGGTCCTCGGCCGTGCAGCGCGCTCGCGATCTTCGGTTACTGTCCGCCGGCCCCACGAGGTAGCGCACGGTCACCTGATCCTGGTGAGGAGCGTTCACCAGCCAAACCTCGACCATGGCTTCATGGACCCAGCAGCTGCGCGGTACGCGATCCGGATCAAGGGTCAGCTCGGTGCCACGGTGCTCTCGGCGTTCCCGGCGATGGTGCCGCAGTGGCGAGGCGCCGACACCGTGCTCACGGGCCGCCTGGACCGGTCGGCACTGTTCGGCGTCTTGGCCGAGGTTGAAGCGCTCGGCCTCGACCTGCTGGAGGTCCGCAAGCTCACACCGCGACGCACTGCAAACGAATCACATGGCGACCGCTCGCCGTGATGGTAACTGGCTTCGGGTGCGTCCGCCCCGATGAGCAGTTCAACGGTGCGCGACCCGATGGCGGACACACACTCAAGGTTGGCGACGATGGCCGGGTATACCTGCCGGGGGAAGGGAGCGCCATGACCGAGGATCCCCAACGCACCGGGTGGCTTCGGCGCGCGCGCTCACACCTACGCAGGGCCGACCCCGTGCTGGCGCGGCTTGTCGACGACCGGCCGGACTTCGAGCCCCGGGCCTGGATGGCGCAGCTGCCGCCGATGGACCTGTACGGTGCCCCTGCTGTTCCAGGTCACCGGACAGCAGCTGTCCGTACCGGCGACTCGCCGGACCCTGGCCCGCATCGAGGCCCTGTTCGGCGGCCATCTCCCCGCACCCGCCGAGCTGTTGGGAGTGGATCCCAAACAGCTCCGCGCGGCCGGCCTCTCGTGGCGGAAGATCACCACACTTCGCGACCTCGCCGAGCGGCTCTCGGACGGCCGGCTGAACCTGAGAGTCTTGAGCGGCCTCTCGGACGACGAGCTCATGGCCGAGCTCACCGCCATTCCCGGGATAGGTCCGTGGACCGTCCAGGGCGCCCTCATCCTTGCGCTCCAGCGAGAAGACGTAGTGCTGCCGGGCGATCTCGCGCTCCGAAAGGCGGTTCGTGCCACGTATCAGCTCGATCATCTCCCCACCCCGGCGGAGGTCCTTGCCATCGCCGAAAAATGGCGGCCCTATCGCAGCCTCGCCACCAGCTACCTGTTCTCATCCGCCTTCGAGCCGACGACAGGCCGCTGAAACGTGAACGACCCGACCAACCTGGAAATCTCCATGCCACCTCTTCCTCAGGGCCGCGGTGGCCGCCGGGATCGATCACATCGACACGGCTCAGTACTACGGGCCCGGTACCGTCACCGAACTGATCCGCGATGCGCTCTGCCCGCGCGTTGCGACCGCGGAGACGCACAGCCGATGGGAACGTTCGCCGCCAGTCCGGTATCGAGATAGTCATGGGGACGCACTCGGCGGCCAGGTTCGCGCTGCTCATCGTTGGGATTGGCGCTGTCTCTTCAGCATGCACGGCGGACTCGACGGTCGCGGGTCACGGTGGTTCCTCGATCACGCCGGCTCCAAGCATCTCAACGGTTACGCCCACCCAGGTGGTCTCCGGGTGTCAGGTAACGGTGCCCACGCCCGTTCCGTCCTCCGAGCCGTGGAGGTCTTCTCTGTTTGGGTCCTCGGTCGCGTACGGCAATGGTCAGTTGTGGGTCGGCGGCCTTGCGTCGAGTGGGGTGATCCAATTCGAAGCCGCCGAGTCCGGTTGGAAGCTTGGTTGGTGGAGGTCAGTTCCCGGAAGGTTGAGCATCACCGGTCGGCGCCTCGACGACGCCGCCTCGCCATTGCGCGCCAGCGTGCCCGACGGATATGGCGACAGCGGCTTTCAAGCCAGCGGCGTCTATTTTCCCACGCCGGGCTGTTGGGAGATCACCGGGACCATCGGCACGGCCAGCCTGACGTTCGTCACATTTGTTAATGCTTGACGCACCCGGCGTCGCGAGTGTGACTCGTAGACGATCCGGCCCTTGCGCGGGGACGATACCCAGAACTATTATGCATCGCAGTTCTAGGGTATGAGACGTTGGGGAGGTCTCGTGCGGGTCGCTAAGGATCTGGTGGCCGCTGCGGCGACACCGATGGTGCTGGGCATCCTGGCCGAGGGGGACAGCTACGGCTACGCCATCCTCAAACGGATCAACGAGCTGTCCGGTGGAGAGCTGGACTGGACCGAGGGACTGCTGTACCCGTTGCTACACCGCCTTGAGCGCCTCGGCTATGTGGAGTCGAGCTGGCAGTCGGTCAGTGGCGAGCGGCGGCGCAAGTACTACCGAATCACCAACAAGGGCGTGGCTGAGCTGGCCGAGCACCGCCGCCAGTGGGACACGGTCGTGGACGCGCTCAAGGAGATCTGGCTCGGCCCCGGCGATTTCAGGCCGTTGGCAGCGATCCCGCTGGGAGGCCAGGCATGACAGCGCCAGACGGTCAGGACGAGCTGGAGGCCCAGTTCGCGCAGTGGCGGCTTTACGTGCAGCGCCGCCGAGCGCTGCAGCGGTCCGACGCTGAAGAGCTCGAAGACCATCTCCGGGGTTCCGTCGATGAGCTCATCGCCGTTGGCCTGCGCGCCGACGAGGCGTTCCTGGTCGCAGTCAAACGCATGGGTAGCCTGGACGACCTGTCCCGCGAGTTCGCCCGGGAGCATTCGGAACGGCTGTGGAAGCAACTTGTGCTGACCGGCGAGACTGACAGCCCGGTGGCGGCCACCCGGTCGCGGCGTGACCTGGTCGCGATGGTCATCTGCGGCGCGGGCGCGGCAGCCTCCATCAAGGTGCCGGAACTGTTCGGGATGGGCTTCGAGGAGGATGCCGACAGGTTCTATGCGACCAATTTCAGCCTGTTCGCGCTGCCCTGGCTGGCGGCCTTTCTGGCCTGGCGCCGGCGGGCCAGACCGGCGCTGATCGGCGTACTGGTCGCGTTGTTCGCGCTCGGCGTCGTGGCGGCCAACGTCTACCCGCTCGCGGCCGATTCCCAGTCGGTGGTCCTGACCGCCATCCACCTCCCCATCGCCCTGTGGTTCGTGGTCGGTCTGGCCTATGTGGCCGATGATCTACGTTCCTCCCGCCGACGTATGGACTTCATTCGCTTCACCGGCGAATGGTTTGTCTACTTCGTGCTCATCGCCCTCGGTGGCGGTGTGCTGATCGCGTTCATGTTCGGGACCTTCGAGGCCATCGGGATCTCCCCGGATGTATTCATCTCGCAGTGGCTTCTTCCCTGCGGCTTCTTTGCCGCGGTCGTGGTGGCAGGGTGGCTTGTTGAGGCCAAGCAGGGTGTTGTCGAGAACATCGCCCCGGTCCTCACGCGGCTGTTCACTCCGCTCTTCACGGCGGTGCTGCTCTCCTTCCTCGTCGCCTTCGGCTGGACCAGCGCCGGCATCGACGTCGAGCGGGAGGCGCTGATCCTGTTCAACCTCCTGCTGGTCGTGGTGCTGGGTTTGCTGCTCTACTCGATCTCGGCCCGCGATCCGCTGGCGCCGCCCGGCCTGTTCGACAAGCTGCAGTTCGCCCTTGTGGTCAGCGCGCTGGTCATTGATGTGCTGGTGCTGCTGGAGATCACCGGGCGCATCGGCGAGTACGGCACCACGCCCAACAAGGCGGCGGCGCTCGGGGAAAACGTCATCTTGCTGGCCAATCTCGCCTGGTCGGCATGGCTTGTGCTGGGTTTCATCCGCAAGCACATGCCGTTCGCCGCGCTCGAGCGCTGGCAGACCGGCTACCTCCCGGTGTACGCCGCGTGGGCCTGGATCGTGGTCCTGGTCTTTCCTCCGTTGTTCAGCTACCTCTGACCGACTGGGTCCCGACCAATGACGCCAATGTCGACGGCCCGGACGGGCGGTGTGATCCAGGACTGTGGCTGGTTGTTGGTAGCAGTTATGTCGGTGGCGGCTTGTCCTGTGTGGATCATGGGCTGGTCGAGTAAGGCCATGGATTCCTCCGAGAGGTAGGGTCGGTTCGGCGCTTGACCTCGCGATTGAGGCGCTCTAACGGGTTGGTGGACCAGACCTTGCGCCACTGGGCACTGGGGGAAGTCGGCGAAGGCGGTGATGTGCTCCTTCGCGTCGTGCAGGAGGTCGGATACGCCGGGAAAATTCGCGGCCAGCACGGCGGCAACCACGTCGACCTGATCGCGTGCTGGGCTGGGCGAAAGTGGATCGACGTGGCGGCGCCCTGGGCCGCTCGCTCACGGGTTCATCGCCCGGCTTTGGTCGCCGCGCCGGGCCATCGTGCGCCAACGCGTGGCACTGAGACTCGGGGGCTTGACCGGGTGGCGCATTCTGAACGCGCCTGTCCGACGCGGCGACCGTGGTCGGTTGTCACCCGGCGTCGTCGCCGTTGTCGCCTAACGTAGTCAGGCCACAACGTCTGCCCCCGGGTGGTGAGGACCATGTCGAGTCGATCGTGCCGAGGGTTGCTTGTGGCCTGCGCGGCTGTCGCGTTGCTCGTCGCGGGATGTGACCGAGCCGCCCCGGCTTCAGTCAACCGGTCGCCGGCCTCACCGACGTCGCCTGAGGAGAGTGTGTCGCCCCTGTCGGCTCCAACACGGGCGCCGACACCGATTGGTTCCTGCACCGCGGTGGGTGTTCTCGCGACCTGGAGCCTGACTCGGCTCGCGGAGCAGACCGTGGTGATTCCGGTTGAGGAGGACGATGTCGGATCCATTACAAGCGAGGTGGCCGCTGGTGCCGGCGGGGTGATCTTGTTTGGGGCCGACGCGCCATCAGATCTCGGCTCGTCGCTGCGTCGGCTGGTTTCCCACGCACCGGGTGGCACCGCGCCCTTCATCATGACCGATGAGGAGGGCGGCGTCGTTCAGCGAATGGCAAACCTCGTCGGCTCCATACCGTCGGCGCGACAGATGGCAGCGACGATGTCGGCGGCACAGATTAGGGCCCTGGCGCTCCAGGTCGGCCGCCGGATGCGAGAGGCTGGCATCACGATGGACCTGGCGCCCGTGCTTGACCTCGACGACCGGCCCGGCCCAAGCGAGACAAACCCCGACGGCACTCGGTCATTCAGTGCCGCGGAGAAGACCGCCACGGCCGATGGGCTCGCCTTCGCCGACGGACTGCGGGCGGCCGGCGTCGTACCGGTCGTGAAGCACTTCCCCGGCCTCGGTGGCGCGAGCGGGAACACCGACTCGCAGGCGGCGTCGACGCTGCTGTGGAGCAACCTTCAAGGCAACGGGCTTGTGCCATTCGCCGCCGCGGTCCGCGACGGCATTCCGGCCGTGATGGTGGCCAATGCCAGCGTTCCCGGGCTAACCACGCTGCCGGCCAGCGTCTCGCCGGCAGTCATCACGTCGGTGTTGCGAGAGCAGCTTCATTTCACCGGCTTGGTGATCACCGATTCGCTGTCAGCGACAGCCCTGAGCGCCGCCGGCTACTCCGTCCCCGCGGCCAGCGTCGCCGCACTGCGGGCGGGCGCGGACATGGTGCTCTACAACGCCACGCCAAGCACGGTCGCCAACCTCACGCGTCAGGTCATACAGGCGATCGTGTCCGCCGTCGGTTCCGGCACCCTCGCGCGGAGTCGCGTGGAGAGTGCCGTGCTGCATATCCTTTCGGCGAAACGCATAAACGTTTGTGCGTGACCGAGAAAAATGATGCCCGTCGCTGTACGGCGGTCCGAGTCGGCCAACTTCAGGTGAGCACGGCCGTCAACTCCTTGACGGCATCGCGGTACCGGTCAACGTCTGCGGCCTGCGCCGGACACAGCGACACGTGGTCCGCTCGCGGGCCCTACATCTATGCCCCGGCCGGCTGGAACAGCTCGATCGGGTTGCCGGAGGGATCATCGAGGAGGATCTGCCGGCCGCCAGGCCCGGTGACGACGTCGTTGCGAAACCGCACGCCGGCCGCGCGCAGCCGGGCCACCTCGGCGGTGATGTCGTCGACGATGAAATGGATCCGGTTCCAGCCTCCGGGCTCGGGCCTACGCCCGTCGGGCATCGGCCTGCCGGCCGAGCTTTGCGGGCCGGCCAACAGTAGCCGCAGGTTGCCGCGGGTGATGTCGGCGAACGCCGGCATTGCCGCGGTGTTGAGGGTGAATCCGAGGTTGGTGGTGTAGAAGTCCACCGCGGCGGCCACGTCGTCGACCATGTACCGGACGTTGACGATGCTGTCGGACACGATGCTCATCCCTTCTCCATCCTTGATGTTGGCGTGAGGCGGTGCAGCAGCAACCCGACTCTGCCGGCCAGCTCGTCCGCAGTGCGCTGGAACGCCGGGTAACCGTCGGGCTCACCGGCCGGGTCGGAGATGCTCCAGTGCGCTGGCTGCGGGTGGCCGGGAAAGTCGGGGCAGATCTCGCGGACCCGATCGCACAAGGTGATCACGTAGTCGAAGCGGCGGCCGGTGAACTCTGTTAGGTGCTTGGCGCGCGCGCCGGTCAGGTCGATGCCGTGGTCGGCCATCACCGCGACCGTATCCGGGTGCACTTGCCTGGGGTGGCTGCCCGCGCTGTGCACCTCGACCGCGTCGCCGGCAAGGTGCCGCAGCAGCGCCTCGGCCATCTGGGACCGGGAACTGTTGCCCGTACACAGGAACAACACCCGAACTCTCGCTTGACCCCGCGCTGGAACGGGCGGCGAGGCCAGGTCCACCCGCAGCGCGGGATGTAGCGCCCCGCCGGCGGCGGCCAGCAGCTGGCCGCAGCGCGCTATGTCCAGGCTGTAGTACATGTCGCGGCCGTCGGCATTGCTTCGGCGGGCGGTGACCAGATCCTTGCGGCGTAGCTGTCCTAGGTGGTAGGAGACCAGGTTCTGGGGCTGGCCGACGAGCGTGGTCAACTCGCGCACCTGCAGGTCACTGCGGGCCAACTCGCCCAGCAACCGCCAGCGCAGCGGGTGCCCGGCAAGACGCAGAAACACCGGTGGCGCGATCTCGCTGTCGGCCGGGTGAACGCCCATTGTGACAGACTACATCAAACCCATTTGATAGAACTTCCCGTGGAGCACGGTCACGGCTCCGGTAGCGCCGCCCGGCTGCGCGAACCGGGCGGTGACCAGATTCGCCTTACGCAGCCGCCCGAGATGGTAGGAGACCAGATTCTGCGGGCGGGCCCACCGGGGCGGTCACCTAGTGCACCTGCCCGGTCGCTGAAGGCCAAACTCGCCCGGCACCCTCCACTGCACTGGGTACCCAGCCAGGCCGAGAAGTGCCGGCGGCGGGAGTTCACTCTGCCCCTGACTGTTCCCCACCACCGCTGGATACATCAAATCGGTTTGATGCAATACCCCAGGGGTGAGTCTCGAGACTCGGGCACGGAACCATCGGTGGTCGGGCAGGCTAAGGAGTTGTCGCCGCAGACGGGAGACAGCGTCATGGCCCGGCCCAGGATTCTCATCGTGGGTGCCGGCTTCGCCGGGTTCCACGCCGCGCGGGAGCTGTGCCGGCTCTCCCGCGGACGAGCCGACGTCGCGATCGTGAACCCCACCGACTACTTTCTCCACCTTCCGCTGCTGCCCGAAGTGGCGGCCGGGCTGCTCGACCCTCGCGACATCACCGTGTCGCTGCCGGCAACGCTGCCGAGCGCCCGCCTGGTCCTGGCCGGAGCGAGCCATATCGACTTCGGGGTTCCGGGCTATCCGGAGGTGTACGCGTGCGGCGACGCGGCAGCCGCACCCGATCTGACCCGGCCCGGAGAGGTCACCGCGATGACGGCGCAGCACGCCGCGCGCCAGGGTCGCCAGGTCGCGCGCAACATTGCAGCGGAATACGGCACCGGCCGGCGCCGGCCGTACAAGCATCACGACCTGGGATTCGTTGTTGACCTCGGCGGTACGAAGGCGGCCGCCAACCCCCTGCGCATTCCGTTGCACGGGCTGCCGGCGAAGACGGTCACCCGCGGCTACCACCTGCTCTCCCTGCCCGGCAAAAGAATCCGCACAGCGACCGAGTGGCTGCTCGATGCCCTGCTTCCACGCCAGACCCTTCAGCTCGGCCTCGTCCGATCCCCTGCGGTACCGTTGAACACCGCTCGGCCGGAGCTGCCGACGGAGCCGGTTGGCCGGTTCCGGGCCGAAGGAAGCTGAGCGACCATGGCCACGCCGACCGGACCGTACACCTCCGCCGACCACGACGAGGGCGTCAATCCACGGCGTTGGCAGATCCTGAGCGTTCTCGTGGTGTGCCTCCTCGTGGTGGTGCTGGACAACACGATCCTCAACGTGGCGCTCAAGACCATCCAGCTTGATCTGCGGGCCACTCAGAATGAGCTGATCTGGGCCGTCAACGGCTATTCACTCGCGTTTGCCGCGCTGCTCTTCACCTGGGGCGTGCTCGGGGACAGGTACGGCCGCAAACGGATCCTCATCATCGGCCTGAGCCTGTTCGCCTCGTCGTCCGCGCTCTGCGCCTTCGCGAGGACTCCGGAGCAGCTCATCGCGTTCCGGGTGCTGATGGGGGCGGGCGGCGCATGCGTACTGCCGATCTCGCTCGCGATCATCACGGTGGTGTTCCCGCCGCGTGAGCGCGGTCGGGCGATCGGCCTCTGGGCGGGGTCGGTCGGTGCCGCGGTAGCCATCGGTCCCGTCACCGGTGGCCTGCTGCTCGAGCATCCCTGGCTCATCAACTGGCTCACCGGCAACGACTGGGGCTCAATCTTCTTCGTCAACGTACCGATCATCGCGGCCGGACTGGTCGGCATCGCGCTCGTCGTGCCCGAGACGCGCAATCCCCGTCCGGCACGGCTCGACCCGCAGGGCCTCCTGCTGTCTGTCGCGGGCCTGCTGCTGCTGGTGAACGGGATCCAGCAGGGCCACTGGGGCAGTTGGTCGACGTACGCTTGGATCGCCGGCGGGCTGGCGCTCCTCGCGCTGTTCGTGTTCTACGAACGGCGTACGTCCCATCCGTCCATTGACCTGTCGCTCTTTCGTATCCGTTCGTTCTCGGTGTCTCTGGCCGGCGTCTCTCTCGCCTTCGCGGCGTTGCAAGGCATCATCCTGTTCCTGGTCTTCTACTACCAGACCGTGCGCGGCTGGTCCCCGTTGCAGGCTGGGCTCCTGTCGCTACCGTTCGCGGCCGGTCAGCTGCTCGCCGCACCGCGCAGTGGTTCGTTCGTGGCACGGTTCGGTGCCCGTCGAGTCATCATGGTCGGCCTGGCCCTGGCCTGCGTCGGGATGGTGCTCCTCGCCGTCGTGCCGGAGCGAGCCCCGGTCTGGTACCTGATCACGTTGGGCTTCATTTTCGGCTTCGGGCTCGGCTGCACAGTGGCACCGGCGACAACCCGAATGACACTGGCGACGCCACCGGCACGATCGGGGTCGGGCTCGGCCGTACAGAACACCATTCGCCAGGTCGGCGCCGCGCTCGGGGTCGCGGTCATGTCCTCCGTGGTGGCGTCGGTCTACTCCCACCGCATCGCCGGTCCGCTCAACGCCAGCCAGCTGCCGCAACCGCTGCGCCAGGCGGCGAGCGACTCGGTCGGGTCCACGTACGACGTGGGCACACAGCTCATAGAGTCCGGACGGGCAACCCCGGCCCAGGTCGAGCCGATCCTGCAGGCGGCCAACGACGCATTCATGCCAGCGTTCCACGTTGCCGCGCTCGTCGCGCTGGGACTACTGTTCCTCGCCCTCCTGTTGTTCGCCGCCCTGCTGCCTAGGGAGGCGGAGGCGGTCGAATGGTCGTCTACGGAAACCAGAGCGGACGCGGACACGCCTCAGTGAGACCCACACCGGAGCTACGTGGCCTCGGCGACGGTGCAGTTCATCGCGTCCGCCCCCGGCGACACGCCGGGTAGCTCATACCTGCCTGGAACGGCACAGAGGAGTCACCTCGAAGCGCCGTGCCAGGATCTCCAGAGCGCGGCGTAGGCCCCGTCCGCGCGAATGAGGTCGTCGTGGCTGCCAAGCTCCGTGATCCGGCCGTCCTCCATGACCGCGACTCGGTCGGCGTCGTAAGCGGTGTTGAGACGGTGCGCGATCGCGATGACGGTACGCCCGGTGACCACGGCCGCGAGCGCGCGCTCGGTCCGCCGGGCGGTCGTGGGATCGAGCGCGGCGGTCGCCTCGTCGAGGATCAGTGTGTGCGGGTCGGCGAGCACGAGTCGCGCCAGGGCGAGTTGCTGGGCGTCGGGTGCACCGAGCTCGCGAGCGCCGTCGCCAAGCTCCGTGTCGAGACCGTTGGGCAGGTCGTCGTACCAGTCGGCTCCGACGGCGGCCAGCGCGGAAAGCATCTGGTCATCGGTCGTGTCGGGCGCGGCGAAGGCGAGGTTGTCGCGGAGCGAGCCGATGAAGACATGATGTTCCTGGGTGACCAGGGCGATCTGGCGGCGACGCTCGGCCGGGTCCAGCTCGGTGACCGCGCAGCCGCCGATGCTCACGACGCCCTCGCGCGCGGCATCGACCCCGGCGAGTAGCCGAGCGAGCGTGGACTTTCCGGCACCCGATGGGCCAACGATCGCGAGCCGCTCGCCGGGGCGCACCTCGAGGTCGATACCGTGCAGAACATCACGGCCGTCCAGATAGGAGTACCGTGCACCGCGCACCACGATCTGCTCACCAGACGGTACGGCCTCGCGGCCGCGCGGTTCCGGCGGCACTTGGCCGACCCCGAGCACGCGGGCGAACGAGGCGACGCCGCGCTGTGCCTGCTCTACCCACTGCAGCAGCCGATCTAGTGGATCGGTCGCCTGCTGGAGGTAGAGCGCGGCAGCCACCACCTCGCCGAGCGTCACCATTCCCCTGGCCAGGAAGAACCCGCCTACCCCGAGGATCGCCGCAATGGGTACGGCGTAGCTGGCCTCCACCACGGGAAAGAACACCGACCGTAACGCGAGCGTCCTTCTCCGCGTGGCCCACACCCGACCAATGCGCTCGGTTCCGTGCGCGATGCGGTTGTCGGTCAGGCGGAGCGCCTCGACCGTGCGCGCTCCTTCAGCCGTCGTGGTCAACGCGTCGGTCAGGTCAGCGGTGGCCGCACCCTCCGCGAGGTACGCGGCGCTAGCCCGATGTAGATACCAACGGCAGACGAGGTAGATCGACGGCAGCCCGGCCAGAGCGACGACCCCGAGCAGTGGATGAAGCAGGAACACCGCGCCGAAGAGCAGCGACAGGTGCGCCGACGCGATGACGAAGACAGGGACGACGTCGCGGACCATCGTTCCGACGGTTGTCACGTCGACCGAGCTGCGAGTAGTAAGATCCCCGGTCCCGGCCCGCTCGACCGCGGAGACAGGCAGGCTCAGCGTCCGGGAAACGAAATCCTCGCGCAGCCGGGCGAGCGCGCGTTCACCGAGCCGGTGCCCGGCGTAGTAGGCGTACCGGGTGAGCAGGCCCTGGGCCAGCACACAGAGGCCGATCGCCAGGGCCAAGCGATCCACGGCCGCGGCGCCGGCACCGGCGGAGACCTGGTCGACAATGCTGCCGAGCAACCACGGCGCGGCCAGCCCCGTAACCGCGCCCAGGCCGTGCAGCAGGAGAACGATGACGAATGCCCGGCGGTCCCGCACGATGAGGCCCCGGGCGGCCCGACGGACCGTGGAACGATCCGCGACCGGAAGCGCGGTCACCGCTGCGCCCCTTGAGCCTCGGAGGACCGGTCGGCCTCGGGCGACTCGCCCGCGTCCACCAGGTCGCTGTCACGGTGCACCAAGGCGCGGTACGCCGCATCGCGTTCGACCAACTCGGCATGGGTTCCGGTGGCGACGATCCGGCCGTCGTCGAGGAGCGCGACCGCGTCAGCGTGCCCGAGCATGAGCGGCGAAGTGGTCAGCACCACCGTGGTCCGGCCGGACCTCGCCTCGCGCAGCCGCTGCGCAATGCGCGCCTCGGTGTGCGCGTCCACTGCCGACGACGGTTCGAGCAGGATCAGCACCTCGGGCTCGGCGAGCAGCGCCCTCGCCAGGCGCACCCGCTGGCGTTCACCGCCCGAGAGCGTGCGTGCCCGGGTGGACACAGGTGTCGCGAGACCCTGCGGCAGCGCGTCGACGACGTCCTCGGCCGATGCCGCCCGCAGGGCCGCCCAGATTTCGGCGTCACCCGTGCGCTCCCGGACCAGCAGGATGTCCCGCAGCGTTCCGCCGAATATGTAGGAATCGTGATCCGCAACGAGGATCCGGGCCCGCACCTCGTCGAGAGGCATGTCCGCCAGCGGCATGCCGCCCCAGCAGACATCGCTCGCGACGAAACGACCGAGCCGGTCGGCCAGCGCAACGGCCTCCTCGGGATCGGACGCGGCGACCCCGAGGAGCCGGCCGTACGGGACCCTGAGACTGCTGGCGGGATCATGAAGGTCGGCCGGTCCGGCCGGCGCCGGCTTGAGCCCCGGTCCGCCGGCCTCGTCCGGCGTGAGGTTGAGCAGGGCGATGATCCGGCGGGCCGCGACCCTTCCGCGGATCAACTCATAGCCGCCCTCGAGCAGGAACCAGACGGGAATGACCAGGATGGCGACGTAGCCATACACGGCGACCATCTCTCCGATCGAGATGTCGCCGGCCCCGGCCATCCGCGCCGCGAGCCATACCACGGCCGCGAGGAACATTCCCGGTATGACGATCATCCCGGCCTCGATCCAGCTGCCGACCGCGCCGACGCGATATCCCTCGTCGAGCAGCTTCTGCGACCGCGCGGCGTACCGACGCCCGAAGAGGCCGCGTCCGCCGACCCCGGCGAGCACCCGCAGGCCCGCCACGATGTCCCCCGCGCGGGTCGTGAGGATGCCCTGCTCGTGCCGGTACGCCGACTCGGCCTGTTCCAGTCGCCGCAGCAACGGTCCAATAAGTACCGCGATCGCGGGGACGCCCAGCAGGACGAAGGCTGCGAGAAGCGGTGAGAAGGACCAGAGCACGACGGCGACGACGGCGTAGGCGATGACGGCGCCGACACCTGGCCCGGTCATCGTCAACACCTCCGACACATGCCCGACGTCCGAGCCGGTGACCGTGGCGACCTCTCCCGCGGCGAGCTTGCGGGGAAGCACCGCGCCGATCCGGGATAGGTGCCGCAGCAGGACCCCCGCAGAGCGCGCGGTCGCGTCCTCACGGACGAACGTCATCGTCCGGTGTCGCATGATGCCGAGGTACGCCAGTGCCACCCCCGCGACGAGGATCGCCAGCACCCACACCGCCAAGGCCCGGTTGTCGCGCGCACGCAACCCATCGTCGATGGCCCGGGCGATGAGATAGGGCCGGGCCGACAGCCCGACCATCCAGGCCGTGCCAATCACACTTCCACGTAGCACGCGCCAGGGCTCGGAGCGGACCAGCCACCAGATGTATCGCAGCGGGCCCCTCGTGTCCGGAACACCGGGATCGGGATGGGGGATGTGCGGGGGCACGCGCCAAGGCTACCGATTCCGCCGAACGTGACCGCCTCAATTTCGGGTCGCGGCCCCGCGCTGGCCAGGGGTGCATGAAACCCGATCCGACAGCATCGACCACGTCGGCTGGGCGGAGGCGGATGTGCCGGGAACCTGGGTGGGCCAGACCGCGGGTCGCATGGTACCCGGTTCGCAGCGGCGATACGACCGCGGTCAAGGTGGTTTCGAGCCACCTCGACTACATCGCGCGCCACGACGGCCAGTTGCACGCGTTCCGGCGCGACGACGGTGGCTCATCCCCGGGCAGGTGGGTCACGGTAACTGCGTCCCTTCCACCGGGCCGAGCGGCGCAGGGCGAGTAGGTAGACCGGCAGCGCGACCGGCGCGGTGAAGGGCACCAGGACCGCTTCCGGGTACGCGCCGCGGCCCGTCTTGGCGTTGACAAGCAGTCGTTCGGCCGTACCGAGCAGCGCCGCGATCCGCCAGGCCGGGCCTGACGACCAGCGAAGCCACGGCACCGTGTACGCGGTGAGGTTGAAGGCCGCGCTCGCCGCCAGCACGAGATCGCTGTGGCGGTGGATCGCCCGCAGACTCTTGCCCAATCCCCGCACAGTGGAGGCGTACCCGTCGTACATCCGCGCGCCCACCAATTCCTGCCCGAGTGCAAGCCCGAGCTTGAGTCCGGCTCGACGGCTGCGCTGGGCGAGTGCGAGATCTTCGACGATCTTCCCGGACACGGCTTGGTGACCGCCGACCGCCAGGTACGCCTTGCGACGAAATGCCAGCACCTGCCCGTTGGCCACCGCCGCCACCGCAACCGGAGCGTCCAGCAACGGGTGCGGCAGGAACGCGAGCAGGTTTTCGTCGATGAGTGGAACCAGGGTGCGCTCGCCGAGGGTGCCGGTGTTTTGCCGAGGAAAGATCGAGAAGACGTCGGCGTGCTGCCGCACCATCTGTGCCCATAACGCGTCGAGGGCCCCTGGCCGCAGCGTCACGTCGGCGTCGCAGAAGACAAGCAGGTCGCCCGTCGCCGTGTTGGCGAGTTGCTGGCACGCCCAGTTCTTGCCGATCCAGCCGGCCGGCGGTCCGGCGCCGGTCAGCACGCGCAGTCGCGGGTCGGTAAAGGCGCGAACGACGTCGGCCGTACCATCGCTCGACTCGTCATCCAGGATGAGGATCTCCTCAGCCGGCTGGGCGAGCAGTGCGGGCAGCGCGTGCCTAAGGCG
>Ga0184625_10000448_pt1 | contig 15457 bp, 19 predicted proteins | sample PLM3_30_b1_FD_133151 | JGI IMG/M metagenome (GOLD analysis project Ga0184625, IMG submission 133151) | Groundwater sediment microbial communities from an aquifer in East River, Colorado, USA - PLM3_30_b1 | ecosystem: Environmental > Terrestrial > Soil > Riparian zone | place: USA: East River... | reverse complement strand
TATAATTGGTGCGACCAAACTCGCCTCCCCAAATCACCAGTGTTTCATCCAACAATCCACGTTGCCTGAGATCAGTGATTAACGCAGCAGAGGCCTGGTCCACGTCCTTTGCCTGGCCAGCCATTTCTTGCGGTAGATTTCCGTGCTGATCCCATCCCTGGTGATAAAGTTGAACAAAGCGAACCCCATTCTCTGATAGCTTGCGGGCAAGTAAACAATTGGCTGCAAATGTTCCGGGAACCAAACAATCCGGTCCGTATAGTTTGATAATACTTTCAGGTTCCTTGGAAACATCCATAATATCGGGTACTGCAGTCTGCATCCGAAAAGCCATTTCGTACTGTTGCACTTTTGTTTGAATCTCGGGATCTCCAAAGGCTGAGAAGGAGAGCTGGTTCAATTCAGATATTCTGTCAAGCATTTTTCTTCTATCCATGGAATTCATTCCCTGCGGATCTTCCAGGTAGAGCACAGGGTTTTCACCGCTGCTGAATTGAACACCCTGGTGAATGGAATCGAGAAAACCATTCGTCCATAGTTTAGAATAAACACCTTGACCATTTCCTTTTCCCCGAGATAATAAAACCGTAAATGCAGGGAGGTTTTTATTCTCGCTGCCTAGTCCATAACTCAACCATGCTCCCATACTCGGACGGTTGCCCTGCTGCGCTCCAGTTTGGAAAAAAGTGAGTGCCGGATCGTGGTTGATTGCTTCGGTGAACATAGACCTCACAATACAGATATCGTCGACTATTTTTGCAGTGTGCGGAAAAAGATCGCTTACCCACGCTCTTGATTCGCCATACTGTTTAAAATCATAAAAAGATCCAACTAATGGAAAGGATTTCTGATTTGCAGTCATGCCCGTAAGTCTCTGCCCCATTCGAATTGAAGCCGGCAATTCCTTGCCCATCATTTCTCTCAGCTTCGGCTTATAATCGAAAGACTCCAATTGAGAAGGAGCGCCATTCTGAAAGAGATAAATAATTCTCTTGGCTTTGGGAGCAAAGTCGGGCATGTTGGAAAGAACAGCCTCTTCATCACTGTTTCCTGAAAACAAGTCCGGTATCAGTAAGGATCCAAGTGCCACGCTACCGATGCCCAGGCTGAGCCTTGACAAGAAGCGGCGCCTGTTTACGCTTAACCGATGTTCCAGAATTTCATTTGCCATCACTCACGATTTGGTTATGGATTCTTCGAGATTGTAAATAGTAACCACCACTTGCATCAGGGCAGCCAGTGTTACCTTATCAGGTTTCGGTGGTAATGGATATTCACCCACTTCCAGCAATTTACCCGCTTCATCCGGTTTGGATTTGTAGATGCCCAACTGTTCTTCAAAATAATTTTTGAGAATTGCTGCTTCCTTTGCCTCAGGCTTTCGACAAACTATGTGTCGGAATGCTTCCTCTATTTTCTGATCAACACCATTATTCTCTTCCAATAATTTTGCGGCCAATACTCGGGCGGCTTCCAAAACTGTTGGATCATTCAACATCACCAATGCCTGCAAGGGTGTGTTGGTGTTCAACCTCTTCACTTCGCACTGATCGCGGTTGCTGGCATCAAATATTCCCATTGAAGGAGGAGGTACTGTTCGCTTTATAAAAACATACATTCCCCTTCTGTATAATTTATCACCATGGTCTTGCTGGTAGGTGCTGAGTTGTCCCCGGCCCGAAGTAGCAGCTTCCCATAATCCTGGGGGTTGATATGGTTTTATGCTGGGCCCTCCAATCGATTTGGTGAGCAACCCACTCGAGCTCAGGACGAGGTCTCGAACAAATTCTGCCTTGAGCCGTGAACGCGGAGCGTGGGAAAGAAGAATATTTTCAGGATCTGCTTTCAATTTCTCTTTCGATATCACTGCCGACTGCCGATAGGTTGCGGACATCACTATCTGTTTCACCAATCGCTTGATGTCCCAACCGTGTTCTCTGAAATCAACAGCCAGCCAATCCAATAAAGCAGGATTTGAAGGCAATTCACCTTGCATGCCAAAGTCACCCACGGTTTTTACAATACCCCTTCCAAAAATTTCCTGCCATAGCTGGTTAACAAAAACTCTCGCGGTGAGTGGATTGCGTTTGTCAAACAACCATTCGGCCAATCCCAATCTATTTCTCTGCTTCGCCGTGTCAAATGGGAAAATAGCAGCTGGAGTTCCGGCCTTCACCTCTTCCCCATGGGCGTCGTAGGCGCCGCGCTTAAGAATATATGTTTTGCGAGCAGTGTCCAGATCACCCATTACGGATACAATGAGTTTATTGGTATCTGGTTTATTCACAAAACTCAATATGGATTTCAAATCAGCGTTCGTGATTTGCATCAATGGTTTTTTGGCGTAGGTCTCGGGACCACCAACCACCGATTCCAGTCCCACCTCTTTTACATTATTAAAAAAAGAATAGAGCTGGTAATATTCCTTTTGCGTGAATGGATCAAATTTGTGATCGTGACAGTGCGCGCATTCCATGGTCACTCCCAATAGTGCCTTGCTGAAAGTATTGGTTCGATCACTCACATATTCTACGCGATATTCTTCATCAATCACTCCTCCCTCTTCCGTTATCTTATGATTACGATTGAAGCCGGTAGCCAATAATTTCTCCTTGCTGGAATCGGGCATTAGGTCACCTGCTAATTGCCAGGTAACAAATTGCTGGTAAGAATAATTTTTATTGAATGCATGAATCACCCAGTCGCGCCAGGGCCATTGACTGCGGTAATTGTCATCCTGGTATCCATGCGAATCTGCATAGCGTGCTATGTCCAACCAATATAGCGCCATGCGCTCACCATAAGTTGGACTCGCCAGCAACTGGTCCACCATTTTTTCATAGGCGTTGGGATCTTTGTCTGAAAGAAACCGGTCCATAATGGATATATCTGGCGGAAGCCCGGTAAGGTCGAGGCTGACTCTTTTTAATAGCCGTTCCTTATCGGCCTCTTCATTTGGCTTCAATTCTTTTCGTTCTAGTTTTTGAAGAATGAAATAATCGATCTCATTCTTTACCCAATCCTTGTTTTTGATTTCTGGCAAAGCCGATTTTACGGGCGGAACAAACGCCCAATGCGGTTCATATACGGCTCCCTGCTTGATCCATTTCTGGATGATCGCAATTTCCTGTGGCGTTAGCCGGAGATTTGATGAAGCAGGCGGCATCATCATCGAAGTATCGTCTGAGGAAATGCGTAGGTATACCTGGGAGGAATCGGGCTGGAATGGCACGATGGCATGTGCGCCGGGATGCTCCTTTAAGGCATCATAAGCGCTTTTCGCAATATCGAGTCGCAAGCCGGCCTGGCGCTTGTTAGCATCGGGACCATGGCAGCTATAACATTTGTCCGAGAGAATGGGCCTGATATCAAAATTGTAACTGACCTTTTCACTCGTTTCAGTCCGGCCGAAAGGATTACAGGCTTCTATCACAACGAAGGACCCAAAACCTGCAAGGATCAATAGAAGGCAAGCTCGCAGCATGGTCAAATATAAGCCAATTGGGAAATTCTGCCAGCTTTGCCCGCCGAAGCCACGCGCCGCGCGTGGCGAAGGCGGGCCTATTGCCAATTCCGGAGCGGAATGACTTATGAACTAACAAAAATGAACCAGCATCGAATAGTGGGTTCCCAGTTGCCTATTTTCCCCTTAATGCCCCTTTCCTAAATTCATTTCCAATCCTACGCTCAGGCGATAATTATTCTGAGTGGCGTCTGCAAAAAAAGTAGGGATATAATCCACCTGCATCAATCTTATGTCGAATTTATTATTGAGTTTATAATTAAGACCAACCCCCAGGTTGGCGCTCAGGGAAGTTTCACTATTGCTGGTAGATCCAGACCCGCCAAATTCGCTCTTCACCTTATAATTAGCAATCCCCAGGAGTGCATGGGTAGAAAGATCCAATTTGGAATTAGTCCCAAAGAGATTTGGTTTATAACTAATGCCGCCGCTCAAAGTATATATGCTGTTCTTCTGTTTGAAATCATCCTCTTTATCAGTTTGCTGGTAGTAACCACCGTCAATCATGAGGCCTACTTTGGTACTCAGCGGGTAGGTATATTCAAGGGTAGCTCCATATGCGCCGAATTTTACTTCCTTATCCCCGAAATGGAGATAACTGGGACCTACAAAGAATTCGTGAAAGGTGTAGGGGGATGAACAACATTCATCAGGGCAATTACCAAATCCGGCCTTGCTCAGTACATCTTTGATGTTTTCGCAGGAAAGTCCGGGTTCGAGTGATCCCATAAGGTCATGATCATGACCGGCGCAAGGGGAACTGCAGCGGGTATAGCTGGCTCTAGGGGTACAACAGTCTTGCCCGGGATCTGGTGGTGGGTCGCAACGGTTCTCTACCGAGTTTGTTCCCTCAACAACATTAAATAAGCGAGAACAGTATCTATCCGGCAGGCCAAGCAGGTGCATGGTTTCATGGCAATAGGTATGCGGATGCGCATTTCTCCTCCAGGTGCCGAAGGAGTTTCCACTGTTTGCTCTCCCGATATTGGCAAATGAAGGCAACCCGTCCTCGTCTACCATGGTAACCTGATGAAAAGTCCATTTTTCATCATCTGTAAGCGAGCTCCATTTTTTGACGATGGCAATCATGGTCACCTTACATCCTTTTTCTTTGTTGGACTCGCAGGGAATAAAACACTCGCTCTTAAAGCATTCTTCCATTTGAGCAGTTACGGCGGCCACGTCATCATCGGTCCCTTCGATCCCTAATTGAACTATGATGCGGATAATGCACACATTGTCCTTATCCCTCACGATCGTATTCGCGTGATTTTGAGGTGCACATCCTTGCAGGAGGAAATAGCCGGTTAAGATCAAAACCGAAAGAAAAAGACGATTCATGCTTATTTACTTTTGCGGGACGGATTGACCGTAATAGATCCTGATCTTTCGTGGTTCGAGGATATGATTGATGAAGGCAACCAATTCATTCACCTGGGGGACATCCGTGTTCAGCAACTGCACTGTTTTCTTTTTACCTGAACTGTTTAATGCAATTAGGATTCCTGCTCCATCGGCCACACCCCGATCATATTTATCATTGAGTTGAAAAAAACCCAGTTGATCGGCCTTAGCAAAAATGGAATCAAGTTGTGATTTAGAAATGGTGAAGACAGCAGAATCTTTTCCTTTTCCGCTCACTTCCCGCAACTGGTAATTACATTCTCCATTTGTATTCACCAGAAGGTTTTGATAGGTGCCATAAGGCGCACGGGAGCCGGCATTGATATGAATGACGGTTTGCCCTGCCACGTGCATAGAGAATAGTCCGCTAAAAAGGAGCAATAGTGAAAATAGTTTTACCATACACTGAGTTGTTCAGTAAAACAATGTTGACAATATAAAGCCAATCAATATGATCAATGAAACGGGACTCGCAAAAAAACTCTTCTGGCGGTTTTGGTTTAAGGTCAATAAAGATAATGGAGATCAACGGAACATTCCAATGCAATATAAAATAATTGTGACCCACCGACCTGTTGCTCCTAACGGAGCAAAGAAATATTCGTGAATTGATTGGTGCCGACCTGTTGCTCCTAGCGGAGCAAAGAAACATTCGCGAATTAATCCTACCGACCTGTTGCTCCTAGCGGAGCAAAGAAACATTCGCGAATTAATCCTACCGACCTGTTGCTCCTAACGGAGCAAAGAAACATTCGTGAATTGATTCTACCGACCTGCTGCTCCTAACGGAGCAAAGAAACATTCGTGAATCGATCCCTGCTACCGACCTGTTGCTCCTGGCGGAGCAAAGAAATATTCGCAAATTGATTGCTACCGACCTGTTGCTCCTGGCGGAGCAAAGAATATTCGCAAATTAATTCTTGCAAACGAGTTGCCTGGTTGAAAGGTAAATTCAGGAGACTTCTTTGCCCCAGAGGGGCAAAAGGTCGGTAACCAGGAATAGAGGGTTGCGATCTTGCCCCGTAGGGGCAACAGGTAGGTGGGCTGATGCCGGTTTTATGAGAAAAAACCGATCTCAAAACCGTGTTTTGCACATTGCTGATTCCTAAGGGAAATGAAATTTTGCTCATTACATAACCAGAAACCAAATGCAATGTCAAATACCTATACACAAATTCACATTCAATGTGTGACGGCTGTAAAATATCGGAGAGCATTGATCGATGCAAAATGGAAAGAACGATTACATCAATACATTACAGGTATTGTCCAAAAAAATGGCCATAAAATGATCGCGATAAATAGCATGCCCGATCACCTCCATTTCTTTTTTGGATTTCGCCCAAATCAATCCCTTTCAGACCTCATGCGGTTGGTGAAAGGAGATTCTTCAGAATGGCTAAATGACAAAAAAATCTGCACCTCTAATTTCCGGTGGCAAGAAGGCTACGGCGCCTTTTCCTATTCTAAATCAGACATACCTAATGTTGCAAATTATATACACCGCCAGGAAGAACACCATAGAAAAAAGACCTTTCTCGAGGAATACAAGGAAATATTGGACGAATTTGAAATTGAATATAATCCTCTATACATTTTTAAGCCTTTGGAATAGGAAAGAATAAAATGAATGGGATATTTGCCCATGATCTCCTCCCACAAAACCATTGAGGATTGCCTGGCCATTTTCAAGCCTGTTATTGGTGTAGATCTTGAAAAATACAAGAACCACGTCTATCGCGTCTTTTTGAATTGCCTCCTATTAGATAGTGAATCAACAAATGAAGAGAAATATGCGATAGCAGCAGTGTTTCATGACATTGGTATCTGGACAAATCACACGATTGATTACCTGGAACCTTCCATTGAACATGCGAGGACTTTCCTCAACGCTACAAGCAAAGAAAATTGGGAAGCCGAAATTTCACTCATGATCTATTGGCACCATAAGCCAGGCAAGTACACCGGAGATCATTCTCACACTGTAGAAATCTTTCGGAAAGCAGATTGGATCGACGTTTCCTTAGGCGTAAAGACATTCGGGTTGAATAGGCAAAAAATCAAAGATGCCGGGAAGAATTTTCCCAACAAGGGCTTCCACCTCTTTCTCATCAGGAAACTATTCAGGAATTTCCTCTCTCATCCCCTGAAGCCCCTCCCCATGTTTAAAACCCATTGAGAAAGCGCTTTCACTGAAGGGAACTTATTATCTTCCCTAAATCGGTTTTACCAGGCATATTCAAAATAAACCGGGATGATTAGGACCATTAGAACCGACTCGGACAATGAAGATTTCATTCAGCTCGTCAGACTGCTGGACGCTGATTTAGCAAAGAGAGACGGCAGTGATCATTCCTTTTATGCCCAGTTCAATAAGATTGATAAGATCAAACACGCGGTGGTGGCATATGAAAACGATTTGCCTGTTGGATGTGGTGCAATAAAAGAATTCAATTCCGCTTCCATGGAGGTAAAGCGGATGTACACCCTGCCCGAATGCAGGGGAAAAGGAATTGCTACCACCATCCTGGTCGAATTGGAAAAATGGGCTGCTGAATTGTCTTATGAAAAATGTGTTCTCGAAACAGGAAAGAGACAGCCAGAAGCCATCGACCTGTATAAAAAGAATGGATATAGCGTAATTCCTAATTATGGTCAGTATGCAGGGATCCGCAATAGCGTGTGTTTTGAAAAACCCATCAGGTAAATCATGCTAGGGGATTATAGAAAAATTCGTTTATCGAAAAAAGTATGCGGTGTAACACTAGGCCGACACAATTTTGAAAACAATATGCCTGCCGCGAAAACGGAGTTTTCTATCTCATTCCCTCCTTTTGGTCAACTGGCTGTCATCTTGCATACTTTTGCCACAAAACCTCTATTTTTGAGCTAGTGTCTATGATTTAATGCATTATAAAGCAAGAATAATTTAATTATGAATAACAAGAACCTGAAAGGAACATTACTAGTAAGTATAGTCACTCTAATGTTCGCCTGTAATAGTAATACTGAGAAAGAAAAACCCGAGGCAGTAGTGGTTGACAAAGAACAAATAATGGCAGAAATTCAGGCCAAGGAAGATGAATTTGCTGCAACTTATAATGCTGGAGTGATGAAGAATATTGGCTATTATGCAGATGATGCAGTAACCTTTTATCAAAACAGGGCACCATTAGTGGGCAAAGCAGCAATTGTAGAATTCTTGAAATCCGATTTACGTTCAAACAACAATACAATCTTATTTAAGACTAACGAAGTTTTTGTATCAAATGATGGGAACCAGGTTGTGGAAATTGGCAATTATAAAGTAATTGACTCTACTAAAACAACTATTAATACCGGAAATTATATGAGCCTGTTTGAAAAAAGAAATGGCAAATACGTATGCGTAAGAGATATGAGTGCCTCAGTCATGCCGGTTGACGACTAAGAACCAATCCCGATAGCCCCGATAGCTATCGGGGGGACAAGATCCAAGATCCAAGAACCAAATAATGAGATCCAAATAATAATAAAAAAATACAAATAGAACAGAAAAAAACCCCGGCTCATCGCTGGGGTTTTTTATTACCGGGAATTGATAACGGCAAAAAAAAAGTCGGAAGTTAGTTATTGAAATTTTTCTTATCTCTTCCTATTTCTTCTTATTTATTCTTATTTATTTGGATCTTGGTTCTTGGATCTTGGTTCTTGGTTCTTGGAATTTATCTCCTTCTCCCACCACCACCACCTCTCATTCCTCCTCCACCTCCACCTCTCATTCCGCCTCCACCTCCGCCTCCACTATTCCTGGTACGGCCTGAAGAATAATTTGATGTTGATGGACGCGTTGAAGCAGAAGGTCCACCGGTGGAAGGACGATTCGCCGCCCCTGTGGATGGACGGGTTGACGCGGAAGGCCCGCCGGTTGAAGGACGATTGGCTCCCCCTGTAGATGGGCGTGTAGATGCGGAAGCACCTCCTCTATTACCATTACCATAATTTCCATTTGCCTTATTATGCGACACTCTATCAGATTGGTTCCTATTGCCGTTGTAATTATTGAAATTATTTTCGTTGTGTATTATAGTAGTATTATGATAATGACCGCCATACCCCCCTCCATGATAATAGTAATTATTTGAACGATAAATGCCAACGGCCATTACCGTAAAAAAAGCAAAATAAGGCGGATAATATCCATAATAATAAGGTGGGGCATAGGGCACATATGCAGGTGAATAAACATACTGTACAATTGGTGCTGATTCCACAACTATGGTAGTTGTTGTTGCCGGAACACTTGCAGTAACAGGGTCGGGACCTTTATAACCTGGATTAGCAGTAACTGAGGGGCTATCGCCCTTTGGCTCGACAACATAATTTTTGCCATACAACTCTTCATCTCCAACAATTTGCATCGTAACCTTACCTTTTTTGTCTTTATCTACCAGAATAACCGCAACATCCTGTTTTTCTTTTTCACTAACGTCAATCTGAAGTATAAATGTAAAAGACGAATCCTTCCGCTTTGTAACCACTTTGATGAAGTCAACTTTTTTATCCAGGTCTAAATCCATGTTATTGATGCCTGTCTTTTGTTCATTTAACGATTTTTCAAACCCTTCAATGGTTTTTGATTTTTGAAAAAGATCCAATACAGCATAAAGATCCAGGTTATCTCCTGGTAAGCCTAACGATGCAGTATCACTCCCTGCTTGAGAAAAAACAGGTTGGCCTATTAAGCTCATCGCTGCTACTAAATATGGTAAAATGAATTTTTTCATGAAATGCATAATTTATCAACTAAATCTTTGAACAAGTTAACCAATATACCTAAAAAATCGACAGTGTCTCAGTCCATGGTGAACCTCGTGTCCCTTCTGCCTCAGGAAGTAGGTCGCAAAGGACAGTCTTGTATTAAATCCGAAACATAACTAATTTAGTCCGGTCAGCAGCGTCATTGAACTTGATGCTCTATTCAAGTGTGGTATACTTATGAATGACATTGATTTGAAATTTGAAATGATCAATTACACCTTCCCATTGGTTTTCGTAAGGGGAACGAATGAGAAGCCCTTTCCATTTGGGGAGGGAAATGGTGTGCAGGAAACTACTATTAAAGACTTTTTCATTTCTAAATTTACAGTTACCCAAATTCTTTATAAGCATATTATGGGTATTAACCCAGCTAATAACAAGGGAAATAACATACCCGTTGAATGCGTGTCTTATGATGATATTGTAATGAAAACAGGCTTCCTAGATAAAATGAATTCAGATAGTGTTAAGGAGAAACTAAGTGGGCAATTTGAAAATATTTCTTCGTTACAATTTCGATTGCCTTCTGAAACAGAATGGGAGTATGCCGCAAAAGGAGGAATACACTGGACAGATGGATTTATTTTCAGCGGAAGCAACAATATTAAAGAGGTTGCATGGTATAAAGATAATAGCCTTGGTGAGAGCGAGCCCGTTGGTCAAAAAAAACCCAACCAGCTGGGAATTTATGATATGAGTGGCAATATCTGGGAATGGTGTCAGGACTATTTTAATAATGATGTGAGTAAAATACCCAGGGACGGGAGCCCTCTTCTTGAACAAAGTGCTGAGCGGGTTCTTCGTGGTGGGTGTTTTCACAACTGGGCAATTCACTGTACGGCAACAAAGCGCTACGAAATTATGCCTGAGTACAAGGATCCATGCATTGGCTTTCGGTTAGCATTGTCCTTTTAGCGAGTCATCAACGTTCTGCATTGTAAAAGACGTGATATGCGAAAAATAATATTATCGGTTGCGGTGAGCCTGGACGGCTTTATTGAGGGTCCAAATGGAGAATACGACTGGTGCGTGATGGACCCGCATTATAACTTCGCCGAATTCCTTTCTCGGATCGACACTGTCTTTGTTGGACGTAAGACGTATGAGATGTCTTTAGAAATGGAAGGCGGACCTGAAGGATTTCCAAAATTTAAAGAGTATGTTTTTTCAACAACACTTGACAAAGTAAAAGAGGGAGCAATTTTGATAAGGGAGAATATAAAAACTGAAGTTGATAAAATTAAGAAAGAAGCAGGAAAAGATATTTGGCTTTTTGGAGGTGCAGGATTAACAACTTCACTAATGAACCTGGGGTTAGTTGACGAACTCTCATTGGCCGTCTGCCCTATTATACTAGCAGGTGGTAAACCTTTATTCAGTAACCTTAAAGATAGGACGCAACTGAAGCTGGTTGATGCAAAATCATTTTCTACAGGATCGGTTTTACTAACTTACAACCTGGGTCATAAATAGCCGGAGGGAATTGAGCCGAAAACTATCAATTAAAACCTATCGATATGTATGAAGAAAAAATCCCCATCATTAAAATGGAAGAAGAGGAAGATACTGGCGAAAGGGAACCAATAGGTTTTCGAACTCCTTTTCAAAAAAACAGGCAGGAGGGATCGTATATCACTGAAGCAAAAGAAAGCCCATCCGCGAATCCACTACTGATGGAATTATTGAATGAAAGGAAATCAATCCTTGAAAGCAGCAGTCTAAAACCCAGGGAAAAGTTCAGATTATTAGAGAGCAATAGAAAGGCCTTTGTGCTAATTAAAGGAGGCACCATTAAGAAAACAGAGAATATAGTTTATGCGGTTTTGGTATTTAGTGGAGTTTTAATAGTTACCCTGGCCTTACTAAATACATTTTCAAATTTGTCGACGGAGATCACACTTACATTCATGGGCACTGTATTAGGCGGCACAATTGCCACCATCACACAGAAAATAGGGAAGTTATAACTAAACTTCGAGGACATTCGAAATTAAAGAATGGAAGGAACAAAGTTTTCTGAAAAAATCATGATCAAGTGTAGACCCCTTGCAGCCTTTGATTACACGCAGGATTATAATAAAAGGCTTGAATGGGACAGCTTCCTGAAGAGAGCAGAATTAATGGACGGTGCCCTCAAAGCCGATAAAGGAGTGAGGGCCTATTGCGTTTCAAAAAATGGGCTCGGCATGGTAACAGAATATGTCTCCTTCAACAGGCCAAAGGCTACGGCCATTAAAATGACCAGGGGTCCCTATATGTTTAAGTCCTTTCTTGGTTCCTGGACCTTTAAAGAATTTGAAGACCACGTCACCGAAGTAATCTTTTTATATTCGTTTAGGCTGCGGTTTCCATTTAACCTGGCAACTGGATTTATAAAACGCAATTTACAATCGAACGTAAAGCAACGTTTGATCGACCTTAAAACAAACCTCGAGACCAGAACGAAAAATGGCAAAATCAACTAAACTTTCAGAACGCGAGGAGGTGTCTCTACACATCCAAAAACTAGAACCCACTTTAGCGAAGGTTGTGGAATCATTACGCAAGATCATTCTCGGTACCGACAAAGAAATAGGAGAACGTATCAAATGGAACAATCCAAGTTTCTACTACAGCGGGGAAATGAAACCTTTCGACCCAAAGGAGTACAAGAGGGAAATAATCGTCTTCAACCTTTACAAAGGAAGGATCATGCTCGTGTTTCCCAGTGGAGCTAAGTTGAAGGATGCAACTGGATTTCTTGAAGGGGAATATAAAGACGGGAGGAGAATTGTAGTATATAAAGACATGGAGGATGTAAAATCGAAAGAGAAGGTATTGCAGAAGGTGATTAGGGATTGGTTGAAATTTGTAGATAAATAAGAAGAGAAGAACCAATCCCGATAGCTATCGGGACAAGATCCCCGCCCGACTGACGTCGTTCGGGCGGGCAAATAAAGAGGAGAAAAGAAAACAAAAAATAAAAAAAAGGAAATGAAAAGATTCATTCTTCTCAAATTAATTGTCGCCTTTACGCTATCTAACCTATTTGCACAACCCAAGGAGGAAAAGCCGACGGCTAATATTTTGAACCCGGATCAAACTGTTACAACAGAAAATACAGTGACGATCAAGGGAGCAAAAATTCCTTACAAGGCTATTGCGGGGACGATTCCTGTTTGGAATGATTCCGGGAAAGTTGTGGCAGGTGTATTCTTTACATACTATGAGCGTTCCGATGTTAAGGACCGTGCGGCCAGGCCATTGGTGATTTCCTTCAATGGTGGCCCGGGTACTCCTTCTGTTTGGATGGAAATTGGCTATACTGGTCCGCGTTTATTAAATATCGACGATGAAGGGTATCCCATTCAGCCTTATGGCATAAAAGAAAACCCGCACTCCCTCATTGACATGGCCGACATAGTTTATGTTGATCCCGTAAACACAGGTTATTCCAGGATCGTAGGGAATGCACCCAAGGCGATGTTCTTTGGTGTAAATGCAGACATTAAATACCTGGCTGAATGGATCAGCACTTTTGTAACCCGCTATAATCGCTGGCCATCTCCTAAATACCTGATCGGCGAAAGTTATGGCACCAACAGGGTTTCTGGCCTGGCGCTGGAGCTGCAGAGATCACAATGGATGTTTTTAAATGGAGTAGTCCTTGTATCTCCAACTATCCTGGGCATTGAGCGATCGGGCCCGGTAGATATTGCATCCCACCTCCCCTATTACGCTGCGACGGCCTGGTACCACAAAGCACTTCCAGCTGATCTGCAAAGCAAGAATTTGACGGCTCTCCTACCTGAAGTGGAAGAGTTCACCATCAATGAACTCATCCCTGCAATTGCTAAAGGCGGATTCCTGGATGAAGCAAAGAGAAAAATCATAGCTGCTCAGATGGCTCGTTATTCGGGCATATCTGAAAAAGTGATCATACAGCGCAATCTCAATATTCCAACCCGCTTTTTTTGGAAAGAGTTGTTGAGAGAAAGAGGATATACGGTGGGAAGACTGGATAGTCGCTACCTGGGCATCGATAGCCAGGACGGAAGTGATACCACAGAGTATAATCCAGAACTCATTTCGTGGAATCATGCTTTTTCACCCGCCATGAATTATTATATGCGGGAGATCCTGAATTACAAAACGGATCTTAAGTATTATATGTTTGGCCCGGTTAGTCCATGGGATAGAACAAACGATAGAACCGGTGAAAATCTGCGCCTTGCAATGGCACAAAACCCTTTCTTGCATGTGATGATACAATCCGGATATTTTGATGGCGCCTGCGATTATTTTAACGCGAAGTACGATATGTGGCAGATGGATCCAAGCGGAAAAATGAAAGAGCGATTGAGCTGGAAGGGATATGAGAGCGGCCATATGATGTACTTGCGCAAACCTGACCTGGCAACAAGCACAGAAGACCTTCGTGAATTCATATCAAAAACGTTGCGCAAGCCAGAACAACCGGCGAGGTATATGAAACCATTCTGAAATACAAAAAATCAACAATTTGAGCACGGAGAAATCAATCCTTGACTTCCTGTCAAGCTATAAGGAAGAAGTAATCATCCAAGCATTATCACTGCGAAAAATTATCCTGAAAAATCTTCCAGCTATTATTGAGGAAATTGATGTGCCTGCAAAAATGGTTGCTTATTCCTATGGACCAAAATACGCGGACATGATTTGTACGTTAATCCCATCAAAAAAGGGGATTAAACTGGGATTTTACAAAGGCAATGAACTTCCAGATCCAGATAAACTTCTTGAAGGAACAGGCAAGATTTCACGGTTTGTGCAAATCAAGGATGAGGATCAGATAAAATCAGCTGCGCTACGGAAATTAATTCTTAATGCACTTGCAGCTTATAGGGAGAGGAAGGATTTAGTCAGGTAAGGCGAATGCAACATACTGGTCACCTGATTTACTTCCAATCTTTCCGCCACCACAGGCAATCACCACATATTGTTTTCCATTTACAAAATAAGTTGCGGGTGTTGCATACCCGGGAACCGGCAATTGGGCTTCCCACAAAACTTTTCCAGTTTCCTTGTCAAATGCACGAATCTTCGCATCTTTTGAAGCTGCAATGAATACCAGTCCGCCCTTTGTAACCAATGGCCCTCCATATAATTCCGTCCCCGTAATGGGAATTCCTTTATTTGTGAGTTCAGGATATTCTCCCAGCGGAACCTTCCACAATAGTTTTCCATTGTTAAGATTTACTGCATTGAGCGTTCCCCATGGTGGTGTGATGCCCGGATAATCATTCCTGTCGAGAAATTTGTTATACCCTGTCATCGTATAGGGCACCTCATCCAGGATACTTTTCTTCTTCACCAGTTGATCTCCACCAGGAACGCGCGCCCCTTTAGGGGCGGGGCCACTCGCATTTGTTATACTCTTTTTCTCTTTTAGATTTAAAAGAAACGCGAGTAATGCGTCTTTGTCCGTTTCGGAAATCTGCTTGAACGCCGGCATCATGTTCTTACCATTCTCTAACAATATTCTGATTTGCTCTTCTTTCAGTTTTGCTTGAAGATTGACAAGAGAAGGAAAGGTTGTTCCATTGCCTTTCAATTCGGGTCCATGGCATGCCAGGCAATATTTATTGTAAACCGATTTACCAACACCTTTCAATGAGCGGTCATCCCCTTTGTTTTTGGGGACATCAATCATGGTAAGTATGTAAGGCATCTCACTACTCTGTACATAAAGAATCCCGGTTTCAGGATCTG
>Ga0184625_10000447_pt1 | contig 15501 bp, 11 predicted proteins | sample PLM3_30_b1_FD_133151 | JGI IMG/M metagenome (GOLD analysis project Ga0184625, IMG submission 133151) | Groundwater sediment microbial communities from an aquifer in East River, Colorado, USA - PLM3_30_b1 | ecosystem: Environmental > Terrestrial > Soil > Riparian zone | place: USA: East River... | reverse complement strand
TTGGGGGAGCAAAGAATGACCTCAGGAATTCGTTAGATAAATTGGATGACGTCAGTTATGTCATTGAAGAATTGATTGCATCACCAAATTATCCAGACCTTGTGGGTGCCTATTGGAAAGGAACATGCACACCAAAAGTAACATATGCTCACACTCAACAAACTAGGAAGAAATTTAATTACAGAGGAATAAGCATATACCGAATTCAAAATGGAAAAATGATTGAAACCTGGCATGTAGTTGATGGTTGGCCAACAAAACTCTAAAAGATGGAAACAATGAGTTATACAGGGATAGAGGATTAATCCAAAGGAAAAAATCTAAATGAGCAATACCGGTACGGGCCCGGAGGGATGCGTGACGATATCAGTGCTAAAGTCGGGTTTGTAATTTGAGAATACAGTAATAAACCTAGGTTTTTCGTTATCATGCGTGAATAAAATTTAACTTTGTTTTTTATGTTATAATTGCATTTGAAAAGAAATTTCCTGCCAATGTACGCTAGAACAAATATCTAAGAATTTTAGTTTCAAAGGATGCAGATAATGCATTTGACATAAATTAAATATCTGAATTAGCAATTTTAATTTCCAATGGAGTCATATCCTGAGGTCAGAAAATCTCTCAATTCTTTCCTTGCAAATATCGTACATGATATGGCAATAGAGAGGACACATATTAAGGATGCACAAACAGTTCAAGTTGAGGGCACATCATACGAGGAAATCAATGCCAATCAATCAGTTAGATTTGACTTAAAGGAATACGAGACTGAAATACAAGTACATAACGATGACATTAGAACATTAGATTTTTCAATATTACGCAACAGAATTTATGAAGCTGCAAAAAAAGAAGCTAAGGAGATGAATAAGGATTTCCTAAACATGCTTTCATCACAAGGACTTTCCATTGATGCTAAAAATGGTTCGGCCATTGATGCAATACTTAGTTTAATGAAGATGTACAAAAAGAAAGGTTTCAACCTAGATAGTTTGAAAATAATATCTTCAAAGGAAATGTATGCGAAATTCCAGAAAGAGATGGAAAACCCACTCAACCAAGAAAAATACTATCGTGAATGGAACAGAATTAAGAATGAAAACGGTTAACGAAGAAAAGATAATTCAACAATTTCTTTCTGAGCTTTTAGAAAAAGACCTATATGAGCCCATACATGACATCTTCGTGGCTAAAGGTTATGAGGCACGGATAATTCATGGTTACTCTGAATTAGGAAAGGATTTAGTGGCCACAAAGAGAGGGTCTCATAATGTCGTTATAAGCGTAAAAAGAGGAGATATTGACAAGTCAAAATGGGAATCGGAAGTAGAGTCACAGCTAATTCAATTAATTGAAACACCTATCAATATTAACGATGTGGATGAAGCTTTACCTAAAAAACCGCTTTTAATTATATCAGGAAAACTAACACCTATGGTCTCCGAAATGTTGGCACACCGAAGAAACTATTACGTGCAACGGGGTGAAAATCCAATTGAAGTTTGGGATTTAGAAAGATTAACTAGAGAAGTACACAATCAATTACTTAATGTTACTCTAGTAGGAAAAGATTACTTTGAGGATATACAAAGACTTGTGCTATCTATAACGGACAAGTCATTTAATAAGACACAATTTTTTAACTTCATTAATAAACATTTGAATTTTGAAAAATATTCCGTTTTCAAGCTTTCATTATCTTATGTTTTACGCAGATGTGAACATATGAAGAACCCTTATGCATTCTTCTTCTTTGCGGAATATGCATTAATGGAAATTTGGAAGCATATATACTTTAAAAAGGATTTTTCTTTGGTTAATAAGTATGATGAGCTTAATGAGTTATACATTGAAGGGTTGGAAGATTGGCTGAAAGCAATTGGCACCGTATTGGTACAAAAATATGGTATATGTAATTTGAGTAACGGGCTCAGTGAGTTTATAGAATATCCCCTAAGGATATTTGATACCCTTAGACGATTGTCGTATTTAGCACTTAATTATTATCCGACTCAATTCGATGATTTTAAGCGAATTATGGAAAGTGTGGAGGCCCATCATAAATAATAATTATTCAGCATGTAAGTCGCCATTATGCGAATTTAATTATAACGACCTGGGACTTGTTCTAACCTCACTCCATCTGAGAGGAAAAGACGAATTGGCGGAAAAATGGTTAGTCGACATCGCTGACTTCGTAATAGTTCAATCACTAACAGGTCATAGATTGTTACCATTGGGAGAAAATGTGGAAAGAAGTACCGAGTTCCTTATGTCTACTCCCTTCGTAGAAAATGATTCTCATTTATTATTATTACTTCTTGAATTTTCTACGACTTTTGATTTTCAACGGGTGTACTTGCTGATTAAGCCTCATATAGGAAGAAAATTATTTTTAAGAGCTAAAATTACTCCAATGGTGGAAAATGAAAATGAAATATACGAAAGAGAAATGCTGCATTCGCACGTAATAAAGATAAAGGAGTTACAACCTACTTGGAGTGACTTTACAAAATGGTTTGATAAATTCATTTTACAAAATAAGCGTGAGTATTCTCCAATCAAAGAGAACAGACCACTTTTACTAATATTGGTGAGTAATATTTTTAGAGACCGTTATTTCCCAGATGTTTGGAGAAATCTTATACACAATGAATGAAATTTACTCCATTAAATTCAACGAAATATGGAATGAAGCAGTTGATAAATTAAGAACGAATCACTTAGAAAGACTAGCCCTTTGTGGTAATGAATAAAAAATGGCTGATTATATTAGAGCAAAAAAATTCTTCGCGACGAATGGAAAAAGCATATTTTATACCTCTATAATAGCATTCAATGTTTGAAACTGCTTGCTTATACGGATGCCAAAGACTATGTTCACAAGCTTAACTTAAAGAGCTCAAAGGATTGGGCAGAATATTGTAAATCGGGAAATAAGCCAAGAGAGATACCATATTCTCCCGACAGAGCTTACAAGGATTATTGGAAGGGCTGGAGTGACTGGCTCGGAACTATTACTCCTAGAGAAATGCCTCGCAGACCGTTTGAGCAAGCGAGAGAATTTGTCCACAAACTTGGATTGAAAACTCGAGAAGAATGGAATAAGTATTGCCAGTCTGGAAATAAACCCAACGATATACCATCTTATCCTAATACAGTATACAAGAGTCAGTGGAAAGGAATTGGGGACTGGCTTGGAACCAATCGTGTTGCTAATAGCGAGAAGCAATTTCTCCCGTTCTTTGAAGCAAGAAAATTTGTCAGGTCACTAGGTCTACAAAACGCTAGGGATTGGGAAAAATACCGAAAGTCGGATAAGAAACCCGACATTATACCCACTAATCCGAGCAGGACTTACAAAAACGATTGGAGAGGAATTGGTGATTGGCTTGGTAGCGGTACTGTCTCGCCCCGCTATTTACATAAGCACACGAGACCATATGATGAAGCAAGGGAATTTATTCGTTCGCTAGGCTTAAAAAGTCGTCAGGATTGGAATGACTATTGCAAATCTGGAAATAAGCCACAAGATATACCTTCAGCTCCACATGTCACGTACATGGAAGTTTGGAAAGGATATGGGGATTGGTTAGGTAGTGGCACAATTGCGCCACAAAATAGACGATACCGACTTTTTGAAGAGGCAAGGAGCTTTGTGCGCGAGCTAAAACTTCGAAATGATGATGCCTGGAGAAAATATTCAAAGTCAATGAACAAACCTGGTGATATCCCAGCCAATCCAAATGTAGTTTAGAAAAAGGAATGGAAAGGAATTGGTGATTGGCTTGGTACTGGTAACGTAGCTTCACGAAATAGAAAATATAGGGTATTTGAAGAAGCAAGACAATTCGTTTGTTCCGTTAAATTGAAAAGCGCAGAAGATTGGAGAAGGTACTGTAAGTCTGGAAAGAAACCCAATGATATACCCTCTGCGCCAGAAAGAACATACAAGAAGGAATGGAAAGGAATTGGTGATTGGCTTGGTACGGGATATATAGCCGCCAAATATAGACAGTATCGACCATATGAGCAGTCAAAAGAATTCGCTCGTTCCCTAAAACTGGGAAGCGTAGAGGAATGGTCTAATTACTGCAAGTCAGGAAAAAAACCAAAGGACATACCTGCGGGTCCCTCTCAGACATACAAGCAAGAGTGGACTGGCTGGTGGGATTGGCTCGGTCACGAAGATAGTACATGGACTATATACAAAGTAAAAGCTTTGCTACGTGACCTAATCGGCAGCAAAGTAATTTATGAATGGGATGAGGCTGTTCTATACTCATTCTTACTTCGCAAGGGCATTTTAAGTCTACATGATGGTAACCGCCATTCAAACTTTTTCAAAAATCTGATTGAAGCTTCCAAAACGGAACGAGGAAAAAAGACAATTGAGGAATACGCATATTCCGATTCAGAAACACCCCCTGACATTTCTGTTAATGCGAAAACTGACGCGAGTGATTCAGAAGAGATTGTGACAGCTTCTTTTTCAGACTTGTCCAATGTTGTCGAAAACACAGATGCATTAGATTACGGTGATATCAAATCAGTGGAACAGATACTGGAACACACTAACATGCTGGAGTCGATTAATGTCGACGAGGAGGCAATGCAATTCTACTTGGACTATTCTGTTGATGAGATATGGCGAAGTGCATTCAAAAATGAAGCTGAGACAGTCAGAAAACTTAAACAAGTGGGCAAAAATGGGAACAAGTATCATGATACGGTAATAGATACTTTCTTGGAGGATTACGAGGGCAGTACAAAGTTAGAGATACCTTCTGGCTATTCCTTTCCCTATGCCCCAACGTTAATGCAACGCTATGTGGCCTATAAGGTTACTAGTCTTCCCTACTTTGGTAACTTTTCTGGTACTGGTGCAGGTAAGACACTTTCCGCAATTCTGGCAAGCAGAATTATTGATAGCAAGATGAGTGTCATTGTTTGTCCGAATGATGTCGTAGACCAGTGGAAAAGAAATATTCTAGATACATTCCCAAATTCAAAGGTTATTACTGGAAAAGATGCTTTTTACATACAAAATTCAGAGGGGCAGTACCAATATGCAGTACTAAACTATGATAAATTTAGCCAAGAGCAATCCCCAAATCTTATACTAAATTTGGCTAAGAAAAAAATTGATTTTGTTATTTTAGATGAAATTCATTTTACTAAGATAAGGATTGAAGAGGAAGTTAGTCAAAGACGTAGAAATTTGGATGGTCTTATGACAGGTATAAGAAAATTGAACCCTAACGTAAAAGTGTTAGGACTTTCAGCTACGCCTGTCGTTAATAATCTCAGGGAGGGAAGGTCACTGCTGGAGCTCATATCGGGTAAAGTATATGATGACGTTGCGGTCAGACCAACTATTCCAAATGCAGTAACCCTTTATGAAAAGCTATCTACTATTTCGATTAGAGAATTACCCAGATATTCCGTGGATGTCGAGACCGAGACCATTGATGTAAGTGTACAAAAACCAGCTGAGATATCTGTACGACACCTAAAGAGCAATCCACTGGCAATCGAAAAGTTCCTGACAGATGCAAGAATCCCAGAAATAATAAGACTAATTGATGGTCAAACTATCATTTACAGTGAATATGTGGAGGATATTATCCAAAATTTATCTGATGCCGTAGAGAACGCAGGATATTCTTATGCGCTGTATACAGGATTTGACCGTTCGGGGCTCGCTCGATTTCTAAATAAAAAAGTTCAAGTACTGATTGCCTCTAGACCTTTGTCTGTAGGCGTTGACGGCTTACAACACATTTGTAACAGACTTATAATCAACACTTTACCATGGACTAATGCACAGTACCAGCAGCTAGTAGGGAGACTTGTTAGAAAAGGACAGATAAGAGATGTAGTTCATGTCTATTTAGTAAAGGCAAGTATAGGTGGATATCAATATGACGAGCTAAAGTGGAAACGAATTCAGTTCAAGCGTACATTAGCTGATTGTGCAGTTGATGGAAGACTTCCTGAAAAAAATTTAGTTACCCCGCAACAAGCCGCTATGGAAGCTGTCCGATGGTTAGAGAGACTTGAGCGTGGTGAGATATCTACCGTCGTAAGAAGAGACCTTAATGTCGAATTAACACCTGTAGAAATAAAGAAGCGGGTAATAAAGTATGGCGACTTTACCAGATTAAATAACAAAATTAATAACGAGAAATCAGAAACAACTCATGATAGCATGTTAAATGACCCAAGAGAGTGGGAAGAGTACCATAGACAATATAGAGAGGCTCGCAGGAACTGGGCCATAGTTCCTTATGAAGAAATCACAAAAAGAATTAGACAATTATCCCCACGACTTATAATTGGTGATTTTGGTTGCGGTGAAGCAAAGATATTAGAATCCTTTGGAGATAATAGAGTTTACAGCTTCGACCATATTGCAATTAATAATAAAGTAAAAGCATGTGATATCAAATCAGTTCCGTTACCAGATGAAGCTATTGACATAGCTGTGTTTTCATTATCTCTAATGGGAAGAAACTGGCATGAATACATTGCAGAAGCAAAGAGGTGTTTGGCAACGAATGGCTATCTGCTAATTGCCGAAACAACAAAAGCAGTAAAAGGTAGGTTGTCAAAACTCAAGCAAGTAATTGAGCAACAAGGATTTGACATTTACAATGTTGAAGAAAGAGGAGATTTTACTTTTATTGAGGCTAGAGAATTATAGTAAAAATGAATAGATAACCTTGTAAATCTATTGTTAGTTTCAAGGGGATTGGTAGAACATGTTGGATACTCATCTTCATTTCTTCGACTTTCCTCTCAAGTAATCGCTCAAAATAACTCTTACAGTTTCAGGTATTGTTTCAAGATACCTCTGTTTACGTTCTTTTTCTAAAGCGTTAAACATTTCTTCGGGTAATGCTAACATCACTTTCTTCATTGCCATATTTGTATACCCATATATAGCAATAGATAACTTTATAAAGATAATAGTATATTTCTATAGATATCTAATGGTATACAATACATTTGAAAATTATAATTTAGGACAGTTAAGAGCAAAACTACTAGCAAGACAAGAATACAGTGTTAACCATGTTAGTTATAGATATGCTAAATTAAAATCACAGACTAGGGAAGAAGAAGATGATGTTACTTTTATCGACAAAGTACAATTGGTCGAATACAGTTGCAGGGTTATAGTTTAAACAGTTTTCAACTATGAATGCAGAAAGTTTTATCCTCACAATCACATCGATTGGAGGCGGATTTTTTATTGGCATATTTCTTGGTTATTTTCTAAAAAAAATAATTAAAATACTAATGTTCGTTGCAGGTGGCATAGTTGCTTTATTATTATATCTTCAGCAACAACAGGTATTTTCAGTCGATGTTGATAAAATGGAAGCTTCGTCAACTTTTATTTTTAATTCAGTCGCTTCCTCTTTTGATAAGATGACTCAAACTGGTGACATGTCAACTTTAGGAATCCCGCTAGCAGGTGGTCTTTCAGCTGGGCTTGCAATTGGCTTCGTGAAAGGATAACTACAAAGGTGACAAAAATATGAATAATTTCTTAGAACAAAGTTTTACTGGATTATGGAAGGATATTCTGCATGTAAACAGAGCATGTAGTTTTGAAGAAATTATAGGTCACGATGATATCAAACAAATTTTTGTAAAGGCTATACTTTCTAAGAGGCCGGTACACCTGTTATTGGTAGGTTCGCCTGGTTCGGCCAAAACAATGTTCTTGACAGAGATAATGCGGCATGAAAAGCCGTCTTACTTTGTAGTCGGAAGCAATACAACCAAAGCAGGTCTGGTAAATCAACTGTTTCAAAGAAGACCTAAATTTCTGTTAATAGACGAACTTGAAAAAATGAGCGTAACAGACCAAACAGCTTTGTTGCACTTGATGGAAACAGGAATAATTTCTGAAACTAAAATTAACAAAACCAGACAAATGGAACTGACTTCATGGGTATTTGCAACTGCTAATTCATATGAGAAAATAATTGAACCTCTCTTATCCAGATTTGTGGTACTTGAAATGCCGGAATACACGTTTGACGAGTTTTCTGAAATAGCCGTTACTAAACTTATACAGGAGGACGTAGATGCGAATACTGCTAAGCTCATTGCTGAACAGGTTTGGAATGAGTTGGGCTCAAGAGATATCAGAGATGTAATCAAAGTAGGAAGACTCGCAAGTTCCAATGAAGAGGCCTCCTTTGTTGTTAAAATGTTAAAGAAAAGGACATAGAAATAGCAATATTCTGCTTGCGGAAATAAACAATGTTATTTCATCTGCTGGCAATAGATAGATACAATCAGACATCATGAGGGGCTTGTACAATACAATAGCTGATGGTAAATCGACAGTCTTGATCTATTTCTTGTAGGAAAATATAGTTTTAGCTGAGCATCTATAGACGTGCGAAAACTGTAATGATAGCTATAAAGTTTCAATTGTGAACTTAGTGCAAAGTGGGTATTGTGAGGAGAAACACAATATTACCCATCAGGGGTTTTTTAGTCTATAAAATTTAGACTTAACTTTCTTTCAAAAATATTATTCAAACGTGTTATTAACCAGATAGTAATGACGATACTAGGTCCCGTGAGTATGCGCATAAGACAATTTCTCGAGGCGGATTTACCTCTCGTGCATAACCGGTCGCCAGATAGAAATGTCAAGAAAAACTCTAGCAGTTGACTCTGATACAATTGATAAGGCTCTTGATGAGTTAACAAAACTTATGCTCCGGCTCGATAAGAATCCGAAGAAAACCAGGAAGGAACTGAACACGATTAAGAAAATTCAAGACATTCGGAATACGATACAGGATTCGGTCCTCTATGCGAAATTGAAAAAGAGCTTACAGTAAAAATAGTTTTATTGTTTGTTTTCTACCGCTCCAGACCAAGAATGACCTTGCTCAATACTTTGACTCCTTCTAGACAATTGATGTCTTTCCAACTCCTTCAACGCTTCAGGATAAACCAAAAATATTTCAACAAATGTAATTTTCTCTAAGGTCTCTAGAAAAATATTCCAAATTCAGTTTGTACTAGTTTGTAGTAAGAAATAGCTGGTCGTAGTAGCATGTACTGCAGATTGTAGTAATATCCTTACTACAAAGATAGAATAGAAAGAGCTATCAATGAGGTCGTGTCATTATATTTAATGGTAAACCCATTTGAGCAAACTCCAGCAGAAAAGGAGGAATATGTTCTTGATATGCTTGAGCGTGGTTATGGTTGGAACCAAATTATGAAGGAATGCCATGTATCGCCCAATACAATCTCTAGCATTAAGAAGAAATTTTCTGGTGATGACGCTTCAAAAAATACAAGCCAAATAAGTAAAGAAACTCAGGCCTTAAAGTTGTTTAAGGAAGGCAAGAAAGCTCTTGATATAGCAATAGAGTTAGACCTCGCAACCGATTCTGTACTTCTAATACAGAAAAAGTTTTACCAGCTAATTGGAATGGACCTATTTAACCAAGCATATGAACAGGTAGATGGCAATATATTCCCTTTCTTGGAACTTTTCAATTCAATGAATCGCCTTGGCATGAATCTAATACAAATTTCAAATGCAGTAAAATATGCAAATGCATTACCACAACTTCAAAATATTCACACAATACTAGGTAATGAGGTTCGTTTCTTAGAATCTTATAGACACAATCTACATTCTCAACTCAACGCAATGACAAATCAGATGGAGGATTACAAATACTCACTTGATTATTGCATTAATGAGTTTGAACAGAAGAGGAACGGACTTTTGGCATTGGATTACCAAATAAAAAATATGCAAAATTTCATCCAAAAATTTGATAACCAAGAAGGATATCAAAGGATAAAAAAAGAATCTACAGAGCAGATAACATCAATTATAAAAAATAATCATCTGTTAGTTGCTGTTACTGTTTCTTCGACTCTAGAAGCAATAAGAAGATACCCATACAATCAACAGTTATTCTACGACTTATCGGTGCCTGGGAGCTATTCAACTTCATCTTCTCATCAGCAAACATGGATGCAATCGCATACAACTCAATTATTGCAATTAAGTGAACAGGTGCAAACTGAAATAGCAGAGCAGATAACAAAAATGGTGATAAGTAAAATACAGGACAAAAATTGTCTATCAGAAGTATGAAGGTTTTAGGACGACTCATTTAATTCAAGAACCTTTCCCTTTCTATTCAAGCTTTTTTTGGACTAGTAATGTGTGTAATTCCTTATTCTTCTTTTCAAGGGAACTTAATTTAATTGGTAATTGTCGTTTTCTCATTGCCGTATTCAGAGAGTACCTTATCCTGTAAGAAAAATTAGGACTTAAGGTCCTCAACCCATTACATTTCTCCAACCAGCCCGTAATCAATCGAAAAGCTTCATCGTATGATGTCTTTTTTATATTAATTAGATATGGCGCCAGTATTAGTCCAATAGCATTCTTTCTATAATCTTCTATAGGCATTTGCAATAGAGTTTCTATCCATGATATTGTATTATTTTGATACTCAGCAATTCGATATCTTTTTTCAATTCTTTTCCTTAATTTCATTTCTTTTATTTTCTGATCAACTAAGTAAGCATGGAATGACCCAAGAAGCAGACAGATAGGAGGCCTATAACCATCCCACTTTTGGTATACTTCTATTTCATTTTTCTCAGGTGAACATTTGGAATTGTATGAGCCTGGTATCCTAATCATGCATGATTTAAAAGATGGATTATGGGAAGGGTCAGACTTGCCACCTGTCATAGAAAATTCTGCAAATCTAATAAATTTTAATGATGGTTTTTCAAATTCTTCAAATTGTGTATATTCTTCCAAAATTACTGCTTCTATTGGTTGATATAGGTGATAACCATTACCAGTCCATAATACAGTCGGGTGGCCATTAATCTTCATACTAATTATTTTTAGGGTAGTCTGTAACGTTCTTTCGAGAGCTTGCAATTCACTAAATGTGGAGAGGTCTAAATCTGCAAATATGAAATTTGGTGGATATCTTTGAATCGCTTTATATTCAGTATAAGAAGGATAAGCATTTACTCTACAATCCACAAAATTAGATTCTTCGTATGCTTTTAGCATTTCTTCTTTGCTAAAGATCTCAAACTGTTTACCCTGACTCTTTTGTGTAGAGATTGTTCTTGGGAAGTTGGGTTCAGGAAAATGTTTGAGTATAAAGTTTAGATCCATGGTATCCATCCACCATTATCAAAAATACAAATTATTGGAATTATCAGCTGGAATACCTTTGCCAAGGGAATGAGAAAAAAGAAAGTCATCAACCATAGGTATCTACAGTTATTTCTATTATTACGAAGGTAACTGATCATGTATGCCATTAATTTTTACAACATCCCGCAAAAAGTTGTATCCCATGGCATTCAAAGAGTCTTCGGTTGCAGTCCTGAGCATTTGCAAGTATTTTCTACCACTAATCAAATTAGGGTTTGATGTGCCGCCTCCTGCAATATCAGACTTGTAATAGATTATCAAGTCACCTTGACTTGCAGCTAACTCATCCCCTGCGACTCTTTGGAATGAATTTTTTTCATAGTCATTTGGATTTTTTTGTAAAGTAAGTTTGATCGCTAAGTCTTCCAGGGGCACCTGTCCCGATTCCATCATCAGATATTGTTTTCTTATATTTATTATAGGATCCTTACTGTTTTTAATATCATCAGCAAACTGTTTTTCTATTTTGTTAATCCACAAAGGTCTATCGCTTTTAATACCTTCCATTCCTTTAATGTCAGGCTCTGCACTATCGTCTTTATGTATTCCAATATAGTGCTTCTTTTTAGTAATCAAAAATTTCTTATAGACTTTTGATACTTCAACGTCAATATCAAGTAAGATTGAACACTCCGCGATAAATTTCATAATGTCATTTTCCTTTTTTACATCAGTTACAAATATACTATCGGTATCTCCATAAATTATGGTAAAACCATATACTTCTTTAGCAATATGTTGCATATATTGCAGAGTTTGGCGTCCGTATGCTGTTGTTAACTCAGCAACTCTGTAATCACTGAATTCAAAGAATCCACTACCGAACAATCCATAACAGCCATTAATTAGATTTTTCAAAGCAAGTTGCATTGGTTCGTTACCAAGTTCCTGTTGTTGAAACCTTTCTTCTTTGAATTGATGAAGGAGTCTTGGTACTATTCCTTGGTAATCTGAGTTCTTACATATCCAATAATGTTGCCGCTTCTCTTCATCTGATATACTAGAATTAATCAGTTTCATAATTTCATCACCAACCTTGGCACTTGGGATGTCCTTGCAACATTCGCAATTTACGGTGTCAAAACTAATGTTATGGATAATCATGGTAGAAGGATATAGAGATTTTACATCTAGGACGTATACAAGCGCGTCATCATAGAATCCTGTTTTTGGCTCTAACACATAACCACCAGAATATTTTCTTTTCTTGACTTTAGTAAATGCGAATCTGCATTCTCCAGCGTTTATTCTATCTTCAATTATTTTCTTCCACCATGTTGAAATTTGGGTATGGCAGACTCTGTCAAATGGTACATCAGTTATAATAGAAATCGCATTCATGAGATCTAAGATTTCGTAGTTGTTATGTTTTGAAAGTTTCATTAGCAGATTTGCGTCCTGAGCAACATATTCCAATTGTTCCTCTTTTGACATTTTTTGAATCTGAATTCCATCTAACTTTTGGTATTTGCCCTCGCCTAAAATTGCATTGCAGACAGCATCTAATCCTAACGATTTGTACTTGTTGGCATAGATGATAGATTTTATCATGGGCTTCTTGTATACGTGGTATAGATCTATATGATGATACCAATTGAATCTATTGAAACTAGCGTATTCATTACTGATCCTGGTTAAGTACCGGTCATATCCTCCAACATATGGAATGCCCCTCATATCGAACCTTACAAAAGAGGGAATATCGTAATATCTGCAGATGGTATCAATTACTTTGAGGTCTGAATCCTTACCTTCGTAGCTCCCGTCATCCTTCTGGACGCGAACACCTTTACTGTACCAACCTATGGTAAGTTCATACTTGAGCATTTCATGCATCAACCACTTTAGAAGTTGCATTTCTGGCTCAGGGTGTTGGAAATCAGATATATGTCTGGCCTCTTTGTTACCTTTGCTATCGACTATCGAAGCTGCGTAAAGTGTAAATGGCTTGGATTCATTTTCAGAATTAACTTTGAATTCAGTATCTATTGCTGCATAGGTGCCTTTCAGTAGTTCATTCCGTAAGTTTGTGACAGTGCTAAGGATTGGAGTCATCAAACAACACTAGTTTTGTTAGAGTATTCTTCTGAGGCGTTCCATCTGACAAGAAGTTGTGGCTTGTGCTTTACTACTTCAATATTGTTGTTGCGTATAATGTCAAGATATAGCTGTCTAACCTTTCGGTTTTCACGCTGTGTCAGTTTGTTACCAAGATATATTTTGACAAATTCATACTGCTTATGAACCAATTCCAGAACATTGCCTACTGAGATAACTGACCCGTTTGCCTTCTTTATCTCCTCAAGAATTTTGTTACGCGTTAGATCTCCTTCTATTGTCTTAGTGTTGGCGTGTGAGGTCGTCACACGCTGAAATGATTCTGACCCCCAGAGAGGCACATTATTTTTTTCTTCTACTCGTGTGGAGTTGTCACAGTCGTCAACATTACTAGATTCTTTATTATTATACGATTCAGTTTCAACTATTTCATTATAGTTATTATCAAAATCATTCTTATTATTGAGTTGATTAACATCAGAATTGTTGCAGTCATCAGGACTGTCATAGTCTTCTAAAATTTTTTCATGCCTCTCTGTGGTGTATTTTATTTCAACATGTGACTGTGGCGCTTCATTGTCACATAAATTAGCCATTGATTGTCTTGCTCGTGTATCGTTCTCATTATTGTCGTCATCTAACTTGCTTGTTTCGCTTTGATGGGCGTAAGAGCTGTCCTTTTGTTTTATATTGGTTGATGATTTATTTGAACCATTTAATAGAATTCCATCTCTATTAAGGAATTCCTTGAACTCCTGACTCTTAAACCAGGAATATTCTTTTGGTAACGTTATCTTAAGTTCAGAGTTACTATAACCTGCTATTGAGGTTATGTCAACAGTTTCCAGTGCTGCTAACTCTCTCATTGTTCTTTTAGCAAATGGGGGCGATATCCTACTCTCTCTTACTATTATAGAAGTTGTTAATTCGCCGTCATACTTAAACAACAATTTAATTAGTTCTGACCTTGCTCTTGTGGTACTTGAAAGAGCCACATTGATAATCAGTGGGATATCGTCAAGGTTGATAAGATTCCGACCTTGGGAAATTGAATTTGCTAATGCAAGATTTCTTAATAGAATTACGGCCCTTGATGGATCTTCAATAACTGGATAATCTGTATCATAGTCTGATTCTGACACACTAAGAAAGATAGTATCTTGATTTTCCTGATCACTTTTGTCACTTGGATTATCATTGTTTATGGCTGAAGGAGACTTGGAACTATATCTACTTGTGTTAGCTTTGGACTTAGACACATATACAGTACCTCGAAGTCTTTTCAGTAAATTTGCAACTCGGGCTATACATACGATTGCCTTATCTTGCTCATCGTCCTTTTCTTCATTCCATTTTACCTTTGTTATTCCTTTCTCGTCCGTCCTAACGTTACCATTGTTAGGCGCAGCATCAAAGTCGATAAGATATTCAATTAATGCGTCTTCAATTTCTTTAAACCGCTCTTGAAAGTCATTTTCTTTGGCGATCTTTTGCAGTTCCTGTATGCTTTTCTCACGAATTATGGGTCTGAACATGTATATCTTATGCCCAAGTGTGCCTAAGAGCAACCATACACGGTAGGGAATCTCTACAGCTGCACCTATCCAAACAAAGAATGTATTTCCGTACTTTCTATGGCCTTGTGCCCCTGAATCCGTCTCCAATCCGTGTCCGTCTAAAAGTCGCGTAATGATGCCAAGGGTTTTTCTAAGCTCATCGTCATTGGCAGTAAAGATAGGAGCAAGCTCTGGTGTCAGAAATAATTTGTTAGCTAATTTAGGTAGAAGATCAACTTTCCTTAGTTCTTCTTCACTTAATGCGGCATTATGTGATTCGAATGAATTAGGAGTGAAATTATCGCTGTACAGAGAATGAGGATATTTTCTAAAGAGTTGTATAACCAAGGTTTTCATAGAAGATGGGATTGCCAGTATAACTCCCATAAAAGGTAAGGTACACGCATCTATGTTTAGAATTGACTTTACTGCTAGACAGAACTGCAGCAGTGTCCCATGTGTAAAAATGGGTATTTGCGACCTATTGGAAAAGCAAGCACTATCGGGGAGTCAGAAGAACCATTTACTCCAACTGTCCATCTGCGAGACCTTCAATGTGATAAATGTGGTCATACACAAAAAGCAGCAAGTCTGACCGAATAGGTGCCAATAACAGTTGCAACAATGATAGAT